>ENA-OQAJ01000153-OQAJ01000153.1-human-gut-metagenome-genome-assembly--contig:-NODE-153-length-21603-cov-4.020069_pt1 | contig 21603 bp, 33 predicted proteins | sample MGYA00242736_ERZ504529 | MGnify/ENA primary metagenome ERZ504529 (study PRJEB26092, sample SAMD00036275) | human gut metagenome | host: Homo sapiens | study: EMG produced TPA metagenomics assembly of...
CTGGCTCTGCTTCTGCAGGAGGGGGTGTGCTTCTTAGATCGCCAGCCCCCGACGAAGCCGCAGACTGGACACGTATCCTGAGCCTCGGCGTCCCGTCAGCCACCAAACCGTCCAATCCACCAACAACTCCCCGCCAGAAGCCCACCCTCTCAGCCATCCAGCGCAGCGCTGATGGCTCAACAACCTTCAAATTCAACAAAAAAGAGACTGCACACCCATGCAGCCTCTTAATGTTATTGATACAGTTTTTCGTTAGATCATCCAGAAATTATCCGTGCAGACAATCTTCCTGTAAGTCTCAAACTTAAACCACTTATTATGAAACTCCGACTTATTATCAGCCGCCTTAAACTCCTTCAGGAACTGCTGATAATCATCATTACTGCGGATCTCCAGGGCAAAACCTCTCTCGTCCACAACAGGAAGCCCCATAAAGGCATACTTATCCAGCGGAATAATATCCAGCACCTTCTTATCACGAATAAGAACAGCTGCATTGTCCTCCAGGGATACAATATCAAAATAACCCGGATACTCGAAGCTATCACCTTCTGTAGGTACAGCATCCCCTACATGATAAGTCTTAACCTCTTTATCCGCCTTAGAAAGCAGCGCATTCTCAAGGTTAAAATAAAACTCCTCAAAAACATAACCGCCAACCTTCACATCATCCTTCTGGAAATAAGGCTTCTCACCCTCAGTATCAACAGACTCCACAACACCACACGCAGAAGTCATATGACTCACACGATCGATCAGGATCAGCTCACCAAGAGTCTTATTCTTCTTAAACTCATCCAGCACAACCTTATCAGAAAGACCGATCTTACACAAAGCGATCTCATTCTTCTCAATGGTATCTGCATGAAGCTGCTCTCCAGTATTTACATCCGTCTTAAACTCAATACTCTTAACCACACCTGCGATCTTCTTGGTACCAAGCTTCACAAGATATTCCTTGCCCACTTCAAGCCTGGAATCATCCATCCAGAGAAGCGTAGCCTCAAAACCTTTAGCCACCGGAATCTCATTATTATTGGTAAGAACACAGCCACGGCTGACATCCACCTCTTTATCCAGCTGAATGGTAACAGCCTGGCCTGCAACAGCCTCCTCACGGTTATCACTGCCCACCAGGATCGTCTTAACAGCCGCTGTCTCGTTGCTGGGGAGCGTAGTGATGGTATCGCCTACATGAACCCGGCCACTCTCGATCTGGCCCTGGAAGCCACGGAATTCATGGTTTGGACGGGAAACTCGCTGGACAGGAAGATAAAACTCGCTGACATTCTCAGCCTCGGAAACATCTACAGTCTCAAGATGATCCAGAAGAGCTTTGCCCGTATACCACGGCATATTCGGAGACTTCTTCGTAACGTTATCACCCTCTGTAGCACTGACAGGAATGATTACAACATCCTGAAGACCCAGAGTCTTTGAAAGCTCATTGATATCCTTCACGATCTCGTTAAAACGGCTCTCACTGTAATCAACAAGATCCATCTTATTAACAGCAAATACGAAATGATGGATACCCATCAGAGCGCAGATACGCGCATGACGTCTTGTCTGCACCAGAACACCCTGTTTTGCATCCACAAGAATAATGGAAAGCTGGGCAAAAGAAGCACCAACTGCCATGTTTCTTGTATACTCTTCATGACCAGGAGTATCCGCAACAATAAAACTTCTCTTATCCGTTGTAAAATAACGGTAAGCAACATCAATAGTGATGCCCTGCTCACGCTCAGCCATCAGACCATCCAGAAGAAGAGAATAATCAATGGCACCGCCTCTGGAACCTACCTTGCTGTCCAGAAGAAGGGCTTTTTCCTGGTCTGCATATAAAAGCTTGGAATCATAAAGAATATGGCCGATCAGTGTAGACTTTCCATCATCCACACTTCCGCAAGTGATAAATTTCAGTAATCCGCTCATCCTAGAAGTACCCCTCTCTCTTTCTTTTTTCCATGCTGGCAGCTCCGCCGTCGGAATCGATAACACGTGTAGTTCTCTCAGATTCCACAGAGCTTAAAGTCTCGTCAATGATCTCGTCCAGTGTTTCTGCGTCAGACTCGATACCACCTGTCAGAGGATAGCATCCAAGAGTACGGAAACGAACTTTTTTTTTTCATCTGCGGCTCCTCACCCGGGTTCAGACGCATTCTGTCGTCATCCACCATAATGATGTTGCCGTCTCTGTATACAACCGGACGCTCTTTTGCAAAATACAGCGGAACGATCGGGATATTTTCTCTCTTAATGTACTGCCAGATATCAGTCTCAGTCCAGTTGGAGATTGGGAAAACACGGATGCTTTCACCTTTGTTGATCTCAGTATTGTAAAGCTTCCACATCTCCGGACGCTGGTTCTTCGGATCCCAGGCCTGCTCTGCGTTACGGAAGGAGAAAATACGCTCTTTTGCACGGCTTTTCTCCTCATCACGACGGCCGCCGCCAAATGCAGCTGTGAAACCATATTTCTTAAGAGCCTGTTTCAGGGCCTGTGTTTTCATGATATCTGTATATGCGGAACCGCTGTCAAAAGGATTGATTCCCTGTTTCACACCGTCCTGGTTAATGTACTCAAGCATTTCGATTCCGAGATCTTTTGCAGTCTTGTCACGGAACTCGATCATCTCTTTAAATTTCCAGGTTGTATTTACATGAAGAAACGGGAATGGCGGTTTCTCCGGGTAAAAAGCTTTCATCGCAAGATGAAGCATTACAGAACTGTCTTTTCCTATAGAATAAAGCATTACCGGCTTTTCGCACTCTGCTGCAACTTCACGGATGATGTAAATTGCCTCCGCTTCCAGCTCATCCAAATGTGATAATCCACTCATATCTGATCTCATCCTCCTGTTCCGGCCGCCAAAACCGGCAGCACCTGTTTTCTAGTATTTATTCGAATTTCGTCGATCCACATCGATCACGGATGTGGAACCGTCTGTTTTTGTAATGATCCAGTGAAGGATATCACCTTCGCTTTTTACATTCATGATACTTCCGTTACCACCGATATCCGCACCAAGGAAAAAGTCAATGGCGCCGGCTTTACATTCCTTTACACAGGAAACACAGCCCCAGCAGTTTTTCGGATATTTCATCACGCTTTTTGTCTTCCATGACAATCAGGGTTCCCGGACATACTTCACTGCACTTTCTGCAGCCAACACATTTTTTCTGATCAATTCGTATGCTCATATGTGTCCTCCTTTACAATGTCACGGAAAATGATCTTGATCTCGCCGTTTTCCAGTTTCGAATTTACATATTTATAAAAATTTCTCATCGGTTTCCGGATGATCCAGATTTTCGTTGAAAGAATGCCATCTGGTCTCTTTTCGGTTTTTCAAATGAGCAATCAGTGAACGACACACAATGAGACGCTCACGAAGTTCGTATGCAAACATCAGCTCATGCATATCTGCTGCCGCTGTTTTTTCGGCAAGAGCCTGAAGCTTAAGGATCTTTTCATCTGCAAGATCCAGCTGTTTCTCATTGAACTGATAATTGGAAGCAATTCCTCCCGCATACTCGTCCATGACTTTCTGCATGGCTTCCTCAAGCTCCTCAACGGAAAATGCCGGTGCATCTTCATTACGGAACTTTTCGTACTGAGAAAGGATTTTTTCTTCCTGAACTTTGATCTCCGCTTCTGTGGTAATATCCGCTTCTTTCAGAGATCCTGCGGAAAACTGTTTCACCATATCCAGTGCTGCAAGTTTTCCTTCTGCAAGTGCCCCTGTTACATATTTCTGGGGACATCCGCCTGCAACATCACCTGCTGCATAAAGACCTTTCACAGTAGTCTCACGGCCTGTGTTTACCCAGTAGCCGCTGGCTGTATGGCCGCCTACGATATAGGGCTCTGTTCCCTGGATCTCCACATCCTGCTCACTTGGGTTTTTTCCACTTTCGATCCATTTCAGAGTCTGGCTTGGTGCCATGTTCAGATAAGCTTTCAGAAGATCTTCATCCTGCTCTTTCGTGATCCCTGTAGTCTTCAGGTAACACGGGCCATGGCCAAGCTGATTTTCCCGGACTGTTCCGTAAACTCGCTCGCTTGTGGTCAGACCGTATTTTGTCTCGTAGATCTCGCCTGCCGCATTGATCTGTTTTGCGCCGACACCCTGTGCGATGGTTCCTGTAGGAGCGATGGTGTCCTTGCAGCGAAGAGCAATAAAACGCATCTCAAAAGATGTCATCTCCGCGCCTGCCAGGATTCCCATTGCGTATCCGGCACTGTGTTAAATGGCGGATACCACATCTTATGTCTGGAAAATCCAGGATTGTTCGGTTTATAAAGTCCAGCCGCTCCGCCGGTTGCAACAAGAACTGCTTTTGCCCGGATAACGTAAGCGGTTTCTTCCATAATAGAAAAACCAACGGCTCCGTAAACCTGACCGTCTTTTACAAGAAGGTCTGTGATATTTACATAATTCAGAACATCTACATTCTCAGCTTCATGAACTGCATCCGCAAGAAGTGGTTTGAAATTCTCGCCGTTGATCTTGATGTTACGGTTTCCTCTGGCTACATAATCGCCATTTTCATCCTTCAGGATCACAAGTCCAAGTTTTTCCATTTTTGCGGTAACTTCGTTGAAGTTCTCCGCTGCTGTAAGAAGAAGGTCCTGTCTTACGATCCCGGCGGCATCTTTTGTGGCGTAATCTACATAGTCCTGAGCTTGCGGCCTTTTACAATGTAGGCATTGATGGCGTTGACACCAGCTGCCAGACAGCCGCTTCGCTTGATATTTGCTTTTTCTGCGATCAGTACCCTGCCGGCTTTCTGTTCTGAGAGAACCAGCGCCGCATAGCAGCCTGCGGTACCTCCGCCTATGATCAGCACATCCGTTGTAATTTCTTTTGTGTTTAATCTGTTTTTCATACTCATCACTCTGTTATCTGAATCTCATGTACAGTTACATTTTTTTTCTTTGTCTACGCCGAAGGCCTTCAGCACCGGGTTTTCTGCATCCATAAGGGAGAGGATCAGATATTCGATGTTCGGGTCAAAAGCAAGTCGTTTGTCTTCTTCGGAAGGCCTTGACGGAGACTCCGGATGAGAATGAAAGTTTCCGATCATCTGATATCCGTTCTGACGGATATCTTTGATCGCGCTCAGCTGTTCTTTCGGATCCATGGAAAAGTGCTCGTTACTCTCGTCGATATTTGTCAGTAAATACACCTTCTCGATGGTTTTACATCGCCCTCAATGGTCCCGCCCAGAAGGCCGCAGGACTCATTGGGAAGTCCCTTTCTGCAATGGTCTAATATTTTTTCGTAATCTTCTTTTTTAATTTCAGCATTATCTTCGCAGCCTCCAATGGGTTTCTATACTTATTTATACTGCCTGCACCAGCAGACACTTTTGACTTCTATATGATCAGTGTTTCAGCTCGCACACAGCCTGCTCGTAATCGATCAGCTCTGTGATGGTCGGATTGTCGCCGCATACCGGGCAGTGATGGTTCTTCGGAAGTTTTACGGTACGGAATGTCATCTTCAGCGCATCGTAGGTAAGAAGTCTTCCTGTAAGAAGGTCACCCTGTCCGATGATGTACTTGATGGCTTCCATTGCCTGAAGGCTTCCGATCACGCCGCCCATGGCTCCGATAACACCAGCCTGCTTACAGGTCGGTACGGCATCCTTTGGTGGCGGGCTCTGGAATGCACATCTGTAGCATGGTCCCTGTCCCGGAACGTAAGTCATCAGCTGTCCCTGGAAACGGATGATACCTGCATGTGAAAACGGTTTCTCAGCCATTACACAGGCATCGTTGATAAGGAATTTTGCAGGGAAGTTGTCCGTTCCATCCAGAATGAAATCGTAATCTTTGATCAGATCCATAATGTTGCTGGAATCTACAAATGTATGATATGTATTTACGGTAACGTCCGGGTTGATGGCTTCATAGTCTCAGCCGCAGACTCTACTTTCAGTTTGCCAACATCTGCAGTTGTGTGGATGACCTGTCTCTGAAGATTTGAAAGATCTACCTCATCTGCATCTACGATTCCGATTGTTCCCACACCTGCTGCTGCAAGGTAAAGGGCTGCCGGTGATCCAAGTCCGCCGGCTCCGATGATAAGAACCTTGGCATTCAGAAGCTTTTTCTGGCCTTTTACTCCCACCTCTTTCAGGATGATGTGGCGGGAGTAACGCTCAAGCTGCTCATTTGTAAAAGCCATTATCTTGCGCCTCCTCCCATGTAGTACAGGAACTCAACAACATCACCGTCTTTTACAACTGTGTTCGGAACGTCTTCTTTGCTGATGAATTCATCGTTGATGGTTACGGTTACATACTCAGGACTTTCGATATCCTCTTTCTCAATAAGCTCTGTAAGTTTCAGTCCGTCTTCGTATTCTTTTTTATTTCCTGCAACTGTGATTGTCATTTCTCTGTTCTCCTATTCTTCAACTTTTCTTACGATCAGTGTATAAGTTCCATCTTCATTATCTTCAAGTTTCAGGATCTGATGTCCTTCTTCTTTTACGCTTCTCGGTACATTCTGTACTGGCTCGCCATCGTTCATTTTGATCGCCAGGATCTGTCCGTCGTCTAGCTCCTCAAGTGCTACTTTTGCTTTTACAAAAGTTACCGGGCAAACTACATCGGTAATATCTACTGTATCATCAATTTTTAATATCAGCCATTGTATGCTCCTTTCAAAACTTCCTGAAGTTTTTCAGCGCCTACCCGGTCGATGGTAAATTTAAAACGCTCTCCCGGATTTGCATAGTCATCAAAGAACTGGATCGCTGCATCGGTCACTCTGAAAAGCTGTTCTTCAGAGGTGATCAGCGGAAGGAATTCCTGTCCCTTGCTGATGTGATTTCCAAACGTTCCGCCAAAGGAAACGATATATGCTTCGTTTACATCCCATGCATCCACCGGACAGGATTTTGCACATCTGCCACAGTAGTTACATTTCTCTGTATCGATCACCAGCTTGTCATCTTTAAAGGAAATGGCGTTTTCTCTGCAGGCCTTTTCGCAGACACCGCAGTGGATACATGCCTCCTCTTTCCAGCTGACCTCAGCCGCTCCCTTGATCCCTACATCATTCTCCTCTGCCTTCAGACAGTTGTTCTGGCATCCGGTAACACCGAATTTGAATTTATGAGGAAGCTCTCTTCCAAAATATCTCTCATTTAATTTCACCGCAATGTCATAGCTGTTGATGTTTCCGCTTGGACAGACTGCGTTACCCTGGCAGGCTGTAACTGTACGGACTCTCGGTCCGCAGACACCAGGTTTGCATCCGCCTTTCGCAAGATCATCTTTTACATCATCAATATCATCTAATTTAATGAACGGGATCTCAACTCCCTGTCTGGAAGTAAGATGTACATATCCGTCACCGTATTTCTCAGCTACTTCTGCAATCTTCTTAAGGTTTTCTGCGGTAAGCGTACCGCCTACACAGGCAAGACGAAGAGAAAAATTATTTTTCTGCTTCTGTCTCATGAAACCACCTTTTTTTTAATGTAGCGTAATCTACTTTTGCCATAGCGAACTCTCCATTTCTCTGCTGGTGCAGCTATCGATTTTTATCTGTTACTCTCTATCGCTTGTTTGAAATCTTCTTTTAAATCTTCAATGTCTTCAATTCCCACGCTGATCCGGATCAGGTCTTCGAACACTCCGGACTGCTGTTTCTCCTCATCGGAGATGTGTGCCGCGATGGTGGATTCCGGATGGATCACCAGTGTCTTCGTATCTCCGATGTTGGAGATGATCAGCGGGATCTTCAGGGAATTGATAATGGAAAAAGCTTTCTCCTTGCTTCCGGTTCTTACGGTTACGATAGCTCCGTAACCATTCCTGAACTGCTTTTTTCGCAATTTCGTGATAAGGGCTCTCTTCCAGTCCCGGATAATTTACTTCAATGTCACCACCCAGGCTCTGTAAAAATCTGGCAAGTTCCAGTGCGTTGTCACACTGTCTCTGCATTCGAAGTCCCAGGGTTTCCAGTCCCAGATTATTAAGGAAAGCATTCTGCGGAGCAAGACACGCGCCAGTGTTCCGGAAAAGTCCGTTTCGAAGTTTGGCGATGTATGCAAATGGTCCGAATTTCCGGTATGGAGCAAGTCCCGGATATCGGTCAGGGTCCCATTTCAGGCCCTTACCACAGACAAGAATGCCGCTGATCGCATCGCTGCTTCCATTGATATACTTGGAAGAAGAATGAACCACGATGTCAGCTCCAAGCTTCAGTGGCTGGATCAGATACGGGGTTGCTACCGTATTGTCTACGATCAATGGTACGTCATGCTTATGTGCCACTTCTGCAACTGCCTGGATATCGGTAACGTCCAGCTTGGGGTTTCCGATCGTCTCCGCAAAAATAAGTCTCGTTTTCTCTGTGATCTCTGCCTCAAAAGCTTCCGGCTTATTCTCACTTACGTACTTTACGGAGATCCCGAAAGGCTTCAGATCATCGAACAGTTCCACAGTTCCGCCGTACAGTCCGCAGGCTGCCACGATCTCGTCTCCTGCCTGCAGAATGTTCAGAAACGCATTGGTCAGCGCCGCCATTCCGGAAGCACATGCCACACTGCCGATTCCATCCTCCAGCATAGTCACTCTTTTCTCAAAGGACTCTACCGTAGGATTGTTGATCCTTGTATAGGAGAAGCCCATTTTTTATTGTCAAAAAATTTTCTCCAGGTCTTCCGCACTGTCATGTCGGAATGCGCTGCTCTGATAGATTGGAACCTGTGTGGCACCCTGCGGATATTTCTCATTGGTGCCGTGGAGCAGCCCTGTATTAAAGCCGTATTCGTTCATAGCCTCTTCCCTTTCTTTTGTTGACACTTATATTAACCTAGTATTCATAGTATGTCAATAGGAAATATGGATTAATTGCATTTTTTTTGATACAAAAAGAAAGGGCTGACATGGTACAATGAAATTATACTTATAGAATCTCAGATCCGGATCAGGCGGATATCTGCAATCCGCATTCGCTACATAACTCTGCATCGAATAACCGTTTCTAATTTTATCAGGAGGTGATCTCTATCCATATAAATCTGAAACTCCGAGATATTTTCCACTCATTATTCAGCCCCACCCTGGATTTCCGTGTCCGGCTGTTCAACATCCTCGCCTCCGGTGGCACCATTATCAGTCTGATCATGGCTTTTCTCAGTTTCAGGACCGGCTCCTGGGGAAATGTGCTGATCAACTTCGCACTGGTTGTCATATCCGGAGGACTTTTTTTCTTTATTCCTATTATAGTGGGAAATATCAGCGCTGTTACCTGATCACCATTGTCCTGATCTTTCTCATTGTTTTTCCGATCATGTTTTTTACCAGCGGCGGATATCATGGCGGCATGCCGGCATTCTTCGTGTTTGCCATTATCTTCACTGTGCTGATGCTGGAAAAATGGCGTGCTCTGATCGTTTCTCTTCTGGAGATTGTCCTATATATGGGACTGTGTCTGGTTGCGTACCATTTTCCGGACAGTGTGACTCCTTTTGCAACGGAAAAAGACCGGCTGGCAGATGTACTCCTGGCATTTGTCTCTGTAAGTATTGTCTGCGGCATTGTTCTCTATTTTCATCTGAAAGAATACAATCAGCAGCAGATCCTTCTTAAGGAACAGAACCAGCGGCTTCGTTCCCTTGACAATGCCAAGTCCACCTTCCTGACCACCGTTGCCCATGAGATCAAAAATCCTCTGAACTCCATCTCCCTCCACGCCCGGGATACTTCCGAGCTGCTTGAGGAAGAACCTCTGGATTTCTCGCTTATGCAGCAAAATCTCCGCACGATCGAACAGTCGGTAATGCGGATCGACCGGATTGTGCTGGATCTTATGGATACCGTTTCCATTGAGCAGGGACGGCTTGCCCTTTCCCTTGTACCATCAGATCTGGGAGCACTTTTACATTCTGTGGAAAAAGATTTCAGCAGTCATCCAAGTCCCGGGAATAACCAGCTGGTCCTTACGATACAGCCCAACCTCCCGGAAATCTCTGCAGACCCGGAACGACTGATCCAGGTTGTCACCAATCTGATCTCCAATGCAGAGCGTCACACCCAAAACGGAACCATCACCATTTCTCTTACCGGCGAACCGGGCTGGCAGACCATCTGCGTCTCCGACACCGGAACCGGCATGTCAGAAGAATGCGAAAAAAACGCACTCAAGGGTTATGTTTCCGCTGATAAGGATTACTGGCGGCACGGCATAGGCCTCTATGTCTGTCATCAGATCATCACTGCCCATGGCGGCAAAATATGGCTGAAAAGTAAAGAAGGCGAGGGAACTCAGGTGTTCTTCTCACTTCCGGAGGAGGAATCATAAATGAATGAAAAGAAATCACTTATCCTTATGGTCGAGGATGAAGAACAGGTGCTGAATACCAACTGCCGGATGCTGCGGCGCCGTGGCTACGATGTCCGCACTGCACAGACAGCCGCCGAAGCCTGTCATCAGCTTGAAGAACAGCTGCCGGATCTTCTTATCCTGGACATTATGCTTCCGGACGGAAACGGTCTGGATATCTGCCGCCGCTTCCGCGAAAAAACCATGAATCCGGTTCTTTTTCTCACCGGAAAAAGTGATATCCGGGATCGGGTAGAAGGACTTCAGCAGGGAGGCGACTATTATCTCACCAAACCTTATAATTTCGATGAATTTCTGGCCGTGATCCAGATGCTTCTGGAACGCCAGAAACGAATGGAAAAAAAAATAAAAGAAAAAATTTCAGTCCTCCCGTCAGATCACCATCGGCAGCCTGCGGCTGGATCTTTCGGACGGCCATGCATATCTCAATAATGCCGACACAGGCCTTACCCGGACCGAATTCTCTCTGCTGCGTCTCCTTGCAGAAAACCAGGAGAAGATTTTTTCTGCAAAGGAGCTCTACGAAGCGGTATGGGGCAGCTGTGCAGGAACAGATACCAGCACGGTACGGCGGCATATCTTTAACCTCCGGACCAAGATCGGTGCCGAAGATACCGATGAGTATGACATTGTCTCGGTTTATGGGAAGGGATATCTTTTTACCTGCCGGTAAATGTCTCTTTTTCTTCACATTTCCGGATATCAGGATCTGTCTGTTACAATATACTTAACAAACAGATCCTTTTTATTTTGTAAAAATTTATGATCCGTGGACAGTAACTGAATAACTGCTGCGCAATTTATCAGGAGGTGCCTATGCATAAAAAAATCTTAGTTCTTTTAACAGGCGCGATCGCTCTTTCCATATCTGCAATCCCGGTCCTCGCTTCTGACCCTCCAACCGATGACGGTCAGTACATCTGGCAGGATGAAAACGGAGATTACTGGTACCGCAATGGTTCCGAGGATGAATATATCGGGGAAGGTAATTATGCCCCTGACCCGGATTCCGGTGAACTGATGGAAGGCAACGATGCCGGCTGGACCGAACAGGACGGTTATTTTGAGCCTCATTATTATTATGAGGACGGCAGTGTGTGGCTGGAAGATGCCACCGGAACCACATATATTGGCTCCAGAGATAAATATTATATTGATGACTACGGCAATCTTCAGGAATATTCCGATTCTGAAACTGATTCCTCCTCCGGAGATTCTTCAGAAGAATCCTCCGATACCAGTGGAAACTCCTCCTCGCAGGATTCCGGTTCTTCATACCCAAATTCCTCTTCTGATACAAACGCAGAAGAATCCTCTGAATCGGAAAAGCGTGGCGAGCTTCATATGCGGGTTGATTCCCTGCCGATGATACGATCAGAGAATCCATGCCCGAAAAGAAGGTTATTTCGAGCAGCGTTCCGTAAATGGCGGAAAAAGCACTGCCTTTGTTTTAAAAGTACCAAACTCCTCTCTGGAGGATTCTTCCCTGAAGGGTTTTCTGGCAGAATACTATCCGGTAAAGGGTGAGATCATCACAAAAAAAGGACCTTACCTTTGATCTTATCCCGCCACGAAATATCAATACTTAACCGCGGTCAACGAAGAAGAAAAAAATGTAGATGCTCTTGTATGCCAGACTGACGATTATACATTTGGACTTTTTGTCCTGACTCCGTCAGACACCTATGACAAGGCCGCCGAAAAGGAAGCCACAGAGCTGATCAAATCCATAGATTTCGTTTACGCAGAGCGTGTGGATATGGCCATGACGGATTACTTCCAGGTCCTCACTCCGGAGCGCTGGAAATATCTCTGCCGTTATGAAACAACCGAAACCGAAAATGGTGGATATAAACTGACTTATTACAATGAGGATGTTCCTGTACTGACTCTGGAAGCCAGATATTACGATGGCGAAGACCAGCCTCTGGACAGTGTATGGCAGGGCTATCTCGGCCGTATCGAAACCGTCGACGGCAAAAAATACGATCTTCTGTCCACCATCAGCCAGTACTCCAAGGACGCCTCTGATGAATGGAAGGAAATGTATGACACTTATCTGGATGTCATAAACGGGATCCGTATAATGGACGGCTGTTCCCTGACCGAAGGAAGCCATGCCTGATCCCTTGTGATTCACATTGCCCCCTCTGCCGTTATTTTGCAGACCGGAAGATCCATAGCTGCATGTGATGTTGACAGCTGCTATATATCAGGTACAGATTTTCCAGTCGCAAAAGGCACATCATATTTACATAAAAGAAGCTGCAGACTCTGTTTTTTCACTGTTCTGCAGCTTCTTTGTGTTATTGTGTCCAACTATATCTTCTACTGTCTATCCTTCGTAAATCTGATCAAAAATCCCTCCATCTGAAAAATGTGTTTCCTGTGCCTTTTTCCATCCGCCGAAATCATCAATGGTGACAAGATTGATGTCCAGTCAAACACATCGGAGTATTCCTTCAGAATATCCTGGTTTGACGGACGTAATAATTATCACCGGCGATCCTCTGTGCTTCATCGGAATAGAGATAATTCAGATATTCCTCTGCCACATCTCTGGTGCCTCTTTTGTCTACGACTTTATCGACTACTGCTACAGATGGCTGTGCAAGGATGCTAATGCTTGGTGTTACGATCTCGTAGTCGTCCGGATAATCCTTTACGGAAAGATAGGCTTCATTTTCCCAGGCGATCAGTACATCACCCTGTCCGTTTTCCACGAAAGAGGTCGTTGCGCCTCTGGCTCCGGTGTCCAGGACAAGTACGTTTTTGTAAAGATCTCCGATGAATTCTTTAATTTTATCCTCGTCTCCGTTATATTTATCTTTTGCATAGGCCCAGCTGCCAGATAGTTCCATCTTGCTCCGCCGGAGGTTTTCGGGTTTGGTGTGATCACACCTACGTCTTTCTTTACCAGATCATCCCAGTCTTTGATGTTCTTGGGATTTCCTTTTCTTACAAGGAATACGATGGTTGAAGTATAGGGAGAACTGTCTTCCGGAAATTCATCTACCCATCCGTCATCGATAAGCCCTGCATCCTGGATCGCGTCCACATCATATTCCAGTGCCAGTGTTACCACATCTGCTTCCAGTCCGTTGGCAACTTCAAGTGCCTGTTTTCCGGAGCCTCCATGAGACTGCGTGATATCCACATCCTGGCCCGTTTTTTCTTTCCAGTGTTTCTGGAAGATCTTATTGTACTGCTCATAAAGTTCTCGGGTCGGGTCATAAGATACATTGGTAATGCTGACGCTGTCCGCCGCATATGTGGTTACTCCTGTAAGGCTTCCGATCGCTGCTATTGCTGCAAGAGCTGCTACTGCTGATTTCCATCTTCTTTTCATAATACTTACCTCCTGTATTTTGCCTCGTGTTTTGTTGTTGGGGCTATTATAAACATGAGTAAGTCCATATGAAAACTGTTAGATTAGAAACCGTTTTCAGCAGTTTTCAGAAACAGGGGTGTTTTTGCGGATTTCACAGGTTTTTATATCTGATTCCGGCCGATATTATGTTGTTTTTGTTGATTTTTGCATCGTATTTTATTGTTCCGGGAGTATATGTGAAAACGTCATCAGCCTTGTGAATCCAACAAATTCTCCCAGTACTCCCCTCTGTTTGGCAAAAATCTTTCTGCATTCATTTTTCTGAAACAGTTATCCACACCCGCCTTGAAAAATCTTTCTTTCGGGCGAGTGGTTTTCCACATATTCCACAGAAGTTATCCCCTGTTGGCTGTGCAGTCATCTATGCGCTTGTGTGACCTTATCTCTTTTTACAGATAGATGTAGTCGTTCATTACCGGCTGCAGACCGTGATCTTTCAGGGCATTGAATACTTCATCCACGGATCTTCCGTCTGAAATCTCAAACTGATCATCGCCTTTATCTTCGATGTCTTCCACATGGCTTCCGATTCCTGTGCTGACACCTGCAGAAATCTTGGTTGCTGCGATATTTACCAGGTTGTCACGGACACGCTCGCACTCTCTGGTGGATACGGTGATACTTGCAAACGGCATAAACAGACGGTATGCACAGACTACCTGCAGAAGCTGTGGTTCATGGACACCTTCGGATTAATCCGGTCATTGTTGATGATCGGGCGGAGTCTCGGGCAGGAAAAAGCAATCTCTGCGTGTGGATATTTTCTCTGCAGAAGGTATGCATGATATCCCGTCGCAAAAGCATCTTTACGGAAATCATCCAGTCCCAGAAGAGCTGCAAAGCCAACACCTCGCATGCCACCTTTCAGTGCACGCTCCTGTGTATTTAATCTGTATGGAAAAATCCTCTTATGGCCTGCCAGATGCAGGGTTTCGTACTTATCAGAATTATAGGTCTCCTGGAAAACGGTCACATAATCTGCACCGCATTTGTGAAGATATGCATACTCATCAGAGTTCATCGGATACACTTCAAGGCCTACTACCTTGAAATATTTCCGGGCGATCTCGCAGGCTTTTCCGATATATTCCACATTGGACTTGGATTTACTCTCACCGGTAAGGATCAGGATCTCCTGAAGGCCGGTCTTGGCAATGGCTGCCATCTCCTTCTCAATCTCTTCCTCGTTCAGCTGTGCACGGCGGATCTTGTTGTGGCAGTTAAATCCACAGTAAATACAGTAATTTTCGCAGTAGTTTGCAATGTAGATCGGTGTAAACATACAGACACTGTTTCCAAAATGTTTTCTTGTTTCGATCCGCGCTGCCTGTGCGATCTCTTCCAGAAGAGGCAGTGCTGCCGGTGAAAGCAGTGCCTGAAAATCTTCCGGTGTACGGTTGTCATGGGCCAGGGCTCTGCGTACATCTGCTTCTGTGTATTTGTCATAATCATATGCATTCATTGCGGAAATAACCTGATCCATCACATCAGACTCTTCCAGCTGTTCCATATCCGGAAGGTACTTCATGTGGTCGATACGATTCTTTTTCATGTCTTCCAGAATTTCTTCGTTTACGATACTCTCATTAAAATGGCCGTCCTGCTGACTGGCCTGTACTGTTTCTGCCATTACTCTTATGTCGCTCCTCTCATATATTGCAGCAATACTCTGGTCCTCACTGCTGCATATCTGTAAACTCAATTTCGATTGAAACCAGACAATACCTGTGTTTCACTACACAGGCAGTGCCTGTCCCCTGCTTAGTGTTCTGCGTTCAATCATTCATTTATCAATTTTACTCATGCAGAAATCCAGTCAGCGGTGAAGATGCACTTGCACCTCTTTCCAGGGTTCTTCCCATGCCGGAAAGGTATGCGCTTCTTCCTGCCTCGATGGCTTTCTTAAAAGCCTCCGCCATAACACGGACGTCCCCTGCTGTTGCGATGGCTGTGTTTGCCATAACTGCCGCAGCACCCATTTCCATAGCCTCACATGCCTGTGATGGACGGCCAATCCCTGCGTCTACGATGATCGGAAGATCGATTTCGTCGATAAGGATCTGGATGAATTCTTTTGTGCAGATTCCTTTGTTAGAACCGATCGGAGAACCAAGCGGCATTACACAGGCAGCTCCTGCGTTTACCAGATCTCTGGCTGCATTCAGATCCGGATACATGTACGGCATGACAACGAAGCCTTCTTTTGCAAGGATCTCAGTTGCTTTGATGGTCTCATAGTTATCCGGGAGAAGATATTTGGAATCATGGATGACTTCGATCTTTACAAAATCTCCGCAGCCAAGCTCACGGGAAAGTCTTGCGATGCGGACTGCCTCCTGTGCGTTTCTGGCACCGGATGTATTCGGAAGAAGTGTAACGTCCTTCGGCACATAGTCCAGGATGTTGGCAAGTCCGCCTTCATTTGCACGGCGCAGAGCAAGCGTTACGATCTGTGTTCCTGCTTTTTCGATACATGCTTTTACAAGATCCAGGGAAAATTTTCCGGAACCAAGAATAAAACGGGAAGTAAACTCATGGCCTCCCAGGATCAGTTTGTCTTCATTTGTGTTTGCTGTTGTCATTTTTTTATGTCCACCTTTCTTTTTTATCTTCAATATACCTTTTATCTCAGCAGCTTCCGCCGCCCATAAACTGCAGAATCTCCACAACATCGCCGTCTTTCAGCACTGTTGTATCGTAAGTCTCTCTCTTGATGATCACTTCATTCAGTTCAACTACTACCTGCACCGGAACATAATTGCAGGCTTTCAGATATTCGGTTACTGTTACCGGATTTTCCAGTGTTCTTTTCTCGCCGTTTACTGTGATCATAAGCTCTCCTTTCCGAGAATAAAAAAAGAGTCCACAAAGAAATACAACCCGCGGTGGTGCACCCCTTCATGAACTCAGTTCACTCTCAAAATTTCCTGTATTCCGTTGTAGATACCAGGGTTAAAAGCATCTGCTCTTAAGCCCTTCCTTGTAAATCCTGATCATAAATAAAAAGGGAGACACACCAAAGTATCTCCCGTAAATTCATCCTATACGTTCCTACGTTGGCATTATCCAAATCAGGTATAAGGGTCGAAGTTGAAGACTTCCTCTCAGCCTGCCATCACAAGCTCCCCTGTTATTTACAATGCTTAGTATAAGGCGAATTATGATTAATGTCAAGCCTGAAAGGCTTAAGCCACCTTACATAACGGAATAGAAAACCCCGAAGGCTCGCACACTTCCGGGGTTTTCGTTTTTGCCAATGTTTGAATTTCATCACATTTCTTAGCTACTATTATCTTATGCTTTCCACTCTGTTTTGTCAACCAGAGTATATTACAATTCCGGAACCACTGTAGTCCATAGATGATTTCCTATTTTCTGGAAATCCCCCTCCAGAGACATTACAGTTACTACTGCATCCTTGTCAGGAAACGCCAGACAGAACTGACCATAATTTCCATCGGATCGATAGGAACCGGCTTCCGGATTCATGACAAACTGATATCCATATCCAAAACCGGAATAAAGATTTCCCGGACTTCCTGCCGCTGAATTGTCTACAAGATTGGAAGTCGCAACTTTCATATACTCTTCCGGCACCAACTGTTTTCCATTGTATTTTCCTTTATGAAGGATCAGCTGTCCATATCTGGTGAACTCGTCAATATTTACATAAAGACCATTCGCAGCATGTACATGACCTTTCGGACACAAAGTCCAGTCCGGATTTCCAAATTCCCAATGGTTCAAAAAAATCGATTTTCTCAGATATTCCAGAAGGTTGACACCCGCACGTTTTTTCAATGGCACAACTGATCATATATGTGTTGAAATTACTGTACAGCCACTGGGTTCCTGGTTTATTTACAACCTTCGCGTTCTCAAAGAAATATCTGATCCAGTCCGGTGTTGTATAACGTTCCGGCCAGTCACAGAAAAACAGTGAGCTTTCCAGACCGGTGGTCATTGTCAGCATATTTTCCAGAGTCACATCACCAAGATATCCTTCTGTTTTTTCTGGAACATACTCCGGAAAAATATCAACGATCTTCTCATCCAGCTGAATCAATCCCTCATCCAGTGCAATTCCCACTGCACAGGATACCACGCCTTTGCATGCAGACCAGGTATTCAGGCGGGTTTTCACCGGCATTCTTTTATATTCTGCCGTTAACTGTCCTTCACGCCATATCTGCGCATACATAACATTGAGATTTTCTTTTAAAGTTTTGATAGCAAATTCATTGATCAGGTTCTGGTCTTTATTCATAAACATTAATCCTCCCACACACTTGTTTCCATCTTTACATCAGGACTTACACTTCTAAACCATCCGTAAGCCATGCATACTACAATGGCTATCAGACTGATGATTACTACCGGAAGTTTCAGGCTTCTGCAAGAATTGATAAAAATGCAGATATATGCAAACAGGCTCAAACAGCAGAGGAAATAATATTTTCCGTTAGAAATATGCATTGGTGATTTTTCCCATGCTTCTGCATGTTTTTTCGGAAGCTGGAAATAAGCATAAATCTGCAGAAATGCCAGTGCTGATGCCAGAAGCATAATATTATTTACAACATCACTGATAGAAAAGTCCAGTAACACAGGTAATATTCCCATAAGATAAGTAAATGTCATCAGTTTCCAGTAAGCCCCTCTTCTGTTCTGAGCTGCCCATGATTTCGGAAGCCATCCATCTTTACAGGACTGTGCAACCGGAATACAGTTATTGGAAATTGTTGAATTAATGGATGAAGACAGTGCAAGTACCGGACCACCAATCATAAATACTGTGAAAAGTGCCGGATTTAAAATATTTTTTGCAACCAGGGTAAGCGGCTGTCCGGCTACCTGATCCAGAGGAAGCACACCACTTGCTACAATTGCAACACCGCCATATACAACCATCAGTGTCGGAATACAGTACAGAAGTGCCTTTGGAATATCTTTATGTGCTTCTTTTGCCTGTTTACCATAATTCATAATGCAGGAATATCCGTTTGTTGAATATACATACAGCATGATTGCGGAAAAGAATCCAGATGGACCATTGGAGAAAAAAGTCTGGTGCTGTAAACTCAAACACCGGATTTTTCAGCTGGAGGCATCCCAGAACAATAAACAGACCAAGTGCAACAAACAGCAGGGTAACCAGAATTTTCTGTACCTTCGCCATTACATCCACACCACACAGATTGATGGCAAAGAACACACTCAGGGCTGCAATTCCAAACCATTTCGCATTGATCTGCGGCCACAGGGAATTTGCATACATACCAATTGCCACACCATAAGTCGCCAGATTGATCGTCTGTGGCAAAAATCCTACTGCATACATACCGGCAACTCGTTTGCGGCCATATCTCCTACCAGAGAATAAAATCCTCCTCCAAGTTTCAGTGTAGATGTGATCCATGGAATTGGTGCAATCATCATAAATCCCCAGATACATGCAGCTACATATGCCAGCCATGCTGACTGACCAGTCAAAAGAATTGCCGGTCCGATCAGTGTCAGAACACCCGATCCAATCGCCTGTCCTACACCGATTGTATAAAGATCACTTCGTTTCAGGTAACCTGTTTTTTCTTTTATTTCCTTTACTGTTGACGACATAAAAGCCCCCCTTTTTTATTGGCTCTAATATTAATAGTGCAATTAATTCTTTTTCTGACGTCATATGAATTATTTAATGCTATATTAACATCTAGGTTTCAAGATTTCTATTGACAATATTATTAAAAATACACACTTTAATTTGTGCATTATTTACATCTTTTTTATATCAAGAAGAATTTTTTACTCCATTATATTGTAATCAAACTTTACACCTGTTATAATTTATTATACTAATCGTACAATACAGGAGGTTTCATGAAAATAGAACAGTTGATCCGTGAAAAAGTATCTTTCCTTTCTGCCGGTCAGAAGAAAGTCGCCGAATATATATTACAACACCTTGATTCATTCAGTTATTCCACCCTTGCGAAACTCAGCAAGGAAATTTCCGATAAGCGAAACCACTATCATACGCCTCGCTTATTCTCTGGGATTTGAAAGTTTTTCCGAGATGCAGCGTACTGTACAGAATGACATTCTTTCCATTCCCACAGCTACAGCAGATGACACACTGGACAATGGGAATTTCTATCAGAACATCATTGCAAAAGAACTCCATTCCATGGAAAACTGGGCTTCACACCTGAGTCAGGATGATATGGATCAGATCGTTACCTATCTGACCAATGCGAAGAAACGTCTGATTGTAGGCGCCCGTTCCTCTTACAGTGCAGCACTCTGGATGGGAACCTTGCTGAATCAGCTTCTTGGAAATACCAAGGTGGTTCATGAATTTTTATGATCCCCATTTTGAATATCTCACGGAAGCTTCTGAAGATACTGTTGTTCTTCTGCTCTCTTTTGCCCGCTATACCAAATGGTCACTGAAATACGCACAGGTTGCCAAAAACCATGGTGCAAAGATCCTTGCCATCACAGACAGTATTTCATCACCGGCATGGTCTCTGGCAGATCATGCGGTCATTACAGAGATCAATCTCAATGAAATGGGATTTAACTCCTTTTCCTGTCTCTATTGTCTTTTTGACAGCATTGTTGCAAAAATCCGAAAAAGCAAGTGCAAGTCCATCAGTACACACCTTCATGACCTGGAAGAACTTTACTCAGACTTTGATCTTTTTTACGAATAATAATTACAGGGGGGGATTATCATGCAGGAAATTTTAGATATTTTTCTTGAAAAATCTAAACAGCATCATTCCAATATTATCTATGCCCAGATATATAAAAACGATGTTTTAAAAGAAGAATTCAGGCTTTTTCCGGTAAAACCCGATTAAATATATGGTCTATCAGCAAGCCTTTTGTTGCCATGGCTGCTGGTATCGCAGAACGCGAAGGACTGATCACTCTTGATGAATATATTTATCCCTGGTTTGAAAAATATTTCCCATCTGATCCTTCCGAAAATCTTTACAAAATAAAGATCTGTGATCTGCTTACGATGTCATCCGGTCAGAAAGATCCTCTCTTTTTCTGCGACGGTCCGGAACGATACAGAGAAAAAGACTGGGTAAGATATTTTTTCCAGAATGATTCTTTTCCCTATACACCAGGTACCCATTTCGTGTACAGCAATTTCTGTTCCTATATTTTGTCTGTTCTTCTGGAAGAAAAATCCGGAACCGGTTTGCTGAATTATCTGCGATATCGTCTGTTTGAACCAATTGGCATCCCGAATCCGGACTGGACCCTCTGCCCTCAGGGACATTGCATGGCAGCTAATGGACTGTATCTGACGATTGATGAACTGGCCCGTTTTGGGCATCTGCTTCTGCATGAAGGTGCTCTGAACGGAAAACAGATTGTCCCAAAAAACTTTGTTATGGATGCCTGCCGAAAACATATCGATTCCTACAATCCATTAACCGAGCGTCCGGATTATCAGAGTTATGGCTATGGATATTTCATATATATGGGGCCCATGGAAGATACGCTGATCCTGTCCGGCAATTACGGCCAATACTGCGTCATTGATAAAAAACGTCAGATGGTATCCTGTGTTATGTCCCTGGATGGCAATGACCACAAAAAAAATCCGTGATGATCTGGTGGATTCTCTTGCAGAATATTATGGTGTAAAAATTTCACACATCTAAAAAAATGCCGCTCCCGCGGCCTCATCATCTGATATTCGCAATCCGCTAACGCTACTTGCTCATAAAAAAAATGCCGCTCCCGCGGCCTCATGCAGCCACTGATAACTTCGCAATCCGCTAACGCTACTTGCTCATAAAAAAATGCCGCTTCCCCG
>ENA-OQAJ01000154-OQAJ01000154.1-human-gut-metagenome-genome-assembly--contig:-NODE-154-length-21588-cov-4.202134_pt1 | contig 21588 bp, 25 predicted proteins | sample MGYA00242736_ERZ504529 | MGnify/ENA primary metagenome ERZ504529 (study PRJEB26092, sample SAMD00036275) | human gut metagenome | host: Homo sapiens | study: EMG produced TPA metagenomics assembly of...
CGCCGCGCCAGAAGGCAGGCTTTCTGGACAGCCGGAGCGATGCTGATCGTATTTCTGTTCTGCCTGCCATTGCTGCCAAAGTTCTTTCTGCAGGAAGCATACCGACGGCAGAACCGGTGAGCACGGAAAGCTCTTCTGCAGGTTCTGCCACTGTATCACAGCCGGAAGAAGCAGAGCCTGCGCCAGAGCCGGAACCGCAGCCGCTGGTTCAGACTGTCCGCTTTTCTGCAACAGGAGATAATCTGATCCACGCTCCCATTTATAAGCAGGCGCAGCGCCGCGCTTCCGGAGAGGAAGCTTACAGTTTCGATTACTGTTACGAACATATTGCGCCTTTTTATGCACAGCATGATGTGAACTGGATCAATCAGGAAACGCTCTGCACGGATGAATTGGAGCCATCCTCCTACCCATGCTTTTCTACGCCGGGCGATTGCGCCCGTGCGCTTTACCGGGGCGGGTGTGCGGGTGTTCAGCCTGTCCAATAACCACACCTACGATAAAGGCGCTTCCGGCATTGCCGCTACCCTGCGCTTCTGGGGCAGTATGCCGGAGGATGTAGTGACCACCGGTTTGTGGAAGGGAGAAAGTGACTACGGTCATATCCCGCTGCAGACTGTCAATGGTGTAACGATCGCGTATCTTTCCTACACAGAGCATACCAATGGCATCCCGCAGAACAGCTCCATGCAGGCCAATGTGATCTATACCAGCCAGACCGATGTGATCGAGCAGCAGGTAAAAGCGGCACGTCAGCTTGCAGATTTTGTGGTGGTGGGTGTGCACTGGGGCGTAGAAAACAGCCATGCCATCGCAGATCCGCAGCGAACTCTGGCGCAGAACCTTGCAGACTGGGGTGCAGACTTGATCATTGGCACCCACCCGCATGTGCTGCAAAATGCACAGTGGCTGACTGCAGCAGACGGCAGGCAGGTGTTCACGGCCTATTCTCTGGGCAATTTTTATCAGCACGCAGGAAAAGCCCAATCAGCTGGTCGGCGCAATTTATCGGTTCAGCTTGAAAAACGACCGAACCGGACGGCACTGTCCGTTGCAGCGTGCTCTCTCCCAGACTTCTGCCGACGGTGACCCACTATGATGCAGGCAAATCCAATGTGCGTACCTACCTGTTCCGCGATTATACCGAAGCCCTTACAAAGGCCCACGGAGTACGGCAGGCGTATCCAGATTTCAGCCTGGAAATGATTCAGTCCATTGCCCGGGAAAATATCGACCCGGAGTTTTTGCAGCTTACCTGAATATTTTTGTATTGTTGAAGCCCGCCTTTCGGGCAGAACGGAGGATCCTTATGTACGGAGTATCGAAGATCAATATTGAGCCGAGCCTCATGATGATCAGTGTGCAGGATGTAGAGTTCAAGGGCAACAGCCTCGCACGTTACCTGCAGATCTTTGCAGATAACGGTGTGGTCGTAGATATGATCAGCCAGAGTGCACCCCATGGCACCACCATCGATTTCAGCTTTACCGCTTCCAGCAGTGATCTTCCGCTGGTGATGAAGGCTATTTCCGTTGCAAATCTGGACAAGGATGCCAAGGCTTCTCCGCTGATCAGCGTGGGTTATTCCAAGCTGAACCTGTTTGGTGAAGAAATGGTCACCAGCTGCGGCGTAGCTGCCCGTGCACTGAATTCTCTGGCAATGGCCGGCATTGAAGTACTGCTTATCACCACCAGCGATCTGGATATTTCCCTGCTGGTCCACGCAGAGAATGAGGATGCAGCTTACGAAGCATTGAAGAAGGCTTACGAGCTGTAAATTCTGCAAGCAAGCGAGCAATCCTCCATCAAGTGAAAAAATGCCGGTGCACTCCAAAACAGAGTACACCGGCATTTTCATGTTCAATATTTTTACAGAGTGACTTTGTGGTAAATCTTCTTGCCCTTCTTGATCACAATACCCTTTGCCAGCTGCTCAGCAGTGAAGCCAACGGTGGGAGCGGCTACCTTCTCGCCATCCACCAGAACACCGCCCTGCACGACCAGACGGCGTGCCTCGCCGTTGGATGCTGCCAGACCAGCCTTGACCATCAGGGTCAGGATGCCGATGGAGCCATCGGTCAGGTCGGCCTCGGTCAGCTGAGTAGAAGGCATGTGCTCGGTATCCATTGCGCTGCCGCTGAACAGTGCGCGGGCAGCATTCTGGGCCTTTTCGGCCTCTTCTTTGCCATGGACCATGCTGGTCAGCTCGTAAGCCAGAATTTCCTTAGCTTCGTTCAGGCGCTGATCCTTCCATGTGCTCATCTCGTCGATCTGCTCCAGCGGCAGGAAGGTGAGCATACGGATGCACTTCATCACATCGGCATCGCCCACATTGCGCCAGTACTGGTAAAACTCGAATGGACTGGTCTTGTTGGGGTCCAGCCAGACGGCATTGCCGGCGGTCTTGCCCATCTTCTTGCCCTGAGAGTCGGTCAGCAGGGTGATGGTCATAGCATAAGCGTCCTTGCCCAGCTTGCGGCGGATCAGCTCGGTGCCGCCCAGCATGTTGCTCCACTGGTCGTCGCCGCCGAACTGCATGTTGCAGCCGTAGTGCTGGAACATGTAGTAGAAGTCGTAGCTCTGCATGATCATGTAGTTGAACTCGAGGAAGGACAGGCCCTTCTCCATGCGCTGCTCGTAGCACTTGGCGCGCAGCATGTTGTTCACGGAGAAGCAGGCACCCACATCACGCAGCAGTTCCACGTAGTTCAGGTTCAGCAGCCAGTCTGCATTGTTCAGCATCAGTGCCTTGCCCTCAGAGAAGTCGATGAACTTTTCCATCTGCTTTTTGAAGCATGCGGCATTGTGGGCGATATCCTCTTTGGTCAGCATCTTGCGCATGTCGGTACGGCCGGAGGGGTCGCCGATCATGGTAGTGCCGCCGCCGATCAGGGCAATAGGCTTGTTGCCTGCCATCTGCAGGCGCTTCATCAGGGTCAGGGCCATAAAGTGGCCTGCGGTCAGGCTGTCGGCAGTGCAGTCAAAGCCGATGTAAAAGGTTGCCTTGCCATTGTTGATCAGGTCGATGATCTCTTCATCGGTGATCTGGGCCACCAGGCCGCGGGCCTTGAGTTCTTCATACAGAGTCATGATTTTTTCCTCCTGTTTGTGGGCAGAGGGAAAAATAAAACACCCCCTGCCAAAAATGAATTTGGCAGAGGGCGAGAAAATTCGCGGTACCACCTCTGTTTGCCGCTTCCTCACAGAAACGACCTCACGAGTGCACACCCCAGAGTAGAGAGACACTCCTGCGTTTGTAACGCTCGCACGCGGCACAGCCTATTAACCTGAACGGCATTCAGCCTGCAGCTCCGGGAGGTATTTCCCCTGCGGCTCTGCGGCCCCTTACACCAACCGGGGTTTCTCTGGGCAGAACACTTCAAGGTACTTGTTCCCTTCATCGCCATTAACAAGGACTACTTTATCACAATGCTTCGGGCTTGTCAACCCCTTATCTGCAGCGGCTTATTTTGCGCCAAGACCCAGCATTTCGCGGGCATTGGCACGCGAAAGCTCGGTAATGTGGTCGCCGGAAATCAGCCGGGCCAGTGCTTCCACCCTGCCCTCCTCATCCAGCGGATGGATCTCGGTATAGGTGCGGTCATTGGCTACATTTTTCTGAATCAGCAGATGGCAGTCCGCCAGTGCAGCGATCTGGGCTGTATGGGTGATGCACAAGATCTGGTGGCCCTGTGCGCTCTGGCGCAGTACCTCACCAATACGCCCGGCGGCTTTGCCAGAAACACCGCTGTCGATCTCATCATAGATCACAGTAGGCACGGCATCCTTATCGGCCATTGCATTTTTGATGGCCAGCGTGATGCGGCTCAGCTCGCCGCCGGAAGCAATTTTTGCAAGGGGTTTGGGCGCCTCACCGGGGTTTGTGGAAATGTAGAACTCGATGCTGTCCTGCCCATGGCTTGCCAGCGGGCCGCGGGTATGGCGCAGTGTCATGCGCACGCCCGGCATGTTCAGAAAATCCAGCGTGCCGGAAATACGCTTGTTCAGCTCTTCAAAAGCGCGCAGGCGCGTCTGGGTCAGTGCTTCTGCCTTTTCACGGGCCAGCGCATAAAGGCGGAGCTTTTCTGCCTGCAGGTGGTCATGCCGCTCCTGTGAGGACTGGATGCGCTCCAGTTCTTCCCTTGCATTCTGTCCAAAAGCGATCACGTCTTCTACCGTATCACCATATTTGCGCTTGAGCTTGTAGATCAGATCCAGACGCTGCTCAATCTCGTCCAGCTCCGCATCGTTGGTATCATAGGAATCCAGCCGACCGATCAAATCTGCGGCAACATCCTTTGCATTGTAATACAGATCCAGCAGCTGACTGGATGCACCGGCAAGTGCATCATCCAGCTGCGCGGCAGCATCCACTGCATTGGATGCCTCACCCAGCAGATCGACTGCGCCGGAGGCCTCGTCATCGCCCGAAAGCAATGCATAGCTCTGTGCGATCTTATCCCGGATGGCAGATGCATTGGCAAGGATCTTGCGGCGGCTTTCCAGCGTCTGTTCCTCTCCGGCGGTCAGTCCGGCATCCTCGATCTCCTGCACCTGATAGCTCAACAGATCAATCCTGCGCTGCTTTTCGGCTTCGTCGGTGATCATGGCATCCAGCTCCCGCTTGATACGCACAAGCTCCCGGTACAGGACATAATAGTCCTGAAACTCCGCGCTGTTCTGCGCATAATCATCCAGAATGCCCAGATGTCTTGCCGGGTTCAAAAGGCCCACAGAGTCGTGCTGACCGTTGATATTGATAAGTCCTCCACACAGCTCCCGCAGAACCGCAGCCGTTGCAGGCATTCCGTTGATGCGGCAGGTGCTTTTGCCCTCGGCTGTGATCTCGCGGCTGAGCATCAGTGCATCCGAGCGCTCGTAGCCCGCCTTCTCAAGGCTGTCCAGCACCGTACCGGGCACCTCCTCAAAGGCTGCACGGATCACCGCCTTGGAGGCCCCTGTGCGCACAAGATCCTTTGAAGTGCGGTTTCCCAGGATCGCATTGATGGAATCGATCAGGATCGACTTGCCGGCACCAGTCTCACCGGTAAGAACATTCAGGCCCGGCTTGAAATGTACTTCAGCCTTCTGGATCACAGCAACATTTTCAATTTGCAGGCTGCTCAGCATATCTTTTCTCCCGCGTTATTTTTATCCAATGTGTCTCGTCAGTTCCGAGCAGATCGTTTTTGCATCACGCTCCGACCGTGCAACGATCAGGAACGTGTCGTCGCCCGAAAGCGTGCCGACCACATTTTTCCACTGCAATGCGTCAAAAACCTCGCATGCGGCGTTGGCCATGCCAGAATAGCACTTTACCAGCACAACATGTCCGGCGTAATCTACCCCCAGCACGGATTCATGAAAGATCGTTTCAAACCTTCCCTGCGTTTTGGGGTTGAAGCTTTCGTTCCGGCTGGAGACATAGCGATACCCCTCTGCCGTGGCAGCTTTTACCAAACACAGCTCCCGGATATCGCGGGAAACGGTGGCTTGTGTTACCTCAAATCCCTCTTTGGAAAGGTGATCCAGCAGAACTTCCTGCCGGCTGATCGGGTGTTCCTGCACAAGCCGGAGAATCACCTGCTGACGTTCTCCCTTGCTTTTTACATCTTCCTTACGGCTGCGCGCCATCGTAAACTCGCCTCCCCTTTATCGTCTGCTGCGAAGCTTCTGGTCAATGGCCTGGAACTGATCTGCTTTTCCGAAGGTGATCAGCTTTACCACCTGATCGGAGAGCCTTACTTCAGCCGTTGCGCCGGCCTTGAGCGGACAGCCAGCTCTGCCATCGCAACTGATAAACACTTCATCATCGGCCACCTGTCCCACACAGATATTCAGCTTGCGCTCCTGCGCAAACACCATGGCCGGGCTGGCCAGACTGTGCGGGCAGATAGGCGTTACAACAACGCCCTTCGTCTGGGAATCCAGGATCGGCCCGCCCGCCGCCAGCGAATACGCTGTGGAGCCGGTGGGCGTTGCAACGATCACACCGTCCCCACGGTAGTGCTCTACTAAAATATCATCGCAGTAAATGCTGAAATCGATCGCCTGCTGCAGGCGGCCCTTTGTGACCACAACGTCATTCAGGGCGTGGCCCTCCCAGCCATCGTGGCCAAGAACGCGGACATACAGCAGCATCCGGTTGTCTACGCTGAACTCTCCCCGTGCAACAGCGGAGAGCTTGGCTTCCATCTCGCTGACTTCGCAGGTAGCCAGAAAACCACAGCGTCCCAGATTGATGCCCAAGATCGGCTTTGCGTACCGAAGCGAAAGATTTGCCTCATGCAGAATGGTGCCGTCGCCGCCAATGGTCAGGATCACATCTGCCTGCTCAAGGCATTCCTCCAGCGGCAGATAAACCACTCCGGCCGTGCTGCAGCTTGCGCGCGGCTGTTCACACATCAGAACAGCTGCACCATGGTTCATTAGAATCTGCGCCGCGCGCAGTGCGATCTCGTTGGCAGAGGTCTTGCCGGGATTCGGCGAAATATAGATCGTCATGCGGGAAGCTCCTTTTTCTGGTCTGATGGCAGAGCCGCTCAGCGGTCCAGCGTGCTGTGGCTTGCCGCCACCACCTGCTCTGCAACGCTGTCGTCCAGCACGGAAGGTTCACCGCTCTTCTGCACGAACATCAGGTATTCAATGTTGCCCTCAGGTCCCTTTACCGGGCTGAAATCCAATCCGCGTACAGCAAAACCGTTTGCAGCAGCATAGCCCATGGCATTGTGCAGCACTTCACGGTGGGTAGCAGGGTCGCGCACCACACCGTTCTTGCCAACCTTTTCGCGTCCAGCTTCAAACTGCGGCTTGACCAGACAAACGCCCATGGCATCCGGCGTTGTGATTGCCTGTGCCACCGGGAAAATATGGTGCAGCGAGATAAACGAGACATCCACACTGAAAAACTCGATCTGCTCGGCAAGATCCTCCGGTTTGACATTGCGGATGTTCGTGCGCTCCATGTTCACTACGCGCTCGTCTGTGCGCAGACTCCATGCAAGCTGTCCATAGCCGACATCCACCGCATAAACCTTGACGGCACCGTTCTGCAGCATACAATCCGTAAAGCCGCCGGTAGATGCTCCAATGTCCATGCAGACCTTGCCATTGGGTGTAAGCGGGAAACACTTCATAGCTTTTTCCAGCTTCAGGCCGCCGCGGCTGACATAGCCAATGTCGTGCCCGCGCACTTCCACCTTGGCATCTTCCTTAATCATCTCTCCGGCCTTGTCCACCTTTTGCTCATTGACAAAAACGATGCCGGACATGATCAGCGCCTTTGCGCGCTCACGGCTCTGTGTCAGACCATGCTGAACAAGATATTGGTCCAATCGAATCTTCACAGTAAATTTTCTCCTTTCGTCACGGCCATCTGCACGGCCTGTACAAGATGCGCTGCATCCAGACCGGTTGCCTGTTTGATCTGTGACACACTGGCATGCGGAAGACACGCGTTCCGCACTGCACAATGGATAAAGCGCCCATTCCATCCGTTTTGCTGCAAAGCATATTCCAGATGTTCACCAATGCTTCCGTTTGCAATGCATTCTTCTGCGAACAGAATTATTTTATATTTCGACAGATCAGCGATCATTTTGTCTGTAAAGGGATACAGCTTTACAGACTTTATCACATCACACGCAATGCTTTTCTGCTGTAATTCACGTTCTGCCTGCAAAAGGTCGGCCAGTTCGTCGGCGTAACTCACCAGAACGATTGTTGCATCATCCGCTTTGCACAGGAAATTATAATCTTCGCCGGTGCAGCCAAATTCCGCCAGCGCTGCATCCTGCCCACCGCGGGGATAACGAATTGCCCGTGGGCCATGGAAGCGGTCACTCAACAGCTGCTGCAGCCAGTAATTCAGTTCCTGATAATTGGAAGGCGCATACAGCGGCACTCCAAGCTGGCTCAGGAAAGCGGGATCGTAAATGCCCTGATGCGTTTCGCCATCCGCTGGGACAAAACCGGCGCGGTCGATGGCAAAAACTACATTCTCCCGCAGCAGATTTACGTCGTGGATGATCTGATCATAGGAACGCTGCAGGAAGGTGGAATAAATGCATACCACCGGCAGCATGCCCTGACTTGCAAGCCCGGCAGCAAAGGTCACAGCGTGCTGCTCTGCCATACCGACATCAAAAAAACGCTCCGGGTGGCTGTGCGCAAAAAACTGCAGGCCGGTGCCATACTTCATTGCAGCAGTGATGGCGCAGATATTCGGGTTCCGGTCGCCTTCCGTCACAAGAGCATTGCCAAATACCGTCGAGAACGATTCCTTTGGTGCCACCTCCGGGTCGGGCATTCCATCCGGATCAAATGCCGACACGCCGTGATAGTTGCCGGGGTTTACCTCGGCCGGCTGATAGCCCTTGCCCTTTTTTGTGATCACGTGCAGAAAATGTGGCCCTTGCCGGTTGCAGATGGTGCGCAGTGTGCGTTCCAGCTCTTCCACGTTGTGGCCATCCACCGGCCCGATGTACTGGAAGCCCATATCCTCGAACATGGTAGAGTGGTACATTGCCCGACGCAAAAGCGTCTTGCACTCGGTGATATTTTTTTTCAGTGGAGCGCCCACCAGCGGTACTCCATCCAAAAAGCTGCGCACATTATCCTTGGCATCAAAATAGGCCGTGGTCGTGCGCAAATGAGTCAGATAGCGGGCAAGTGCACCGACATTTTTAGAAATGGACATCTTGTTGTCGTTCAGGATCACAAGAAGGTTGTCCAGCTGTTCAATGTTGTTCATGCCCTCGTAGACCATGCCGCCGGTAAAGGCACCATCGCCGATCACCGCGACCACAAGCCCTGCTTCATGATGCAGCTTTTTGGCCCACGCCATGCCGATCGCAAGCGAAAGCGCCGTGTTTCCGTGCCCGGCAATGAATGCATCGTGTTCACTCTCGTTTGGGTTCGGGAAACCGGAGATTCCGTCGAGCTGACGCAGCTTATCAAACTGTCCGCGCCGACCCGTAAGGATCTTGTGTGTGTAGCACTGGTGACCGACATCAAACACGATTTTGTCCTGTGGTGTATCCAGAACACGGTGCAGCGCAACGGTAAGCTCTACCACGCCAAGGTTTGAGGCAAGATGGCCGCCCGTCTTGGAAATATTCTCCAGCAGAAACTGGCGGATCTCCGCGCACAGCTGTTTCACCTGCTGTTCATTCAGTTGCTTTAAATCTCTGGGCTGATTGATGCTGTCCAGCAGCAATGCTCCCATAAATCACACGTCCTTCAAATGAAGATTTTCTGTTGCTGCAGTGCGTTCCTGCGTGAAAAAAGAATGCCTCAAGCCAGCGGATACAGGAAGCCGACGGCTGCGCCAACCAGTACGCCTGCCACGACCTGCAACGGCGTATGGCCGACCATCTCCTTCAGATGCATGTTCTGCAGGAAAGGAGCATTCTTCTCGCTCACTTCGATCCACTGATCGATCATCTGGTTCAGGACCTTGGCCTGCTCGCCAGTCTCATGCCGCACGCCCATGGCATCGTGCATGGTAATGATTGCCACCACGCTTGCCACTGCAAAAATGGCAGAGTCAACACCCACACAGCGTCCGGTTGCAATGACCATGGCACAGACCGTTGCGCTGTGGGCACTGGGCATACCGCCATCACCCCACATGCGTTCCAACTGGAACTTGCCCAGCAGGATAAAATTGATGATGGTTTTAAGCACCTGCGCCACAAGCCAGCCGAGCAGTGAAACCGTAAGGATCTGATTGAAAGACAGGATGTTTTGAATAAGCTGCATAATCTTTTTCCTTTATTCTGTATGGATTATTTTTAGTTTTTACGCACAAGAAGCTGCTGCGCAAGCTGTTCCAGAAACGCAGCTTTTTCGCCAAAATTCCGGTGCAGTTCCGTGCAGGTCTCCTGATTCAGGTCATGTGCAAGCTTCATGGCACCTTCCGCACCATAAAGGGTCACAAAGGTAGTCTTTCCATTTTCGCTGTCGCTGCCAATGGGCTTGCCCAGCTGTTCCGGTGTGCTGGTAACATCCAGTACATCGTCCACGATCTGAAAAACAAGACCCAGACCATAAGCATACTGTTCCAGCGCTCTGCACTGTGCTTCATCCGCTTTGGCCGCAGCCGCACCCATCTGAATGGCTGCATTGATCAGCGCACCCGTTTTATTGCGGTGGATCAGCCGAAGCTGGTCTTCTGTTGCGGCCAACGCTTCGTATTTCAGATCCAGTTCCTGCCCATAGACCATGCCGCGGCTGCCAGCGCCTGCACCCAGTGCCCGCGCTGCCTGTACACAGACAGACGCATCTGCCGGGGCATTGGCGACTGTCTCAAATGCTTCTGTCAGCAGCACATCACCGGCCAGCATGGCAGTTGCTTCGCTAAACGCCTTGTGGCAGGAAGGACGGCCGCGGCGCAGATCATCATTGTCCATGCAGGGCAGGTCATCGTGAATGAGCGAATAGCAGTGCAGCATTTCTACAGCAGCTGCAAACTGCTGTGCCGCCTGCATACTGCCGCCCAGCATATCGCAGACGCTGAGAACAAGAACTGCACGGATCCGTTTGCCGCCGCCCATCAGGCTGTAGCGTGCCGCACGGCACACCTCGGATTCTTCCGGCAGAAAACGGCCGCAGGCCTTTTCCAGCGCGGCCATTGCCTGCGCCAGATAATTCTGATACTGCTCCTGATAGTCCATTAGCTTTCCTCCTGCACTGTGCCCGCAAGCTTTGCGTCGATCTCGTCAATCTGCAGCGATGTTTTTTCCAGTGCAGCATGGCAGTACTCCATCAGAGAAGCGGCCTCTGCATACAGTTTGACCGAATCTGCAAGGGTCGTATCCTCGCTCTGCATCTGTGCAAGGAGCGTATTCAGCCGTTCCATGCCTTCCTCAAAACTTTTGGGTGTTCTCATTGATCTCCTCCACCGCTTCCACCCTGCACTTTGCACGGCGGGAAGCGCTGCGAACATAGATTGTTTTTTCCGGCTGCAGATCATCTGCATTTAAAATAGTACCGTTGGCTGCTGTGACCATCGTGTAGCCGCGCGCCAGCACCTTGTATGGATCCAGCGAACCAGTAAGTGCTGCCGCATGACCCAGCTGCAATTCTGCAGAATGCAGGCGTTTCTGCATCTGCTGACGGATGGCATCCTGCACCTGCTGCAGCTGACCCTGACTTTTTTGCCAGTTTCGGCGTGCAAGGCCCTGCTCCAACACAAAGTTGTATTGTTCCAGACCATTATAGCATAAATCAAAAACGTTTTTGCATATTTTTGCGAATATTTTGCTGCAAATCCAGCAATATCCGTTCCTGCTCTGCCCGATCCGGTACAGCCAGCTCTGCTGCAGCCGAAGGTGTTGGGGCACGGCAGTCTGCCACAAAATCCAGAATGGTATAGTCGATCTCGTGGCCGATTGCGCTGATCAGTGGTTTTTTGCAGCGGTATGCAGCCCGGGCGATCATCTCTGCGTTAAAGACCCACAGGTCTTCCCGGCTGCCGCCTCCGCGTGCAACGATGATCTCGTCCACCTCTTTGCGCTGATCCAGCTTTTTGATGGCATCGGCCACCTGCTGCGCGGCTTCAAACCCCTGCACTGTCACCGGACACAGCAGCAGCCGTACCGATGGCCAGCGCCGTGTGAGCACATTGCGGATGTCCTGCAATGCGGCTCCCGTCTTGCTGGTGACAACACCAATGCATTTAGGGAATGCCGGCAGCGGCTTTTTATGTTCCAGGGCAAACAGGCCCTCCTGCTCCAGCTTTGCTTTGAGCTGCTCCAATGCAAGCTGTGCGGTGCCAATGCCATCCGGGAACATATCGTTCACGTACAGCTGAAATGCGCCATCGCGCTCATAAAGGGTAGCGCGGCAGCGCACGACTACACGCATTCCCTCTTCCGGGCGGAAAGCAAGGCGGCGTGCATCAGTGCGGAACATTACCGCTTTGACGCTGCAGACATCATCCCGCAGAGAAAAATAGCAGTGCCCGCTGCGCGCATTCTGTACAAAATTTGCGATCTCGCCGCGCAGGGCAAGGTCAAACAAAGCATCGTTGGCATCCAGCAGCGTTTTTACATAACGGTTGAGTGCTGAAACGGTAATCACTTCAGCCATAATCCGGCCTCCCGCGCTGCCAGGATCGAAACACCGATGGCATTATCGCTGGAATACTGTCCCGGCACAAAGTAGACCTGCGGCAGACGTTTCTGCACCCATGCACGGATGATATCGCTGCTCATCACTCCGCCAGCACATACCACCGGCAGGCCGGGGTATTCCTTCTGTGCAGCTTTGGTCATTTTTACCACTGTATCCGCCACACAGAGCAGGCAGTACTTGCACACATATTCCGGCGTTTTGCCTGCGGCAAGCAGGGCATTGCACTGGTTTTCCAGCCCGGAAAGGCTGCATTGCATCCCCTTCACGCTGGATTTTGGCTTGATCTCCTCAGTGCACTGTGCAGCCAGACGGGAAACCTCGGCACCCGCCGGGAAGCCAAAGCCAAGCCTGACCCCCACACGGTCCACAGCCTGTCCGGCATAAAGGTCTGTGCTGGTGCCAAGCGTTGTGATCCGGCGCACCTGATCGCAGAGCAGCAGGTCCGTGGTGCCGCCGGAAATATGGAACAGCAGAACTTTTTCAGCAAACAGCTGTTCCCCCTTAGCTGCAAACAGCGCTGCGGCAGCGTGACCCTGCTGATGGGTCGTCAGCACAAGTGGGATCCCTTTTGCATGTGCAAAAGCCGTTGCGGCATTGACACCTGCAAGAAAGCAAGGCATATAGCTGCCTTCTACCGGGCGGGGCTTTTGCGATACGCCCACAGCATCGATCTGCGTCAGATCAAATTCCTGCGCCAGTTCCTGCATCATCTCCGGCAGCGCGACCGTATGATGAAACAGTGCATCGCTTTGCCGCAGGCCCAGCTGGCCCGCTTTTACCGGCAAAAAGCGCTTCTTTGCGCAAACAACCTCTCCAGCTGTATCAAACACTGCCAGAGAGGTTGCATAGTTGCTTGTATCAATGCCAAGCGTATAACGGCTCACTGTTCGGCCTGCTCCGCATCCAGACCTTGATCCCGGGCTACTGCGCCAAGCAGACCGTTCACGAACTGGTAATCTTCGTCCGCACCATACTTTTTCGTCAGTTCCACCGCCTCGTTGATGGCAACACCGGGCTTATTCTCGCCGCCAAACAGCATCTCGGCAACTGCCAGACGCAGGATGGTCAGGCTGACACGAGGCAGGCGCTCCATGGTCCAGTTGCGCAGATGTGCACGGATCTCATCATCCACCTCGGCAGAATGATCGTAATATGCGTTCAGCAGATGCTTGCTGAAGCCATCCACAGGGTGTTCTTCATCGTTTTCTTCATGGCTGGTAATGGCCTCTGCCAGCGGGATATCACCAAAGGTCTGCGAAAAATGCCAGCAAAAATGCATTCTCGCGTGCTTCTCTACGGGGCAAAATATTTTCCATAATGTTCCTCTCGCAGCACGAAGCCTCTCCGGCCAGAGCACAGAGAGGATCGGCTTCCAATTCTGAATTTTATTTTACTTCTCTGCTGCAGTGGTTTCTGCAAGGCCGGCAATCACCAGATTGACGCGGCTCACAGTGACATTGGTCATGTTCTGCACAGCGTTCTTCACGTTTTCCTGCACCTTTTCGGCCACAGCAGGAATGCGTGCGCCAAAGCTCATCATCAGGTTCAGAGTGATGTTTGCGGTACCATCCCGCATTTCCACCACGACCGGAGACTGGATGCTGGATGCTTCCAGCAGATCCTTGAGCTTTTTATTTTGTCTGCCGCAGGAAACCTCGGCAACGCCGTCAATTTCCAATGCTGCGCAGCGTGCGATCTTGCCAATGACTTCGGTGGAGATCTGAAGGCTGCCGCCCTGAAGATCTGTATTCTGAAAATCCATTGTGTTGTCCTCCATTCAAAAGCGGGCACAGCCTGCTTTTTCTTGTTTGAAATGGTCCTGCCTGAAACGATCAATGCCATACGCAGGACAACATCATTCTTTATTGATAGAGTTATTATACCATCAAAGCGGGTGCGATTTCAATACTTGTTTCGGAAAACTCTGCCGCACCTTCTTATTTGACCTCCACCACCGTGATGTTCTGGGCAGTCACAGTGCTTTTTGTTCAGCACCACATCCCGGATCTGTGCCACCTGTGCCGCTGTGAGCGGTTCACCGGAGGTCATCACGGTAAGGTCTGCCCGGCCGGACTGCAAAAAGCACAGGCAGTCTGCAAAACCTTTGGCTTTGATCAGCGTTTCGATCTCATTCTCCGCATTCAGATCTTCCAGATTTGCGGTCATCTGGGCGGTATATTCCTTCTTTTCCTCTGCGGAAAGCGACGAGGATTTCATCGTTTTCTTGATGGAATCCATCGCCTCATCGTGGGCCTTCTGTCGCTTAAGCCGAGCCTGCTCAAAAAACTTTGCACCGCTGTCACTGGCAACGCTTACAAGCTGCGCTTCACCATAGTTTTTGTTGGCGCTGGACACCGCTTCGGCCTCTGTGGGCAGCTCATCCAGAACCGTCTGCGTCTGTACCGGGACATTCTCAGCCTCTGCCGCGACCATTGCAGCATTGTCCGGCAGTTCCGTGGGCACATCGCTGCGGGCGTACTGCCAGTTCAAGTATACGGCGATCACCAGTGCGGCAGCCAATGTAACAGCTGTGGCCCTGCGGGTATTTCTGGAAAGTGCTCTCATAAATCGTTCCTCCTTATAAAAGCTGCAGGGTCTCAGCCCTTGCGCTGTTCCACACAAATGCGGTTGGATGGCAGATCCAGCAGTGCGCTTACCAGTTCGGTGATCCGGGCAGCAACGCGGATGTCTCCGCCGCCCTCGCACAGCACGGCCACACCGCACACCTGCGGCAGACATACCGTTTCGGTCAGGGCTGAACCATCTTCCAGCAGGACATGGGTCTGCTGGGACTGCATTTCTCCGGACTGTGTATCCAGCGCATAAATGGCTTCTTCTCCAGTCTCCAGCGTGACCATCACGGTCGTTTTGCCCGCACCGCTCATCTGTGAGATCAGATGTTCCAGCCGGTTCTCCAGCTGTGCCTGATATTCCGTGCTGCTCTGGGCAGACTTTGTGTTTTTTGTGCTGCCCGCTGCCGTGTTCTGCGGAAAAAAGTTCCGACAGCAGGATCAACAGCATTGCCAGAATGCCTACTGCCGCAGCAAGCCTTGCTCTGCCCTGTTTCCCTTTACATTTCCGGGCAAAATCTTTCACGGAATCTCCGAACGAAATGCCCCCTGCTTGTTTCATTCGGTGCCCTCCTGTACTTCCAGTATCGGTGCCATGCCAAGCTCCTGCTGCAGATATGCCGCGATCCGGCTCTGCTCTGCGGATGTGCACGCCGCCGGGAGGATCACAAGCACCTTTTCTGCCCGAACGGTCTGTTCTGTCCGGGTCAGTGTGATCTCCAGTTTCACCTTTGTACCAAAGCGCCGCTCACACTCTGCGCAAAGATCCGCTTCCAGCCGTTCCTGCGTTCCCTGCAAGAGCGATGTCTCCGTACTCTGGATGCTGACCGCTGCCGGAGCAGCCGCCGCTGCACTTTTCAGTTCCAGCTTCATCTGCGGGGCCAGCCGGAACAGGATCACTAGAATATATAGCCCGGCAACGGCTTTTATGCATCTGCCCGCCCAGCCTGCGCCCGCCAACAGCGTCGTGATCTCCGCACAGATACAGGCAATGCAGAACGCCGATGCCGCCGTCTGAAATGCGTGCATTTCCTATCCGCCTCCCGTCATCATCAGAAGCCCCACGCCTACCGTCAGCAGTTCAAAAAACAGTGCCGTTACTGCTGCCATGCATTTTACCGCTTCGGCCATGCAGTCAAACAGCGCCTGACAGCGCCGGTTCTCCGCAAGGCCGCACAGAAGCCTGCATCCTGCAAGGAATAGCAAATGGAGCAGAAGCTGCAGATACAGTGGCAGAAATTCGGCCCCGATCACGGCAAGTGCCGCAAAACCCAGACTGCTTTTGAGCAGCTGCATTCCGGCAAGAAATACTTCTGCCGTATCGCTCAGAGCCTGCCCGATCACCGGCACGCCGCCGGTAAGCAGCTGGCCCAACCGCAGTGCAGAACGGTCCAGCTGAACTGTTACCGCTCTTTGCAGCCCTAACAGCACTGCAAAAATCCGCCCAGCCCAGACAAGCCCCCTGCGCAGCAACGCGCCCATGACACGGCACGTTTCCGAAAGCCCCTGCTGGGTGCTGATGCAGCACGCCATGCTTACCGCAAGGTAGCTCTGCAGCAGCGGACTGACCACAAGCACCGTACCCTGTGCCAGAAAGCACAGTCCGGTCAGCAGCAGACCGCTTGCCGCTGTGCTGGCATTCACCTCTCCACCGGCAGCGAGCACACCGCTGTACACCGGAAGAAAACCCAGAAGGTAGTTTTTCCACCCCTCCATCCGCTCACAGATCAGCTGTGCAAGGCTGATCAGATCTCCCCCACAAAAGAGTGCCGCAGCCCACAGCCGCAGCCAGCTCCAACAAGGCGCTGTCGGCTGCTCCTCCCACCAGAAATGAAAGCACGATCAGCAACAGTAAAAACAGCAGAACATCCGCATAGCAGTGTGCCATCTGCCGGATCATCTCTGCCGGTGATCCCGGCAGGAGCGCGAGCAGAGATTTGAGCGGATCTTTGGCAAAGGACTCTGCACTTTGCGGAGCTTTTTCCAGATAAGGCTGCCAAAGCTCCTGTCCGGGCAGGCCCTGCAGCTGTGCCGCAGCGGCATCAGGTGCAAAAGCCAGAAAGCATACGGTGCACAATACAAACGCTGCCGCTTTTTGCAGGAATTTTTTTATCATGCGGCAAGCCCCCAGATCTTCTGGCAGATCTCTTCCAGCAGAGGAAATGCTGCCGCCAGAACCAAACATCGGCCCGCAAACCCGGCGCACCATGCCAGAGTATCCGCACCAGCTTCTTCACACAGTCCGCGCGTAATCGGTCAGCAGCAAAATTCCGGCACAGCGCAGCAGGCAGGCAAATGCAGGCCCGTCCACCCGGCGGCTGAAAGCCAGTACATTCCGAAGCAGCTCCTGCACCGCCACTCCAAGCTGCAGCAGCACAAACAATGCTGCGCCAACGGACAGCAGAAACGCATAGGCCGGTGCATCCTTCCGCAGCAGAAGCTGCGCCGCTGCAAAGACGACCACTGCCCCCAGAATGGAAAAAGATGTACTCATAGTGCAAACAGCGACTTGATGGTAACGAACAGTGCGCTGATCTGCTTGACAAGGATGGAAAGCACTACCACAAGACCCGCAAGGGTCGTCATCATGGCCTGATCCTCCCGGCCGGAACGGATCAGCAGCTGGTTCAGGACAGCCACGATAATACCGATCGCTGCAATTTTGAACACAAGGTCGATCTCCAAGTTTTCGTCCTCCTGCCACTACAAAAGAATCAGTGCTGCCACCGCGCCGGCTGCAAGGCCAAGCCTGCACGGTAAGCCCTGCCCGGATGCCGCTTTCTGCTGCGCCTGGTGCAGGAATGCTTCAAAACGGGCAGAGTAATAATCCAGTCGTTCGCATTCCTGTGCCGCTTCGCTTTGGCCAAAGCCGGCAAAGCACTGCTCAAAGCAAAGGCGTTCCGCATCATCAAATCTTTCCGGTGCCGGAATTTCCTGCAGTTTTGGTGCTGCATCGCTTTCCAGCAGCTTTTCCTGCACGAGACACCGCTGCAGCTGTTCCAGATCCAGCCTGCGGTAAGCGATCTCCTGCCGGATGCGCTGCAACAGCTCCACGGTGCGCTGCAGCTGCAGGATATGCTGCTCTGTTCTGGCCTGAAATGCAGAACCGGTCAGCCACCCGCACAGCAGGAGCAGTGCAGCCGCTGCCCAATGGAAAAGCCGCATCATACCGTGCAGACCCGCCGGACTTTTCCCGGCGTTGTGCAGCCGTGCAGCAGTACAAATACACGCAGCATTCCATGCCGCTGCAGCGCCTGCACCTGCGGCCGCCGGGCGGCTTCTTCTACGCTTGCGGCATGGACGCTTGCAACAAAGTCCACCCCGCTGTAAAAGCCCTGTTCCAGCGCTGCAGTTTCGGCAAGCGTGCCCAGCTCGTCCAGCAAAATAACCTGCGGCGAAAGCGTGCGCAGTGCCATCTGCACAGCCCGTTCCTTAGGGATGCCGGACAGCAGATCCAGCGGCGGCATCTTCTCGGAATCACCCGGCGGAAAGATCTCGCAGCGCTCGTCCACCACGCAGGCTCGCCGCTGCATCCCGGCCAGTTCTCGTGCGATCTGACGCAGAAGCGTCGTCTTGCCGCTGTCCGGTTCGCCGACCAAAAGCATCCCAATAAAATGCTTTTTCAGTTGCACCAGAAGTTCGTCCGGCAGCTGTACCGGAACCGCCCTTGCAATGCGCAGGTTCAACCCCTGCACCTGCTGCAGAACCGTCTGGCCGTCGCGATCCACATAGCGTCCTGCCACACCCACCGGCAGCCGGAGGGTGTGGTCAGAAATCCATGCGCAAGCTCCGTCTGGTGTGCATGTACCGCGCCGCCGCACAGGGTGTGAAAGATCTCTTCGATCTGAAACTGATCCAATACACACTCCCTCAGCTGCAGCGGGCACTCCGGCAGGTCCTGCAGCGGGAGCTGCGACCCGACAGTGTAACAAAAGCACCACAGCCTGTCCGGAACCGAAGTTCATGGATCTGCGCTGCCGTCTGTGCTGGCAGCTGTCCCAATGGCCCGGCCAGCCATGAGGGAAGCAGGCGTATCGCCCGATAATACTCATCCACACTGTCCTCTCCTTTTTCAGGCTCATTGCCTGCTATGAGTATATGCCTGTCCCTGCCGGATAGAACCTGCGGACATAAAAATATCCCCGCAGCACAAAACTGCGGGGATATCCATTGGAACGGTTTTATCAGATGTTTTCGTCGCTGATCATTGCCAGAAATTCTGCCTCGGTCAGCACCGGGATGCCAAGCGCCTGCGCCTTGGTCAGTTTGGAGCCTGCTGCCGTGCCTGCCACGACATAGGCCGTTTTCTTTGAAACAGATCCGCTGGCCTTACCACCGTTTTTCACGATCAGTGCTTCCGCCTCATTGCGGGAAAGAGTTTCCAGCGTGCCGGTGACCACCAGCGTTTTCCCTGCCAGCTTATCGCCCTTCGGTTCGCCCTTCCACTGCATATTCAATCCGGCATCGGCCAGACGATGGACAAGGTCGGTCGTTCCCTCTTTTGCAAAGAATTCCACGACGCTCTGCGCCATTACGCCGCCAAACCCATCGATCTCGCTGATCTGCTCTGCACTTGCTTCCCGGACAGCCTGCAGCGTACCGAAATGCTCTGCCAGCAGGGCTGCAGCTTTATCGCCAATGTTGCGGATGCCAAAGCCGAACAGGAGCTTATCCAGATTGTTCTGCTTGGAAGCCTCGATGGCGTTCAGCAGGTTATCGGCGCTCTTTTCCTTGAACTTATCCAGCGTCAGAAGCTGTTCCCGTGTCAGCGTGTAGATATCCGCTGCGGAGTGCACCATGTCCTTCTCCACCAGCTGGGTGGCAACTGCTGTGCCAAGGCCCTCGATATCCATTGCATCACGGGAAGCAAAATGGATGATATTGCGCAGTGCCTGTGCCGGGCACTCGGGGTTAACACAGCGCAGAGCTGCTTCATCCTCCAGATGGACGACTGGTGCACCGCAGGAGGGGCAGACCGTGGGCATCTCATAGGGCTGTGCATCCTCTGCGTGATGGGTAACACCGATCACTTCCGGGATGATATCACCCGCCTTGCGCACCTGAATGGTATCGCCGATGCAAAGGCCGAACTGATGGATAAAATCCTCATTGTGCAGGGTCGCGCGGGCAACGGTAGTACCCGCCAGAAAGACAGGGTCAAAGCAGGCCGTCGGGGTAAGAACACCGGTGCGGCCAACTGCGACCTCAATGCTGCGTAGCGTTGTCTCCTTTACCTCTGGCGGATACTTAAACGCAATTGCCCAGCGTGGGAATTTGTTGGTGGAACCCATCAAATCGCGCTGTGCAAAATCGTTCACCTTGATCACTGCACCATCCATATCAAAATCCAGTTTGGCACGGTTCTGGCCGATCTGCTCGATCTCGGCAATGGCCTGCTCAATGTCATGCACGATATGATAGCGCGGCGAGACCGGCAGGCCAAGGCTCTTGAGGTAATCCAGACTTTCAGCATGCTTGGTAAGCGTTTTGCCGCGGATCTGCTGCACATTGAAAACAAAGATAGAAAGGCCCCGGCTTCCGGTGATCCTTGCATCCTTCTGGCGCAGCGAACCGGCAGCCGCATTGCGCGGATTTTTAAAGGGCGCTGCGCCCTGCAGCTCCTGCTCTGCACACAGCTTCTGGAACGCGCCATGCGGCATATATACCTCACCGCGCACTTCCAGAAATTCCGGTGCATCCTTCAACTTTTTGGGAATGCTGCGGATGGCGCGGACATTGGCAGTCACATCCTCGCCCACCACGCCATCGCCGCGGGTAGAGGCACGAACCAGCTCACCGTTTTCGTATTCCAGACTGCAGGAAAGGCCATCGATCTTGATCTCCACCACATACTCCGGCTCTATGCCGGCTTCCCGCACGCGGCGGTCAAAATCCCGCAGCTCATCATACGAAAATGCATCCAGCAGGCTTTCCATTTTTACCGCATGGGTCACCTTGGGCAGCTTGCTGCTGGCCGTGCCGCCTACCTTCTGGGTAGGCGATGATGCCGTGACCAGCTGCGGAAACTGCGCTTCCAATTCTTTCAGTTCCCGGGTCAGAGCATCATACTCAAAATCTTCAAGCTCCGGGGCATCCTGGTCATAGTAAAGCCGATTGTTTTTCTCGATCACAGCGCGCAATTCTTCCACGCGCTTTTTTGCCTGTTCCAACTCCAAAAGTTCCACTCTCCCGCTATCCGGTTTCTCCCGCGCTGCCGTCCGGCACTACCGCCTGAAAATGCATCGCAGAAAACTATTTTGATTATAACACATCCAGCCGCGCTCTGCAAAGAGAAAGCGGATACAATTTGTATAAGTGCTTTGAAATCTGCAGGTGTAATCGTTTTCAATCATCACTGCAGATTGATTCAAAATCAACACATGGAGATACTCTTTGTTTATTCTTTTGATAAAGCAACGTCTTATCGTTTAATTTCTCCACATCCATAACGAGTGAATCGTCCTGTGGTATCGTTGAGTCGCCAGCCAAAACACACACAGAAAGGGCAACGCATTCGTCGTGAATGCTTTAGGCCTTGGCCCCCGGCATCGTCCTCATGATGGTCGTGTTCCGTTCGTCACCACGCAAAGAAAGCCGGTGTGGATGAGCATGTCATTAAAAAGATTGTCGGCCACTGTATTGATGATGTTGCCGAAAAGTCGTATACTAAAAGAGGCATTGAGTGGATTCGTCATTTCATGCAATGCATCGTACCATCCTAGATTTTGTACTATTATTTTAGGAGAAAAGCTGTTCCGATTTGTGAATTAAGTATCATACCGTTTCAAGAGGAGATCAAGCTGCCATGGATTGGGAAACATTAAGATCAAGCTGTCTTGCCTGCACCCGCTGCGAGCTGTGCAAGACCCGCACCAATGTG
>ENA-OQAJ01000155-OQAJ01000155.1-human-gut-metagenome-genome-assembly--contig:-NODE-155-length-21413-cov-2.562576_pt1 | contig 21413 bp, 31 predicted proteins | sample MGYA00242736_ERZ504529 | MGnify/ENA primary metagenome ERZ504529 (study PRJEB26092, sample SAMD00036275) | human gut metagenome | host: Homo sapiens | study: EMG produced TPA metagenomics assembly of...
TGCCGTGTTCCACGTCGGAGAGCGCCTGTTCCATCCGCGCGGTGAGCAGCACGTCCTTCAGGCGTGGCTCCACCACGTCGGTGAGGCGTTCGCCTTCCGTGGTGGCGTGGAGCTGACGGCCCTTGCGTTCCACGAGTTTGGAGCGCACGAGCTTTTCGATGGTGTCCGCGCGGGTGGCTGGCGTGCCGATGCCGCCGGAATGTGATTCGTCGTCATCGAGCGCCGCCTTGAGGCTTTTGTCCTCCACGCACCGGCTCGCGTGCTCCATCGCGGCCAGCAGCGTGGCCTCGGTGAACGGTTTGGGCGGCCGGGTCTCGCCTTCCTCGGCCGTGACCTTCCCGACCGGGCGAATGACGCCGCCTTCCATGAGGTTCGATGGGATCACGTTCCTTCCTCCCGCCGGGTTCGCGGTTTCCTCGTCTTCCGGTTCGGGCCCGTGGCCGGTTTCGACGGCCTTCCATCCTGCGGATACGGTCTCGTCGGAACGACTGGAGAACTCCCTGTCGGTGTCGTCGAAAGCCGGGCCTTCACCTCGGTGACGATGTGCACATGGTCGTCGCCCACGGCCTCCCACATGCGGCGCACGATGCGTGTCATCACCTTGCGCTCGTCATCGTCCAGGCCTTCCAGCTTCCCGGCGTCCAATTGCATGGTCGGCAGTATCGCGGTGTGGCCGGCCACCTTCTTGTCGTTGACGGTGAGTTCCGGGCGCGGGTGTCCGGGTATGCCCTCGCGGGTGACGAACCCTTGGGCGAGACGGCCGGATTCGAGGAGCGCCGTGAGCGTTTCGAGGTCGTCATGCGTGATGTACCGGCTGTCGGTGCGCGGATAGGTGGCGAGTTTGAGTTCGTAGAGGTGCTGCAACGCCGCGAGCGTGCGCGCGGCGGTCATGCCGTACATGCGGCTCATGTCCTTCTGCAATCCGGTCAGGTCATACAGGCGGGGCGGCCGGTCGTTCACCCGCCTCCGGTTCACGGACATGATGCGGAAGCGGCCGTGTTCGGCCTGGCCGCACAGCAGCATCGCCGCATCCTTGCTGTCGATCCGTTCGCTGGAGAGCCGCCATCCGCCCATGTCCGCGATCACGGTCCAGAACGGCACCGGTTTGTGGTTCCTGATCTGCCGGTCGCGTTCCGCGATCATGGCGAGCGTCGGCGTCTGCACGCGGCCCACGCTGAACCGTGCGTTGTAGAGCAGCGAGTACGCGCGGCTCGCGTTCATGCCGATCAGCCAGTCCGCCTTCGACCTGATCTCCGCCGACCATGCGAGCCTTGGTATTCGGATTCGGGTTTCATCGCCCGCCACGCGGCCTGGATGGCCTCCGCCTCCAGGCTCGCCACCCACAGGCGCAGTTCCGGCTTGTGAGAGCCTTCCATGTCCGCGATGCGGCGGAAGATGGCCTCACCCTCGCGGTCGGGGTCGCAGGCGTTGACGAGGCAATCCACATCCGTTCGGCGGATCAGCCGCACGATCTGCCGGTAGCGGGAGCCGGCACCGCGCTCCTCGCTGATCTTCCACTGCCAATGGCCGGACGGGTCCACAGGCAGCGTGTCCAGACTCCATTTCCTCCAATCCCTGTCCTTGTAGTCCTCGGGCATGGCAAGGTCGATCAGGTGGCCCTGCGCCCATGTCACGAGCAGCTGGCCGCACTCATAGCATCCGTCCCTTTGGACGGGCGCGGCGCACAACGCCTGCGCGATGGCCGTGGCGACCGATTTCTTTTCCGCGATGACGAGCTTCATTCTTCGTTCGCGTTCCTTCCGTTTTTTGGGATTCCTTGATTCTTGTCCGACATGCGAGGACCGGCGCGGGAATCCCTTCCCGGCGGCCCTGGATGGAAAGGCGTCGCCAAGGTCAGGCGGCGAAGCCGAGCAGCGGCGCGAACACGGCGGCGATGGCCAGCACCGCGATCAGCATGAGGATGACGCCGGCGATCCACGCGATGGCCGTCACCAGCGTGCGGCTCCAGGTCTGTCCGCCGGATTCCACGATCATCGGGCTGCCCATGCGTTTGCCGATGATCGCGCACACGCCCGAGGCGACCACGCACAACAGCACGAGCACCACCTGGAGCATCCCGTTGAGCTCGACCAGCCACGTCCACAGGCCCATGAACCAGCCGGCGAGCATAGAGAGAAACGATTCCATTGATTTTCCTTTCACCTGATTGGAACGACGCTTCCGATTCTCGGCCGCAAAACGGCCGGCCACGGGGCACGGCGTCTACACGCCCCGCCTTCCGCCATGGGGAATGTAGACGCCATGCCCCGTGGAACGCGCGGCGGGAAGGCAGACTCGCCTTGACGGAAAAACGAGCGAAAGGAAGATCGTCGTGGCGAACAACCAGAACACCATGCGCGACATGAAACGCAGCATCCTCAAGGCGGTGCGCGACAGCCAGAAGACGAAACAGGATGCGATGGACGAGTACGTGGCGGCGCGCGTCAACATCAAATCATTGGAGGAACGTCTGGAAGAGGCCCGCGAGAAGGCCACCCTGCTGCGCAGGAAGGCGAAGGACGCGGGAAACACCAGCGCCGAACTGAAAACGGCGGACGACCTCATAGACGCGCGGTGGACGGGGACGGAAGACGGGTCGGCGGAAGACGGGTCGCCCGAAAACGCGGATCCGGGAACCGTGAACCCCGAGCGGGAGCATCCGGCCATGGAAGAAAACACGCAAGGCGGCATGCCGGGTGAGCCGAACCGTTGGGAAGGCGGTGAATCGTGAACCGGCCGGAACCGCGTCCGCTGCCGAAACCGCTGCGCGTCCTGTGCCTGTTCGTCGCCGCGCTCCTCGTGTGCTCGCTGGGCGTCATCGTCGCCAACCACCAGCCGTCAACGGCCGGCGACGACCACGGTTCCGCGACGGACGCGAAACAGGAGTCCACGGGCAAAAAGGAAAACGGATTCGGGCCCGCGACGGTACGCCGGCCTGGAGGCGGCGGGAATCCCGGTTCCCGGCGACTGGTCTCAGCGCACCACCGCGTTCCCCGTTGACACCCACAAGGACGGCACCCGCACGCTCTCCGAAAACGCGGACGGCATCACGCTGCACAATGGTTCCGGCCCGATCGACACCGCATTGGAAACGGTGGACGCGCTGCTCGATCCAAACGGCAGCGACGACGAATGGCGCAAGAACGTGTTCGCGCTGCTCGGCGACGACGGTGCCGGGGAGAGCCATCCGGTCTCCGACGCGCCGCGCTGGTGGTGGACCCAGCGCCGCTTCCACGCCGGATCCGTATGCTCGGGCCAATACGATGACAAGTACGTCAACTACGCCTACACCTGCACCTCCGACGGCAAATGGGAGGGCTCGGATACGGATGCCATCCAGTCCCAGCCGTTCTGGACGACGAAGGAAACCAGCTTCCCGATCCCGGAAGGCGGCGGACCGTCATCCACGACGGATCCGCAGCAGACCGTCAGCCAGGCGTACAACACCGTGCTCTTGCCGATGGACGACGGCAACTGGCACGTCACCGTCTACTGCCCGGCCGCGCTCGACGCGTCATTGCTGGACAAGGATGCCAACGAGCTCGACCCCGATCAGGTGAAGGCCGGCGACGAGGCGTACACGGTGATCTCCGCCACCGGATACGGCACGTCCAGCATCCCTGCCGGACCGTGGAGGTCGTGGTCGGCGGGCAGAAGCCCTTCTGGTCGCTGAGGAACACGCAATGAGCCGGGCCAGCCGCCATCGGATCCTCGCGGCCATGCTCTCGGCGTGCCTGCTGTCCCTGCTCGGCGGATGCACGCCGTTGACCGTGCTCGCGGTCCTCGGCGGCTGCAAGGACGGCGGCTCCAACGGATCGTCGGGAGGCGTCACGGGAAGCGTCACGACCGGCGAGGTGCGTGACGGCATGACCATCGCGCAGACCAAGGCGTGGTTCAACGGATCCGACGGGCCCGACAACGTGTGCCAGGCCTATCCGGACGGGCAATCACATGGTGGGCGTGCATGAGAGGCCATAAAATCGGATTGGACGTGGGCTCCTACTGGGGCAACGGCGGCGACTGGGCCGCCAGCGCCACCGCCGCCGGATGGAAGACCACCCGCACCGATCCCGTGCCGGCAGCATCGTCAGCTACCCGCCCGGCGTGGCCGACGCGGACACCCTGTACGGCCACGTCGCCGTCGTCGAGGCGGTCGACCGGACGGCCGGCACCGTGACCATCAGCGAGATGAACGGGCGCGGCGGCCTGGGCATCGTCAACCACCGCACGCACAGGATCAACGTCGGCGCGGTCTACATCCTGCCCAACGGCAGTGTGTCCACCAATGGTTCCGCCGGCACGGATTCCACGTCATCCGGTTCCGAATCGTCCGATTCGTCGTCATCGTCCGACTCGTCCTCCTCTTCGGATCCGGTGGAGGCGGCATGGACGTGCTCCAGTTCCGACTCGGGCTCCACGGACGTGGTGGTGGACTACGACGCGACGGCACCCACGCCACGCCGGAACAGGCCCGGGCCATCGCCCGGAAGATGATCGCCTCGTACAAGGACTGGGGAGACGGCGACTATGACGCGCTCGTATGGCTGTGGAACAAGGAATCGGGATGGCAGTGGAATGCCACCAACCCGAGCAGCGGCGCGTACGGCATACCCCAGGCGTTGCCCGCGTCGAAACTCGCCTCCGCAGGAGACGACTGGAAGGACAACGCCGCCACCCAGATCAAATGGGGATTGAACTACATCGCCGGCCGGTACGGCAGCCCCAGCGCCGCCAAGACGTTCTGGCTCGCCCACAACTGGTACTAAGGAGCGGGACACGTAAAGGGACCGAGCATCAAATCTCGGCGGAATCATCTGCCCCGTAGACGCCATGCCCCGCGCGACCGCCCGTATGGCTGATGATCGGAGCCATGCCCGCCGGACGGCGCGGCACCGATCATCCAAGGGAAGGAAGGACGCATCATGCTGATGGAACCCGATGAATACACGTCCCAGGAACGGGCCCTGACCGACAAGGCGAAGGAGCTGATCGAGCAGCACGAGCTCGACTGGGGCAACGGGGAATGCTTCATCCAACGCGACGCCGGCCACAGCGAACTGTACATGACGCTGGAGGCCCCCAACCACGCCACGGTCACGGTCACGGTGCCGGCCGAGGCGGACGAGAAGGGGCTGAGGCGCGCCATGGCGGACGGGCTCCTCGACTTCGACCCCGACGAGGAGTTCGACGAATGCTGGTCCCGCGAGTTCGCGGCACGCAACGGGTTCACGCCCTCCGGCTTCCTGTCCGGCCTCCAGGAAGACAAAGCGTATTTCGGTCTCCGATCTGAGGCGTTGCTTCATCCCGGTCAAAGCAACGCCGGGCAAGGCAACGAAACGATTGCGGAGATCCGCTGGACGGAGGAGGACCTCGGCACTGGCTGAAAGACCATGACTGGCCCGACAACAACGAGAACATGGACGCGATGCGCGACATGATCTCGGCCAGGGAATTGCGGGACCGCAGCATCGAGGAGGGATGGGAGATCATCGACGCGATGGTGGACGACGGCCGGCTCGCCCGCAAAGACGAAGGCGAGAAGGCCGAAACGTCCGAAACCTACGATCCCGCGAACCCGGCCGACCCGTTGAGCATTGCCGATACGTCTGCCTCGGCCGCAGCCACACGATAAAAGACCCGAGCGAAGGAGCATCATCATGGCCGGATTGAAGGACTACCAGATCAGCGTGTACGTCGCCAACCTGGGCAAATACGTGGAGGGCGTGTTGCAGGCGCGTGGATCACGCTGCCCATGCCCGCCGAACGCTTGCAGGACACCCTGAAGACCGAGGTGGGATTGGGCGGCCGGTACGAGGAGTACGCGATCCACGACTACGAGGGCGGGGAAGGACTGCTCGCCACCGTGGCGAATCCCGGCGAATACGAGTCGCTGACGGACCTGAACCTCATGTGCCGCGCGTCGAGGCGCGCGAGGACGACGACCCGGACGTGTACGAGAAGGTGCAGACGGTCCGCGACGATCTTGACGCGGTCCCGCGCACCCCGTTGCAGTACGCGAACCTCGCGTTGAACTCGGACGAGATCCCCTATCACTCTTATGATGCGCCGTCCTCGGCCGAATCGAAGGAGGCGAAGTATGCCTGGACCGCCGTGAACCATGGGTGGGCATCGGATGCCGTGTGGTCCATGTTCGATACGGGGCTCGGCTATCTGATCGATATGGAGATGTACGGCCGGGACCTCAAGCTCGACGGCGATGTGTCGCTTGGCGACAACGGCTATCTGGAGGACGCGGACTGGCCGAGCGATATCGACGGCCGGTACTCGCGCGAGGAGATCGCCGAGGAGGTCGAATGGCTGGATGATTTCGACGCGAAGACCGGTTCGCCGGCCGCGTCGACCTCGCCTCGCTCGTCCAGCCGGGCGAACGCATCGCGGACTACACGATTCCGGCACCGGCACGAACTGGGGAGCCCCCTCATACCAGTGCATCGTGGAGGAGGGTTCCACCGATATCCATGCCGCGCTTGAGGACACGATGCACCGGATCATCGACGCGCGCGCCGCTACTGGCGACGCCGTGGACGTGCTGCGCGAGACCATGGGCGCAATGCCCGCAGCGTCCGTCGGCGAAGACGACGGCGTGAGCCCGATCGACCTTGATCTGGGATATGTGCTGCCCGGTGCCGTCACCTCGTTCGCGGAACGCGCGCAGGCGTGCGACCCCTCGGACCCGCTGAATATGACCGATACGGCCGGTTCCGGCCTTTCCAAGTGAGAAAGGGCGAGCGAGATGGCCTTGACGCCTTTTGACATGGAGGGTGTGAACCGCGACCTGCTCGCCGCCGGGAATCCCGCCAAGCCCGACATGCAATCCATCCTGCGCAGAACGCGCGCGATCTCGTGCTGGGGAACGCGATTCTGGCCTCTTCCGCCGATGCCAAGGAATTGGAGTTCGGCGTCCACATGGCGTATTCCGACGCGGACGGCGGCTTCGACACCGATCCGAGCGAGGACGTGTGGTTCGAGGCGTCCTCGCTCCCGATTCCCAATGAACGCCCTGATCTGCCTCCCGACAACGCGCTCAGGATCAGGGTCACGGACGTGCTGACCGAATACGGGTTCACGGACATTGACGTGAAAGCCCCGGACAGGACGCCGGAAGGCATCTGGATCGGTTTCGAGGCCATGCAGCCGGTCAGGCTCGACGTGACCTCGGCCCAGGAAGGGCGTTCCGTTTCCCTCACCCTGACAGCAGCCGAAGCCAACGATTGGCGTTCCGGCCGTCTCGACGCGCATGGCCTTTCGCGCATGGCCGTCGAACGTGTTCTCGCCAGACCGGGCGACACCGTGACCCTCGCATACGGGGATCCGTGGTATCGGCCGGCGGTGATGTGCGACGGTTCGGGAAAACCGCCCGAGCATCGTGTCAAGGCCGGTATCGGCACGTTCGTCATCGGCCGTGAAAGCGAGGCGGTCATGCCCGAGATACTGCGGATCGACCGCACTGTTGACCCACGAGACCCGCTCGTGATCGAAAAGGCGTTCGGAAAGGAGAACGACATGGAGAACGGGAATGTCCCCGAATACTGGAAAGGCCTGATGGACGAGGCCGATCTGCCGTTGGCGGGCATCGTGCGCGAGCACGGCGGCGGGTTGATGGACTTCCACCGCATGAAGGGCATCGAACGCCTGACCGGTTCGAGTGACTGGGATTTCTACTCCTGGACGGTGGAAAATTACGACGATGACCTGCTCGACGTGTGCGAACGGGAGAACGCCGCCGACGTGCTCGCCGACTTGCAGGCATGGTGGAAAACGAGCCAGCCCGACATGCGGCAACACGTGGACGAGATGATGGCGGGCATCGACGCGGCCATGGAACCGCTCGACAAGCACCTGTACGCCGCCGCCGAAAAGGAGTTCAAGGAGCGCTCGTTGGACCCGGACGGGGAATGCTACCAATTGGACGGCGGCACGTTCATCTCCCAGGAATCATTCGACGGCATCTGCGGCGACCAACGCGACCGCTACATGGCATGGAAGAACCAGGCCGAACCCGCCAGACTCGTGAGCGCATGGGACGACCCCGCACGCCTGGACCGGCTCGTGGGCGACCTGATCGACGCGGACGATGGCGGCGGATGCTTCTACACCGACGCGCAGCCCATCGACTACACGCAGGGCATGGATTACAGCCCACAGCAGCTGGCCGCAGACAGCGGGCTGGGAGATACGGTCCCGCTGGCGTGTGAGTCCAACGCTTCCTACAGCCTCGCGCACCACCCCGATATCAAATTCACCGCCACCGGGTCTCCCGACGGCAGAAAGGTGCTGGAGGTCTCGGTTCCCGGTTCCGCCCGTCATGCGCTGATCACGGCCAAACCCGGAGCGTTCGACGTGAGCCTGCATGACGAGCGCGGCATCGTGTCCGGCGAATCCTTCCCTTACGAGGCAAACGATTCCTGGACGTACCGGCTTTCCGGCCAGGCGTTGCGCGGCGCGCTGGACCTCGCCGTCGGCTGGGCCGACCCACAGGAAACGTCTCCTGAGACCGCAGGGCTCGACCTCGCGTTGGATGACGGCATGGAAACGACACACGGCCACTGACGCCGTACGGCAACGACGAACAGAACCAAGGAGCACACGATGGACATGAATTGGATCGACGAGATTCGGGATCCCGAACCCCGCAAACGGTACATCTACAACGCTGACGACTACGACCCGCAATACGGGGACCCGTATTACCGTGAACACAGCACCCGCGCCGACAGCCTGTGGCGGCTGTACGAGGAGAGCGGCACGTCGATCACGTTCGATGCCTTCGCGGACGAATCCCGTCAAACCGATTACAGGATGGAGACCGGCGCTCTGCGTGATTTCTTCAATGGATCCCAGTCGGCGCTCTCCTCGTACAGGAACCCGATGGGAGGCAACCCGCTGATCGCGTTCGGAAGCATAGGCCGATGGGACGGCGAACGCACGGGCATATCCTCGTTCGAGACCTTCGATGATCTGATGAACGGCGATGATTCCCCGTTCAAGGACTGCGAGATCGACCACATCTGGGACGAGAACGGAATCCTGAAGATGCGCGGCCACCACCACGACGGCAGTGTGGAGGTGGAGATACGCCAGCTCACCGACCAGGGATGCGAGGCATTGGAATCCTACGAACAGGCATGGGCTGGCGAACCGTTCGACGCCGCAGGCCGCCACTACGACGGCGGCAAGGAATCCGTGGACCGCTTCTGGAACGACCTGAAAACCGATCGGGCCTGTCCGTGGAACCCCGGTACGTGGAACTCGCGTTCGGATGCCCGCCCATCGAATGGGACATCGATGCCAGGGTGAGGGACTTCGCCGAACGCATGGGCGACGAATATACGAGCCTGTACGAGCAGGACACGACCGGCATCAAGGGCGGTGATTTCGAACGTTTCGGCGCGTTCGCGGACAATCACCTCGACTTCATACGCGCCCTGACGAAGGCCAGGGGCATGGATCCCATCAGCAGCGACCGGGAGATAGCCGCATTCCTCAACACATTCGACAAGCTCGCCGCGATGCCCGAACCATCACCGGCATCACAGGAAAAGGACGAACTGTCCGCCGGAGTATGCGATCCGACCGACCCGACGATGGGCTGCCTGCAACCGGATTCGCCGGCAGCCATCCGATAGACGCGAAAGACATCCATCCATTCACGGACGGCAACGGGCGAACCGGGCGACAGATCTGAATCTCATGCTCATGGCTGCCGGCTACCGGCCCGTAGCAATCAAACATGATGCCGGCCGCAGCTATGGGAAAAGTCTGGAAGCATGGCAGGTTGACGGCGATCCCAAGCCGTTCATTTCCCAGCTTGTCCAATGCGTTGATCAGGAAGAGCGCGCCGTAGCGGAAATCGTCGGCAGATTAAGAGAGAACCCTTTCTCGGAAAACGCCATCGACGGGATTGGTCTCGAAGACGGTCCGGCACGAGGGCGTTCCCTCTGATTGGAACGCTTCAGGATTGTGATAGGTGTACATGAATATGCGTTTTTACATATATTCATGTACACTTATATGCATGAAGAGGAGCGAGGCGATTGATCAGCTGCGCGAGATGGATGCCAAGTACTCGTGCTACGTGTATTGCAAGAACGAACTGGCCGTCGTGCTGGGTGAGCAGGGGCAGAAACTGAACCGAACCCTGTCCAGCCTGGTATCGGCGAAGGCGTTGGTCCGTGCCGCCCGTGGCGTCTACGTGTTCGCGTATTCCTCCCATCTCGGCGAGGGGACACTTCATCAGGTCGCAAAGCGGTTGCGTTCCGGCGAGCTGGTGTGGGAAAGCCTCGAAAGCGCTCTGTCGCGCTGGAACGTGATCAGCCAGATTCCGGTGGATAGGGTCACGTTCATGACCACGGGCCGTGAGGGCGAGTTCCGCACCGCGTACGGGGTGATCGAGTTCACGCACTGCAAGCTCAGCTGGAGTCGCATCCTGCCGAACCTGATCGCCCGCGATGACGGACTGACGCCGCTCGCGTCGAAACAGTGGGCGTATCGTGACCTGAAGGCCGTCGGACGCAACCTCGATCTGGTGGACATGGACGAATTGGAGGACGATGATGACTGGAGCTGACGGCACCTATGACTACAAGGCTATGGCGGCCGGGATCGTCTTGGCCGGGGGCGAGGGCATGGGCAATCTGCTTCCCGTGGTCGAGAAGGAACTTCTGCATTATCGAATCCTGGATGCATGATGCGCGAGGGTTTCTTCTCCTCGCTGGTGTTCCAGGGCGGCACGAGTCTGCGCCTGTGCCACGGGTCCCCAAGGTACAGCGAGGACCTTGATTTTGCCGGCGGCACCTCGTTCGACATGGACACCCTTAAAGGGCTTGGCTCCTGCATCTCCGATTCGCTCTCGGGGATGGGCGATGATGTGACGGTCCGGGTCAAGGAGCCGAGACCCGACGCCGATGGGCTGACGCGCAGATGGCGTATAGCGATTCGCACGGCCGGTCAGCGCAAGGATCTGCCGAGCCAGACAATCAAGCTGGAGGTGGCATCGATTCCCGCGTACGAGCCGCAGCATCGTCCCGCCTTGGTCAACTATCCGATGTTCCCGGCCTTGTCGGGTCAGATCATCCTCGATGTGGAAAGCCCCACCGAGATTCTTGCCGACAAGCTGCTCTCCTATGCCTGCGCATCGCACCTGCGGCGACGCGACCTGTGGGACATGTGCTGGTTGGCGTCGAGAGGCGACGTCGATTCCCGACGGGCGATGGAGCTTGCGGAATTGAAATCATCTGATTACGGCGAAGAAGGACTTTGGGCAGACCGTGCTGATCGCGTGGCGGGGGTCGCCGATGTGATCGGCTCGGATGCCTTCGCCGACGAGATGCGCCGGTTCCTCCCCGCCGGCCTGATGACATCCACGGTCGAATCCCCACGTTGGAGCGCATGGGCGATCGAACAGATCGGGACGTTGTACGGCACTCCAGGCACTCCATCGTCGGCCGATGCGGTTCCCGGATTCCCTATTTTCGGTGCGTCGAACGACTCCAGTCCAACCCGCTGAACGCTAAGGAGGTCTGCGATGTCGAATCTGGACTATAACTTGCCTGAGCCGACAAAGGCGCAATTGGAGTACGCGCGTACCTCAGCCGTTTCCAAGCGCCGCGTGAACGCCGGACTCTTTTCGCCCGCACCGAATCGGATATCGCAGCCGCCTTCCGTGAAGAGACCGCGAACCATTCCTGGAACGCCGACGACCTTGCCTCCCAGGCCGGTATCGATCCCCGGCTTGCCGATGCTCTGCTCCAGCGGGGCGAAGCCCCGATTGAAGCGGTGTTCTCCGCAGCCGATGCGCTGGGGATAGACATAGCCGCGTTGCCGCTTTCCAGTCTCGGGAACACTCGGTGAGCGGTGTTGGTATACGCCAATATGCGCAAAGAAGCATGTTGCGTATACCGTTTGTTCATCCGATCCTCGCGGTGCTAAGGGAATAGGTGGCGACGCTGCCGGCTGTTCCGACGACCTGGTTCATGGGCATGGTCAGTCTCATGTCGGTGCGGGTGGTGGATTCCACGGCGTTGCGCATTTCGTCCTGCACGAGGCCGATGTAACGCATGGTGGTGGCGATGTTGGCGTGCCCCAGCATACGGCTGACAAGCACGATGTTGCAGCCGTTCCTGTAGTAGACGCATGTGGCGAACCTACGGCGCAGGCTGTGCGACGGGTATCCGGTTACCGTCTTGATCCTCTTCGCCACGTAATCGACGCCGCAGTGTCCCTGCACGTCTCCGGGGAACAGCCATACGCCGGTGCGTTTCCGCAATGCCGAAGCGAGCTTTGCCGGCACGGGAAGCATCCGCTCCTTGTTGCCCTTGCCGTGGACGTGGAGCACCATGCCCTCGGCGTTCTCCTCCAGATCGGTCTTCAGGTTGATTCTGGTCATTTCGATGCGGCGCAGGCCGCAGAACGCGCCCAGCATGACGGCCAGCCGCGCGTTCTCGTCGGGTGATGCGAGTCCTTGTTCGATGTTCTCCTCGGGACAGATGCAGCCGGACGGAAGGGTCATGGGCACGGTGGGCACTTCGTCCGCCGGATTGCGGCGGGCGAGCCCTCGCTTCATGCTCCATTGGTAGAAGACCTTGACGCAGCTGCGTACTCCGCGTCTGCCTTCGGTTCCCATGCCGGCTAGGTAGAATATGAGGTCGTCTTCGGTCACGTCGGTGATGCTTTTATCGACGGCTTTGGAGAATCGAACGATCTGGTACCAGCGGGTGCGCAGGGTGTCGTTCGTGCGTCCGATGGCGTCCATCCAGTCGATCCATTTCTCAATGGATTCTTTCCAATCCTCCCGTGGCTCGACGTGTTCGCAGCTCTTCCTGTTGTCGTTCCAATACCTCATGGGGCTCCTTAAGCGCATAGAAAAGGGAAGTGACTTCTTCATCACTTCCCAAGGATACTATTGCGCGTTTCTGGCCGATGCTCTTCGGAAAACCAGCTGCAAGGCGAACATGCGCGATGACACGCCGATTTGAAGGAACAGCAAGGCTGGTGTATTGTCTACTCCTGTTGCAAAAAGCCCTACGGCTGCGAGCCAGAACCGTATATCGGACGGTCACTGGTTCAAGCCCAGTCGCAGGAGCCACATGAAAGCCCTTGGAAATCAAGGGTTTTTTGTTACTCTAACGAATCAAGCACGTCGTCGATCAGCGTGCGCTCGTGCGGTCCATCGGTCTTGAGCCGAGGAAAGCGCCGCAACGCGTTGGCGGGACTTGCCCCGGCCGCGCGCGCCACATTCGATTTCGACTCGCCGTGCGCCAAAGCCGTTTCCGCAAGACGGTCCACCAGCGAGTCCGACACCTTGCGGATCTGCTCGGCAACCCACAACTGCGCCAGTTCGGGGGAGAGCGCGTAATCGTCCTGCAATTCGCTTGACGCTTCCTGCACGGCCGCCCACAGCACCATAAAAGGCTTCTGATAGTAGGTGATCCGATCGTAATCGGACTCGCTTTCCAGTTGCTGCAACGCTTTGCGCTGTGACGTGTTATCGCTCATACGTTCCATCGTATGCCGAGACACGCCCGGAGCCTGTGGATAACTCATCCTCCGACCACAGGGCCGTTTCAGCTGGACAAGCACAACTTCACACTGTCATGCTGGCGATTTACCACAGCACAACGCAACGGCGCAAACACAGCAACGTGAAGGAGCCATCATGGACGAACGTGAATATCGCAGGCGAATCCGACGGAACAGAATCGCACAGGAGGAAAAGAAGCGCATCCGCCAGCAGTTGCGCCAAACCATGGTCGTATGCGCTCTGGCGTGTGTCATGCTGCTCGTGTGCTGCCTATGGTCGGCCGAACCGACGTATGCGAAAACGAATGCGGCGACCGCGTCCGGTTCCTGCGCCGTCCTGATGCGATGGCCGCTGAACGGCGCGCAGGTGGTCGGCAAGTACGATGCGCCGAAACAACAGTGGCTTCCAGGCCATCGGGGTGTCGACCTGCTTGCGGACCCTCAGGAAGCCATCGTCGCGCCCGCGGACGGCGTGATCGCCTTCAGCGGCAACGTGGGAGGCAAAGCCGTGGTCACCATCCGGCATGGAGGCGACCTTTCGGCCTGACCTCGACGTTCGAACCCGCCATTGCGGAACGCGATGTCGGCGCACATGTTGCGCAAGGGGAGCGTTTCGCGCGTGTGGAGGGCGAATCCGACCATTGCGACGAGCGGTGCCTGCATTGGGGGATAAAATCGGAAGGACGGCAATACACCAATCCGGAAAGCAAAACCCGTACGGTGAGAATCGGATTGAAAGGCCTGTGAAACAGGGGTCGACAGAACCATTGATTTTGTCCATACGTCGTGGCCTCGTCGAAAAAAGTGAAGCTCTCAGGCTATGATGCTACATGTACGACGATTACGCAGGGGAGAAATGCCATGTACAAGGAATACACGCGGCCTTTGGAACAGCAGATCGACACGGATAAGAACATTTTCTCGGTGCTGATGAACGAGCGAACCGCACTCCGAACGATTCATTGGTCGAATACAAGAACGAGCATGGCGAGTGGTCGTCGTTCAGCGCCACCGAATTCCGTGCCAAGGTCATCGCCATCGCCAAAGGCCTGATCGCCCAAGGCATCATGCCCGGCGAATCGGTGTCCATCATCTCTCACACCTGCTGGCAGTGGACTGCGCTCGATGTGGCCATCATGTCGATCGGAGCGCTCACCGTTCCCGTATACGAGACGAATTCTCCCGCGCAGGTCAAAATGATCTTCAACGACGCCAACGTCAAAATGGCGTTCGCAGAAGATGACGCGCAACGCGACAAGATCGAATCCATCAGAAACGAATGCTCCAATCTTGGCGACGTCTACGTCATCGGACTTGCGCGATCGACACGATGATCGAATACGGACATGCCGTGTCCGACGCCGAATTCCAAGAGCGCGAACATGCGGTCAAAGGATCGGACCTCGCCACCATCGTGTACACCTCCGGCTCCACAGGCACGCCAAAAGGCATTGAGCTCACCCATTCCATTTCGTGTTCATCACCTATTCGGGCATTAGCTCCATGCCCGATATCGCGATGAAGCCGAACCGTCGTCTGCTGCTGTTCCTTCCACTGGCGCACGTGTTCGCACGCTACATGCAGTTCTTCTGCTTCGCAGGTACGTCTCGCTCGGCCTATCCAGCAACTTGAAGACGATCCTGGCTGATTTCAAAGCGTTCAAGCCGACGTTCATCCTTGCCGTGCCGCGTATCTTCGAAAAGATATACAATGCGGCGTCGCAAAAGGCCGGAGCCGGCCTCAAAGGACGTATTTTCGCAGGTGCCACGCGGACGGCGCGCGACTGGTCGTACGCACAGCAGTCAGGCGAAGGCATTCCGGTTGTCTTGAATCTCAAGCATGCGCTGTACAACAAGCTGGTGTACTCCTCGATCATGGACGTGTTCGGCGGCCATGTGGAATACGCGGTTTCCGGAGGCGCTCCGCTTGATTCATCCATCGCGCATTTTTTCAATGGCGTCGGACTGCCGCTGCTGGAAGGCTACGGCATGACCGAAACCTGCGCTCCGTCAAGCGTCAATCCGACCTCCGGATACAAGATTGGCACCATCGGACTGCCTCTGCAGGGCGTGGCCATGGGTGTCGACGAGGAAGGTGAACTGTGCATCAAGAGCCCGGCCGTATGCGCCGGCTACCACAACAATCCCGACGTCACCAGGCAGCAGATTGTCGACGGCTGGCTGCATACCGGTGATCTTGGTTCCATCGACGACGAAGGCTTCGTCTCCATCGTCGGACGAAGAAGGACCTCATCATCACCGCCGGCGGCAAGAACGTCTCTCCATGCGAAATGGAAGCGTCGATCATGACGTCGCCCGTGGTGAGTCAATGCGTGATGATCGGCGACCGCAAGCCGTTCATAGCGGCCATCATTGCGTTGGATCTTGGCGAAACGAACGCATGGCTTGCATCGAAAGGCGCGGAATGCGCGGCATCCCTCGAGGAGGCCTCCCGCAATCCGATCGTGCGCGCCGAAGTGGAACGTGCCGTCAACAAAGCCAACGAGCTCGCATCCCGTGCCGAATCGATCCGTAAGTTCGAAATCGTGCCGGACGAGTTCACCGAAGAAAACGGCTTGGTCACGCCGAGCATGAAGGCACGCCGTCAGGCGGTGGTTGATCACTACCGCATGCTGATCGACACCGTCATCTACGTTCCGAAGAAGTAGAATGCGATGATCGGCGGTAGGAATGTGCCGGCCGCAACATAAAAAGCTGGCTTCCGTCGCGGCGGTTCGACGGAGGCCAGCTTTTTCCATCTCTTGTCGGATTTCCTATGTCTGATAATCCGGATTACCTTGTTGCCGGTCTACAAGCCTGCTTCGGCGAGCGAGATATATCCCGGTTCGATCAGCGTTTTCTTCAGATTGCTGGCGCTGACCGCAAGCGCCTCTTCCTGAATGGTCGGCACTTTCATGTCTTCCATGGCGACGGATGAGATGAACGTCAGCTTCGCAAGTTTGCCCGACGTGTTGAGCTGCACGCAGGTCTGTGCGATGTCGGATGCTAAGGTCTTGCGATTTTCCAAAGCGGTCATCCACTGTTTGCCGTTCACGATATTCGGTATGGAGCTGACGTAGGCGCGTAACCGGTGATGATCGGCCATTGCGAGTTCTGCTCGTCAAGGGAATCGCTGGTATCCTCCGTATCGGAATCGCCGTCATCGGATTCAGGCGCCTGCGCAGGATCGGGAACGGACTGTTTTTTCAGGTCTTTCTTGCCGGTGATATTGTCTACGATGCCGGAAATGGTGATGGATGGGTTGATGTCGGCCGCCGAACCGGTATATCCAAGATCGTTGAGCTCTTCGGAAGCATAGCCGGCCACATAATCATTGCAGGAGATGATGCCGTCGATGCGGGTATGGCGCGATGTGTCCTTATCCATGCCGAGACGTCCGGCGAGCGTGGATTTGACCCGCTCACTTTTCGCCGCGTCGAACGCCACGGACACCCAATCGGATTCCGTGCTCGACGAGGTCAGCGTGCCGGATGGGGAAACGGCCTTCCCATCTTTGAAATACGGTCCAAGCACTGACCAAATGCCTTTGAACACGCCTTGCGCGAAAGTCGCGTCCGCTGTGCTGCCGCTTTCATTGGCGGCATCGTAGGGGAGTAGCACTTCGATATGCTTCGGATTGTCGGAGCTGGTTTTGTCGAGCTCGAGCTTGCTGACCAGCTGTTTGGCTTGAAGCTGGCCGATCTGCTCGGCCGTGGTCATCGGCACGTACACATCCGGAGTGAAACCCTGCAGCGTGTTCGACACTAACACGACTTTCATGCCCTCGTTTTGAGCGAGCTGCAATGCGGAAACCAAACGTTCCGCGGATTGGGCGTAGTCCTGGGCGTCTTCGTCGGAGGAGCTCCCATTCCATGTGATGGCGTGCGACACATAGTCTCCATATTGGCGGTCGGATTCGGTGGTGTCGGCCACCGGCGCCACTACCAGAGTGGTTTTGTCGGAGGAATCCGCATCGTCGCTGGTGCTGTTGACGTGATTCACCACGTAATCCTGCACGCTTTGGCTTTGCTTGTCGAGACTTGGCGCCGCTTTGACGGTGATGTTGGCGCCTTTTGACATCATTGTCTTTCAATGATGAAACGATTTCCGGCACCAGCTTCTCCCATTTGCTCAGAGGCGTCTGCTGGGAGATGGTGATGCCGTCCGAAGGGGTGAAGATCACCACGTTGCCGGCATCGGTGGCAGTGGCGGTGCTGGGGGAGTCCGTTTCATGCGATTGCGTTTCATTGGCGGATGAGCAGGCGCCCATGGTCATGATGAGCGAGGTCGATGCCAACAGTGCGAACAGACGTTTCGTCACGGTCGTGCGGTGCAGTGTCATGCCGTTTCCTTCATGAAAATCGAATGATGATTCCTATGCTGAGCTCCGATTGTAATATCCGGACGTCAAAAAGGGCTGGATATGCGTGTGAACCATACATATCCAGCCCTTTTGAGCCTGCTGCTGGCCGTTCAGCCAAAGGTTATTTCGCTAGGTCATTCGGCCAGAGCCTTGGCGAGATTCTCGTCCAAAGCGTTCATGAAGCCTTCGGTGTCAAGCCAGGCCTGATCCGGACCAACGAGCATGGCGAGATCCTTGGTCATCTGACCGCCTTCAACGGTAGACACGATGACCTTCTCCAAAGTTTCGGCGAAATGCTTGACTTCCGGAGTGTTATCCAAGTCGGCGCGGTGCTTGAGACCGCCGGTCCAAGCGAAAATCGATGCGATCGGATTGGTGGAGGTCTTCTCGCCCTTCTGCCAGCGGCGGTAGTGGCGGGTCACAGTGCCGTGTGCGGCCTCGGCCTCGACGGTCTGGCCGTCCGGGGTCATGAGCACGGAGGTCATGAGGCCGAGAGAGCCGAAGCCTTGCGCCACGGAATCGGACTGCACGTCGCCATCATAGTTCTTGCAGGCCCAAATGTAGCCGCCATGCCACTTGAGGGAGCTGGCCACCATGTCGTCGATCAGACGATGCTCATAAGTCAGGCCCGCTGCGGCGTACTTGTCTTTGTATTCGTTTTCGAACACTTCGGCGAACGTATCCTTGAACTGGCCGTCGTATGCCTTGAGAATCGTGTTCTTGGTGGAAAGATAACACCGGATAGCCGCGCATCAGACCATAGTTAAAGCAGGCGCGGGCGAAACCACGGATGGAATCGTTCACGTTGTACTGCACCTGGGCCACGCCGCCTCGGCACCATAGTTGTACACGACATGTTCGATCGGCTCGGAACCATCTTCCGGAGTGAAGGTGACGGTGAGCGTGCCTGCCCCCGGAACCTTGAAATCAGTGGCCTTATACTGGTCGCCGAACGCATGGCGGGCTACTACAATCGGCTTGGTCCAGCCGGGAACCAGGCGCGGAACGTTGCTCATCACGATCGGCTCGCGGAAAATGGTTCCGCCGAGAATATTGCGGATGGTGCCATTGGGGGACTTCCACATCTTCTTCAGGCCGAATTCCTTGACACGCGCCTCATCCGGCGTGATGGTGGCGCACTTTACGCCGACATGTTCACGCTGGATGGCCTTCGCCGCGTCGACGGTCACCTGATCGTCGGTGGCATCGCGGTTTTCGATGCGAGATCGTAATATTCGAGATCCACGTCGAGGTATGGAAGGATCAGGCGATCCTTGATATCTTTCCAGATGACGCGGGTCATTTCGTCGCCGTCGAGTTCGACGACCTTGCCTTTCGACCTTGATTTTTGGCCATGTGTTGCCCTCCTGTCGGGATTGAAGGTGATAAGTTCCTGTCTTATAACGAACGTGTTAACGGCACCTGTTAATGTCCAAAAAACGGTGTGGCGGCAGGTGACACGCTCTTGCATACTGTCATTGCTGAGCATTAGCCTTGAAAACATGTCTCAGGAAATTGAAATCGGTTTGGGCAAGAAGGGCCGTCTGGCATACTCTCTGGACGACGTTTCCATTGTTCCCTCCCGTCGTACTCGCGATCCGCAGGATGTGTCCACCTCGTGGCAGGTTGACGCTTATGAATTCGACGTGCCGGTTATCGGCGCTCCGATGGATTCGGTGACCAGCCCGGCCACCGCCATCGCCATGGGCAAGATGGGCGCGCTTGGCGTGCTCGACCTCGAAGGCCTGTGGACCCGCTACGACGATCCGCAGCCGCTGCTTGACGAGATCGCCGAACTGCCGGCCGAAAGCGCGACCGAGCGTATTCAGCAGATCTACGCCGAGCCGATCAAGCCGGAGCTCATTGTCGAGCGTCTGCATGAGATTCGTGACGCCGGCGCACCGTTGCGGGCGCCTGTCCCCGCCAGCGCACGCAGGACTATTATTCGACCGTGCTCGAAGCGGGCGTCGACCTGTTCGTCATCCGCGGCACGGTCGTTTCCGCCGAGCACGTCTCCCAGGATCACGAGCCATTGAACCTGAAGAAGTTCATCTACGATCTGGATGTGCCCGTCATCGTAGGCGGCGCCGCCAACTACACCGCGGCCCTGCACTTGATGCGTACCGGCGCGGCCGGCGTGCTCGTCGCTCTGGCGGCGGCGCAGTATCCGCGAACCGCAACACCATCGGTGTTCACGCTCCGATGGCCACCGCCATCGCCGACGTGGCCGAAGCCCGCCGCGACTACATGGACGAGTCCGGCGGCCGTTACGTCCAAGTGATCGCCGACGGCGGCATGGGCGACTCCGGCAGCTTCATCAAGGCGTTCGCGCTTGGCGCCGATGCGTGATGCTTGGCTCTCCGCTGGCCCGTGCCGAGGAAGCTCCGGGCAAGGGCATGCATTGGGGTGCCGAAGCCCGTCATCAGACGCTTCCGCGCGGCTTCCGCACGAACGTCGGCACCGTCGGCACCCTGGAAGATATCATGTTCGGCCCCAGCCACAATGCGGACGGCACCACCAATTACATTGGCGCGCTCCGTCGTGCCATGGCAACCACCGGCTATGTCGATCTCAAGAGCTTCCAGCGTTGCCTCGGTGGTCGTCAACCCCTACCACGTCTGATCCGTGATGCTTCGCCTCCGCGTCGGAGGCTCGAATCGCGGCACGATTGCACAAAAAGGCACCCTCGTCCATTGCGGGGGTGCCTTTGTTGTGTTGTGCTGGGATTATCCCCTTTCATCGTAGATGGGGGCGAGAGAGAAGACGGAGAAACGGACATGGAGCAACCCACTTATCATTACGCGCGCGAAAACCCGCCCTGCCCGGTGCCGAGCCTCGACGGGTACGTCATCATCGAATCGTCCGACGTTCCGGTGCCGTATCACATCACCAGCTGCGGCGCGGGAAGCATCAACGCCGCACAGGGCCATTCGCTGGCGGTATCGTCCGCCCGCATAGCATGCATGTCCGCTGACATCATGCGCGGACAGCTGCATGCGGGCAAGCTCAGACGGGCGGTGACCGGCCCGTGTCTCAAGAAGCTGGAGACCATGGCGTACCTGCTCGACAACCACATGCAGTCGAATCCCGAGCTGAAGGCCAAACTCCGGTATCTGCCGGTGGTGCCCCGGATGATGTCGGGGATGTTCATCAATCCGACGACGTTCGAGATATCGACGCATCTGACCATCGGCGTGCAGAACTACTGGTCGAACATCGTGCTGCGCCAGATGGGATGCCGCTGGCTGTGCACGATGACGGACATCGGGTGATACACGCCGCGCAAGCCGGATGATATGTTCCGCATGCCGCGTGCCGGTACGCGGCCATGCTTATAGTGGAGCCTATGTTGCGTGAATACACCGTCGATACGATCTATCAGACCACAGACCTGGACACCATCTATTCACTGCTCGCCAAGCGTTGCGAACGCGACCCCGATGACCTCATCGCCCAATGGCAGGACGATGAGACGAGGCAGTGGCATGACGTGTCCGCCGGCCAGATGAGCG
>ENA-OQAJ01000156-OQAJ01000156.1-human-gut-metagenome-genome-assembly--contig:-NODE-156-length-21283-cov-2.157780_pt1 | contig 21283 bp, 39 predicted proteins | sample MGYA00242736_ERZ504529 | MGnify/ENA primary metagenome ERZ504529 (study PRJEB26092, sample SAMD00036275) | human gut metagenome | host: Homo sapiens | study: EMG produced TPA metagenomics assembly of...
CTTCCAGATCCACCAGTTTCCAAAAACATCAGAAAGAGGATTCATCCACATATCACGGTTCAGCAAAGTACGGAACAGTATCATAGTCGTATAAAAACGTAAGAAAAAACAGTTTCCGAAAAAACAGATCCTCACGAAAATATTTCCACCAGACAGAAAAAGCCGCCTTTAATCCCCTTCCACCAGTCTCGTTATGATAAGCAAACAGATAAAAAAACAAAGTCAGTACTGAAAGGGCTACAGAAAACCAGAAGGCTGATACAGTGCAGTCAGTACATTCGCTGTAATATTCGCTATAATATCTTTCATTTGTATATCCTTTCCGGATACCTATCGCAATTCTCCGATATATTTATCCGGTCTTTATACTACTATATTTTCTTCATAAAATCCAGGATGCTTATCATCTGCATCCCGGATTTTTGTTTTTTCAGCCTGGTATTACAGAAACATATCCGCTGGCACTGACCGCCCTGCAGCAGTCTTTATAAACTTCAATAAACTCATATCCGCCACGCATGGCAATGGTACGTGCCTTTTCGAGGCCATCTGGAAGTGTTTCTCCTGTTTTATAATGTTCAATGATGCCACCTGTAAGATCCAGTGTATGCACTTCATAAGGCTTTCCGAGATAACAGATGGAAACATATCCAAGCAGGACGCCTCCAAGCTGAACTTCCGGAAACTCCTCCTGTATCGTGCGGATGATATCATTTACTTTATTCTGATTATGAACGTGTCCGCCCGCATCCAGTTTATGCAATGCTTCCATATATTCTTTTGATCTTTTTTTTCTCAGCAGCTGATCTAGTTTCATCTTATCCATTTGCTGTTGTTGCTGCTCATGCTCCTGATTTCTGGTTGCACTTAAGATATTATTATTTACAGTTTGTGACTGTGTCTGATTCTGTGGTGTTCTTAACATCGGTCTTGGCATGATCCACACTCCTTATACAAGAACTTTTCGCGTCTTTGGTCCACTTTTCTTCTGGATAAGTTCCTCTCCACCAATCGGCTTTCCGGAAGCCGGTACTGCTCTTTCCTTCCCCCAATCCCTGATCGCTTCGATTTTTTCCGGGCTTGTCTGAGAAAGTGGAACTACATTGTTAAATGCAGTTACTATATTCTCCTCACTTAAAATAAAGTTTGCATTTGCGATAGACCGGTACGCCAGATCTCTGACTGTAGACTCCAGATCTGCTCCTGTAAATCCATCACTGATCTCAACTACTTTATCTGCAAATTCACCGGAAAATTCCAGATTTAAATATTTTCTCATATATAAAGACAAAATATCTCTTCTTTCATCTGCGGTAGGAAGATCAACAAAAAACAGCTCATCAAATCTTCCGCGGCGGAGCAGTTCTGACGGCAGCATGGACACATCATTGGCTGTTGCTACAACAAACACCTGTTTTTTGCATTCCTGCATCCAGAACAGAAACTGTCCAACCATTCTGGTGGACACTCCTCCGTCTCCGGCGCCTCCGGTAGCTCCGGATAATCCTTTTTCAATCTCATCGATCCATAAGATGCAGGGAGATACATTTTCAGCTGTTGTCAGTGCATCTTTCAGCTGCTGTTCTGACTGTCCTACATAACTTCCCTGCACTGTGGCAAAATCCAGCCTGTAAAGAGGCAGTTTCCAGTTTGCGGATATGGATTTCGCAGATAAAGACTTTCCACATCCCGGAACTCCTACAAGCAAAATCCCTCTCGGTGGCTGCAGACCTTTGGAACGCAGCTCATCTTTCTTTTCCGGTGTGAGAAGTTCTTTTTTTTCATCCAGCCACTTCCGGAGTCCTTCCAGTCCACCTACATCCTTTACACTGTCGTCCACTTCGATCTTCTCAAGTCCGGAAATATCCGAAAAAAGACGGTCTTTCGCAAAACGTACTTCATCCATATCTGATTTCCGAATACGTTTGTTGGCGATCAGTGCGGCGATCACATTCTCCGCTTCAATTCGTGTAACTCCATTTAAGGTTGCAGCGGCCTCCCGTATATCTGTATTATCCCATTCAATAGGAATTTCATTTCGATAATCATCAATATATTCTTTGATTATGGATACATTTCTTCTTCATTTGGGAGATCGATCTTGATCGTCATTCCCTGGCGCTGAAGCTGATTCCAGACTGGCGCGTTGGTAAATACAATGACAACTCCACCAGACTCATTAGCCAGATTTACCAGTGCCAGTATCTGTTTGGAATCGCTGTTTTCTGTGCTCAGGTCCGGAACTTCTGTCAGAATGATCGTTTCATACTGCTTGCGTTTCATCTGCTCCGTCATATAATCAATCGCACCATAAACGGATTTGTCATCACTGAGATTCTTATCCGTTGCCAGATCATAAACTCCCTTTGTCAGCGTATGTACATGAAACGGAAGCTGCAGATCCTCGGATATCTCTTTCAACATCTCCAGTGTTCTGCCAGGTTCTATGGTATTAATTGCAATAAAAGGAATTCTTGCTATAGAATACCGTGTCAAAAGTTCCTTGCTTTTAGCTGTATCACTCATCTGTCTTCTCTCCTAAAATGAATTCACCCTGTGATTTCTGACAATGCTGGACATTCTTCCGCTTCTGTCATTTTTCGCAGAATCTTCCAGCGATTTCTGCATATTATCCGCCTGTTCAATAACCAAAGCCAGATAATGCTTTCTTTCATCATCCGGTAAAGCAGGCAGATCGATTGCATTTGCAAGGAATGCCATTTCTTTTCTTAAGGATAATATTGCCTGAACAATGGCGCCTTCCTGTCCATGAGATCTGGACAGATCCTTCTGAAACTTATCCGAAGCAGCATTCATACGAAAATTCACTGCTTCGATCAGTTTCCGTGAAAACCTTTCTGCCACACCTGACTGCCACTGTATGGACCCTGCCTTCATTGCTCTTAAGACATCTTCATCATTTTTTTATTTTGTTTAAATCGGTTAATACTGTAACCCATTCTGAGTATGTATTTGGTACTGCTGTCATTTTTTCTTCTTCCTCCTGACCATGATCTGCGGCGGAACTACATCCCAGGAAGGAAGTCCCTGTGCAAATACACTTACCGGCTCCTTATATTCTTCCACCTCCGGCTCCGCAAAGTTAAATGCCATTTTTTTTCCGGACAGGCTTACTCTGGATCGGTGGATCTTTTCGGATTGGGGCAACTGCCGTTTTTTTTGCCGGTTCAAATGACCGGAGCAACCTGGGATGCATTTTTGCCCATATTTCTCTGTACGTCCTGAGCCGGAGCTGCCGGCTGCTGTCCTGCTGCCTTTGACTGTGCCGGAACTGCTGCCGGCTGTGGTGTAACCGGGTCACTGCTCGTTGTGCTTTCTGCCTCGTCTAATTTATTTCCACAGACCGTGCAAAAGCGAAATCCCTTTTTATTCGCATTCTGGCAAACCGGGCAGATTACCGTACCAGAATTTTCATCTTTTTTCTCTTCTTTCTTTAAAGAATGACCACAGGCAATACAGAAACTCCCATCTGGATCATTCAATGTATTGCAGACCGGGCAGGGAACTTTCTGTCCACTGGCCACGGAATTCACAAAAATCAGCTCTCATTTTTGCGTCCATGTCTCTTCTCCTTTACATCTTGACTCTTCGATTGGAAGTTGCCAGTTTTCTTACATACTGATCCGGAGACAACTGTTCCAGAAAGTCAATGACCTGCTCGCTTTCGCTATCTTTATCCGCAAATTCAATACGGAAATCAACAACTTCTGCCAGTGTAGCACGAATGATCTCAGAACCACTGCTGCGTTTTTTCTCATAACGCTCTGCAATATTCTGTCGCTTGTTTTCTATATCTTTTTTCTTTGAAAAATGGTTAAGGACCATGCCTACACCTGCAATTACAGCAATAAGGCCCAGGAACTTATTTCCGAACAGAAGCATCACAAGTCCGATCACTCCGACTGCAATTCCGCCATACAGACAGAACTGCTCAAAACTGCTCATTACGCATGTTGCAAGTTCCGCATCTCTTTCTGAACTGACAAGTGTACTGAATCTTTCAAGAAGCTCATTCTCATTCTGACCATCGACAGTTGTATCATTAAATGTATCAACATTTATTTCTATTTCATTTGGAATCTTCATACGGTTCTGGGCAACAACATCATTATACGCATTCATCACCCAATCTCTTGACAAAGCAAATGCAAATTTCTGTGTTGACACACTGGAGTGGGCTGTTTCCGGCTTCATGGCAGCGTCTGTCAAAAGCTGCGTGAAATCCTTATGTGTCTCAAAAGCCGTCTGCTCTACATTCATATTCTGGCGGGCACGACTTTCATCGCCTCTGAAATCTACGATAAACTGTTCAAATTTTTCTTCTTTTCGAAGAGGCAGTTCTTCATCATCAAAATCCGTTACCAGACTGTCCAGAATATCATCCAGCTGTTCTCTCACAGTTGCTGTAGAGACTTTCTGTTCAAAAATCCCGATCAGATATTCAAGCATCTCCGCATGAAGATGTGCACCCTCCAGAATGTCCTCCAGTACCGGCCATGTTTTGCTGTATTTTCTCAGGTAGGTATAAGAAGAAGTATCTATCGGTTTTCTCTTAAGGTTGATCGCCTCTGACCACTGCTGTGTCTGTTTTTCTGTGAATCCCGGCTTCTCTTCCAGATGCTGCAGCCATTCATTCATCTGGCGGGAAATAACGCCCTCTGTATCTGCGCCAAACAGACCGCTGGCAAACGCATCCAGAACAATGATCGTCTTTCGGTCAAGGTTTCCTCATCCTGGTTTGCAAGATATCTCTGCGTCCATTTCAGACACGCTTCTTTTCGATCCGCACGGCGACAGATCAGTGCAAAAACAGTGATGTCTTTTCATCGTTGCGTTTGATGCCTTCTTTAATGGCTTTCTCTGCAAGTTCCGGCTGATCGTTAATCCATGCCGCAAGTGCAACAAGACAAGGTGCAAGCCAGTAACCTGGAGTGGAAATCATCAGTTCCTCTGTTGCATTACTGATCGTATCTTTCTTTACAATTCCAATATCATCTGCCTGCAGGATTCCGGTTGTTGTACGACGTACAATATCATAATGTCCATATTTCTTCTCCAATTCCTGCCTGATCTTTACAAGTCTCGTTTCTGCCTGATTAAGCCGGTTTGCTCTTTGCTGAACACTGACAAAATCATGAAATTCCTTTGCCAGACTCCCAATCTCATCATAGACAACCTTTATGTTGCTGTTGACTGCCCCTACATTGGAATCCAGTGTCTGAAGATCATTGTGGATCGCTCCAAGATTGTGTTCAATGGTTCTAAGATCCGCCTGTTCAATTACTCTATCCGACATCTTTTCTCCTCCTGTTTCCGGTTACATCACTTCTTACAGGAAATAAATTATAAATATTTATGCTTTCCCGATCTGTTTTTGTAACTTATTCATACGCGATGTCTTAATTTAAGCACGCTATTGTTATATTATATCTAATTTTTCTCCAAAAAACAACTATCCCCGACAAATCCTCCATTTTCCCCAATGTCTGAGGATACTCCCCAAAGACTATCTTCATCTGCAAAAAGCAGTTGCATTTGCATTGAATTTCTGTTATAATTTTCTTCGTTACGGGGTATGGCGTAGCTTGGTAGCGCGCACGGCTGGGGGCCGTGAGGTCGCAGGTTCAAATCCTGTTGCCCCGATTGAACATTATAAAATGCTGTAAAACCAGGGATTTCCGATGAATCGGAAATCTTTTTTTATTATCCGGAAATGATTATTGTTGATTACTATTGTGATTACTATCTACCCCTTTTTGGAAAGGAAGGCTTCGTATGCAGGATAACCTGTCTCTCTATCATATTTTTTATACGGTTGCCCGTACCGGCAGCATCTCCCACAGCTCCAGAGAACTTTATATCAGCCAGCCGGCCATCAGTAAGGCAATCCAGAAACTGGAACAGAATCTGGACACCCTACTTTTTAAACGGAGTTCCCGGGGTGTAACTCTGACCCCTGACGGCGAACTTCTTTTTGAGAAGGTAAAAGAGGCTCTTTTCCTTCTGGATGAAGGCGAAAATTCCATCCGTCATAATCGATCCCGCGATATCCCAAAGCTGCGTCTGGGAGCCAGTTCCACTCTGACCAGATATGTGCTGCTCTCCCACCTTGAAAATTATATTGCACATTTTCCCCATGTACGCATCACCATTTCCTGCCAGTCCACCTATCAGACACTACATCTTCTGGATGAGGAAAAAATCGATCTGGGGCTCATCGGACGGCCACAGAAGCTTCGCGGATATTATTTTCATCCCCTCTTAAAATCCGGGATACTTTTGTCTGTACGCGGCAATATCTGGAAAATCAGAAAAAACTCTATCCGACGAACCACTGATCCAGGCGGCGACTTTTATGATGCTGGATGAGGATAATATCACCCGACAGACTGTGAACGCGCAGCTGAAAGAACATCATGTGGAGCTGAGTCATATCCTGGAAGTAACAACTATGGATCTTCTGATCCAGTTTGCGGAAATTGGTCTTGGAATTGCCTGCGTGATCCGGGATTTTGTAAAAAAAGAACTGGAAGAAGGGACACTGGTAGAAGTACCGGTAGGATTTTCTTTTCCTCCACGTGAGATCGGGTTTGTATGCAGACAGAAAGATGCGAATTTGGATTTGATTGTGCCGTTTTTGGGGATGGACAAGGGAATTAAGTAAAAAATTCAAATAAATACTATAAAAAACCATCTGATCATAATGACCAGATGGTTTTTCTTCATAGTAGCCAGTAACAAAAAAAAAGTTTCATGCCACTTTATTCATGCGCCTATTTTTTGACTCAAACTCCGCTTCGCTTCGTTCGAGTAGCGCAAAATTTATTGCTTTGCAATAAATTTTGCTTAGTTGTTGATAAGCTTATCTTCGCCGTTCCAGCTGTAGAGTTTACGGATCTCCTCGCCGACTTTCTCGGACTGATGCTCAGCAGCTAATTTTCTCATCGCTTTGAAGTGAACCTGTGCACCTGCATCGGACATGTCGAGTAAGAACTCTTTTGCGAATGTACCATCCTGGATATCGGAAAGAATCTTCTTCATCGCTTTCTTTGTATCCTCTGTGATGATCTTCGGTCCTGTGATGTAATCGCCATACTCAGCTGTGTTGGAGATAGAATATCTCATTCCAGCGAATCCAGACTGATAGATCAGGTCAACGATCAGTTTCATCTCATGGATACACTCAAAGTATGCGTTTCTTGGGTCATAACCAGCCTCAACAAGTGTCTCGAAACCAGCCTGCATAAGTGCACAAACACCACCGCAAAGTACAGCCTGCTCACCGAAGAGGTCTGTCTCTGTCTCTACACGGAATGTTGTCTCAAGAAGACCAGCTCTTGCTCCGCCGATACCGAGACCATATGCAAGTGCAAGATCCTGAGCTTTTCCTGTGTAATCCTGCTCTACTGCGATAAGACAAGGTGTTCCTTTTCCAGCCTGATACTCACTTCTTACTGTATGGCCAGGTGCTTTAGGAGCGATCATTGTTACATCAACGTTCTTCGGTGGCTTGATGCATCCGAAATGGATATTGAAACCATGAGCAAACATAAGCATATTGCCTTCTTCAAGATTCGGCTCGATAGACTCTTTGTAAAGTTTAGCCTGTAACTCATCATTGATAAGAATCATGATGATATCTGCCTGTTTGGCAGCCTCTGCTGCTGTATATACCTTAAAGCCCTGCTCCTCGGCTCTTTTCCAAGATTTGCTGCCTTCGTACAGACCAATAATGACGTCACATCCGGAATCTTTTAAGTTCAGAGCATGTGCATGTCCCTGGCTTCCGTATCCAATAATTGCAATTTTTTTACCATCCAGTAAACTTAAATTACAATCTTCCTGATAAAAAATCTTATTAGCCATTTTGCTTTCCTCCTCTGATGTTCATCACATCTTCTTCATAAAAATTATTTATCGTTAAGAGAGTGGCTGCTCTCCTAGCAAACATATGTAAAAAATTTACAGGTAACGGACATCGTCGCTGCCTCGTGACAGACCTGTGATTCCTGTTCTTGCAAGCTCAAGGATCTCATAGTCAGCCATCAGCTCCACAAATGCCTTCAGCTTGTTCTGGCTTCCTGTCATCTCCATGATAAGAGAATCCTTACTCACATCCACTACCTTGGCACGGAAGATATCCGCAATGGAAAGTGCTCCCTGTCTCTGTTCCGGCTTCACAGCGACCTTGACGAGCATCAGCTCACGGGCAACGCTGTCATCCTGCTCAAGGATCTTGACATCCTGCACATCCTCCTGCTTCGCCAGCTGCTTGGTGATCTGCTGGAGCATCTGATCATCTCCCTCACAAACAACTGTCATGCGGGAATATCTCTGATCCGCGGTCACACTGCGGTAATGCTGTCGATATTATATCCACGGCGGCTGAAAAGACCAAGCCACACGGCTAAGGACTCCGGAAGTATTATCCACAAGGATGGATAGTATTCTCTTTTCCATAATACACCTGCTTTCAACACTTTTATGTATAGAAAACCGACTTCGTCAGTTAACGCTTTAATCTAATAAACATTTTGCTTTGTTATCATTATAACAACTTCGAAAATTTTTGTCAATCAAAATTTTCCGTAAAATTCCTTCAAATTAATAAGAAGTGTTTTTATCCTCAGATCAGATATTTTTTCTTAAGCTCTTCGGATGCTTTTGGTGTCAGATAAAGTTTTCTCCGCAGAAATCTCTCGATTCCTCCGTTTTCTTTTTCAATGACATCAAAAACCGTATTGATGTAAGATTCCTTCACCTGATAAAAAGCTTTCAGATCTGCAAGTTTCCGGCTGTTTTCCGGCCTGTCTGCACGGTAAAGCCTCCGCATGTATTTCAGTTCTTCCTCAAGACATGGATTCGACCGCATGTAATCCCTTCGTATTGTTTCCTTTGGCACTCCCAGTGCGAAGAGCAAAAGTGCCGTCCCGACTCCTGTCCTGTCTTCTCCCGTAGTACTGTGAAAAACAACGGCTCCATTTTTTACGTGAAGCAGTACATCCAGAAAGCGCGCATACTGTTTCAGGGAATATTCATCGGTAATAAGACTTCGATACCGTTCCTGTATATATCGTTCTCCTTCCCCGTAACAGGACATCACACGTTCAAAAAAACTGTTTCCGTTACTCTCCTCATCACGGATTGGAATATGGTAATACTCTACACCCGCCATAATGTCATCCGGTTTTTCTTTACTTCCGCTGCAGAGCGGAAATCAATCACTGTTTTTACGTTATACTCTTCTGAAAGGATTCTGGTATCTGCTATGGATGCGTGATAGATTTCACCACTGCGCAGAAGTTTTTCTGGGAAGAATATGCAAACCATCTTCGGTCATCAAAGCGCCAAGATCTCTTGTATTTGGAAGGTTTTGAAGCGGAAGCCTGCTTCCTTTTGGAAAACCCACCGCGAGATCCGGATTCAGTACTTTCAGAAGCCGGAGACAGTCCTGTACTTCCTGCTCTGTCATATCAAATTTATAACGTTTCTGACGCCTGGTTATAATTACCAGGTAATTGATGATCAGCTGTTTTTCGCTGGTTTTATCTGCTCCTTCCCGGCGCATATACGCCCAGAGGATATCTTTACAAGGAAGACTGTTGAGCATCATATGTCTGGTAAATACAAAAAAGCCATCTTCGATCCGTATTTTTCCGTATCTCATTTTTTCTTTCTCCTTCTCGACCCCTGTGCTGCTTTTTCGCAACACTTTTTTATCATACCAGAATTTTACAGTTCCGTATACCTTGTTTGACAATTTTCGCAGATTCGATATAATGAATGAAGATATTTTACCTCAGGGAGGCTTTCTTTTATGGACAATCTTATTTTCTGTCTGAACGTTACCGTGCCTATCTTTCTTACTCTGCTCCTTGGATATTTTTTTCCGGAGAATCGGACTTTTTTGATGAGGCATTTGTCAACCGTATGAACAAATTCGTATTCGTCATCCCGCTGCCAGTTCTTCTGTTTCAGGATATCGCCAAGATCGATATTTACGAAGCATGGGATTCCAAAATGGTGATCTTCTGTTTTCTGATCACCTCAGTCAGTATCATAATTTCCGTACTCCTGTCCCGCCTCCTCCATCCATCCGATATCCGGGGCGAGTTTATCCAGGCATCCTACCGCAGCAGTGCCGCAATCCTTGGCATCGCTGTTATCCAGAATCTTTACGGAAACGCAGGCATGGCACCGCTGATGATCATTGCAAGTGTACCTCTTTATAATGTGATGGCCGTTGTAGTTCTCTCTGTCTTTAAACCGGATCAGGGAAGGCTGGATGGAACTGTTCTGAAGCGTACTTTAAAAGGCATTGTCACCAATCCCATCATTCTCGGTATTGTTGCCGGTACACTCTGGTCTCTTCTTCGCCTTCCCTTTCCGAAGATCCTGGACTCTACCGTAGGCAATCTTGCCAAAACTGCTACTCCTCTTGGTCTCATGGCCATGGGTGGATCTCTTCATTTTGGGAAAGCTTTTTCCAGGCTCAAAGCATCCGTCGCCTGTACCTTTATGAAACTGATCGGTTATGAAGCTCTTTTTCTGCCCCTTGCCATCCGATGCGGTTTTACAAAGGACAAGCTGGTTTCCATTATCATTATGCTGGGATCTGCCAGCACAGTTACCTGTTTTGTCATGGCGAAAAATATGGGACATGAAGGCTCTTTTTTCTTCGGGAGTCGTGCTTCTCACTACATTGTTCAGTGCTTTTACCCTGACATTCTGGCTGTTTCTCTGTAAAAGCCTGGGTCTGATCTGAACACCATCATAATACAAAAATGCTGTGGAAAATGTTTTATGTACATCTCCACAGCATTTTTTATTTTCAGATCAGTTTCAGATATCTCAGCCCATCCCGGATTCCATAATGGAACATATCGGACGTAACATAATCTGCCAGTTCTTTGATCTTCGGGGAAGCATTTCCCATGGCAACTTTTGTTGCAGCGTATTCAAACATGGCAAGGTCATTGTTGCTGTCTCCAAAAACAATGGTATCTTCCCACGGAATATCAAACAGGCGGATCACTGCCGCGATTCCCACCGCCTTATTAAATCCTTTTGGCACAAGTTCAATGGTATTTCCCACAAATGAACTGCTGCCCTCATGACGGATGATATCATAATATTCTGACAAAATGGACAATGCAGCCCCTGCATCACACCCTGCAGTCATTTTTGCGCTGATCTTATTGATCCGCATGCAATCCTCATTTCCACGGATCGGTCTCCATTTACCACCCAGAGATTCCGTGATCAGGCTGGCATACCAGTTCACTTCATCGGTATATTCCTCTTTGTCATAGTACATGAAATCCGCACCTTCCATTACCGGAATCAGGCCGTATTTTCTTAAAACCTCCACGGAAAGTTTTGCAATTTCTGGTGTCATCTCTTTGTTAAAAAGTCTCTTCCCGTCTTTTTCAATGGTGGACCCGCAGGCACTGATCATTCCGGTAAAAGGAATCTGCTCCAGATACCAGGAAACAAAGGCGCGGCTTCTTCCTGTACAGAGCCATGCTTCGTGTCCATTATTTACCAGCGCACGGATGGCTTCAATGGCACTGTCCGGCACACCTTTTTTCATATCGCAGACAGTTCCGTCCGCATCAAAAAATACTGCTTTTCTGCTCATTTTCCTGTCCTCCGATGTCATCTGTAAAATACCTTTACCGCGCGGATCAGGCTTTCCGTATCTTTCACTCCGGCCGTCTCATAAGCGGAATGCATTGCCAGCTGAGGAAGGCCGATATCTACCGTATTCATGGCTGCCTGGGTGTTTGAAATATTTCCCAAAGTAGATCCACCGGCAATATCAGAGCGGTTTACAAATGTCTGATACGGCACATCCGCTTCTCTGCAGAGCTCCTTGAAAATCGCTGTGGAGATCCCATCCGTACAGTATTTCTGGTTCGCATTATATTTGATCACGATTCCACCATTCATCACCGGACGGTTTACAGGATCTGCCTTGTCTGTATAATTCGGATGAAGCGCATGTGCATTATCCGCAGAGATCATAAAGCTCTCCGCAAGGGCCATCAGATAACTTTCCTGATCTCCGCCAAGGGCCAGATTGATCCGGAACAGCACATCCTTAAGAAATGTGGATGCTGCTCCCTGTTTTGTGGTACTCCCCACCTCTTCGTTATCCAGTACACAGTGGACTGCAATATTTTTTCTTTTTATCTGCCTGAAGAAAAACCTTCCAGCGAAGCGAAAGCACACTGCAGATCATCCAGCCTTGGACTGGAAACAAACTCATTCCGGGAACCCCAGATCGTTCCGGGCATCCGGTTATAAAGAAACAGATCATGTCCCAGAATATCCTCCGGCCGAACCTCCGCCTCTTCTGCCATCATCCGCATGAAATTTCCTTTTCACCACTGCCACTGTACAGTGGAAGCATATCTTCTGAACATTGTAATGATAGCCTCCGTTGATATCCCGGTTCATATGGATGGCAAGGCTTGGGATCATGACCAGATCTCTGTCAATATTCACAAGTTTTTCCAGGATTTTTCCGTTCTTGCGGACGATCATCCGGCCTGCAACAGAAAGAGGACGGTCAAACCAGGTAGACAGGATCATTCCTCCATACCGCTCCACATTCAGTTTCACGTAAGCTCCGTTTACGGACATCTCAGGATTTTCTTTTTATTTTAAAAGACGGAGAATCGCTGTGGCTTGCAATGATATGATATCTTCTGCAGTCATTGACAGGAATGGAAAATCCAATGATGGCGGAATGATTTCTCATGACAAAATATTTTCCGCCTTTTTCCAGGTTCCAGCTTTCCTCCTCTTTCAGTTCTGTAAAGCCCTCCTCCAGAAAACGTTTTTCTTGTCTCCTCTGCCGCCTGAAAGGCTGTGGGGCTTTGCTGATAAATTCCAGCAGTTTCTCTGTTGTCTCTTCGTACATAGTATTTCTCCTCTATCCGGCCCGTATCACCGGTCCGTTTTGCTATTGCCCATTATACGGCAAATTTTTTTCAGAGCAATACTTTTACCCAAGCGCCTGAAAGATCCAGGATACCACAGGAAGTGTCAGGACTGAACATAACGTAGTAACCACAATTCCTCCCATTGCATAATCTCCATCTGATCCGGAGGCATTTGCCATCATTACCACCGACGACATCACAGGCATGGCAGAAGTCAGCGCCATAGTCATCCGGATATCTGCCGGAATAGGGACAAGCCTCAGCAGGATATAAAAAAGCACTGGAAATCCAATCATTTTTATCAATGTGATCCCATAATAATCCGGCTTCTTAACAAAGCTTAACACATCAATGCAGGCAAAAACACCTCCCAGATAGATCATTGCCAGTGGTGTTGCTGTCGCTCCCATCTTCTGAAGTGCCGTATTTAAAACCAGTGGGATCCTGATTCCTGTCAGTACACAGATCATTGCCAGAATAATGGCCACCGTTACAGGATTGATCAGTTTTTTCGGATTAAAAGTTCCGCTTTTCTTTTTTCTGAGGAAGTCAGTTTTTACCCCCCAGAGTCCACAACATCAGCTGATCAATAATCGTAAAAACAGCCATATACAGCATTCCTTTTTCCGGATATATGCTGACAACAATAGGAATTCCCATAAATCCCACGTTTCCGAATACAGTCATTGCACGATATAATTGCAGATGTTCTCCATGAAGATGAAATACTTTTCCGGATAAGGTGCCCAGGATCAGCAGACACACATACATCACTACCGCAATTCCGAGGATGGACAATGAGGAAAAAAATGACTTCCGATCCACCCCGTTTACCGTATTGATAAAGATCATCACCGGCAGTGACAGTTTGATCACAACTTTTGAAATGATCTCCAGATTTTCCCGTGTCAGTACTTTTGTGCGGATCAGGATCACGCCTGTGATAATGTAGATCACGAACATTCCGATCTGTTGCAGTAAAACTGTTAATGTGTTCATTTTTTAGAACCCCTCTCTTAAAAATATGTAGTGTAATCCCTGTTAAAGCAGACATTCACATTCATTTTTGCAATTTACATTCAAAAAAATAATGCACCCGGTTATCATAACCCTGCGATGCATTATTTCCTGTAAGATGTTTTCAAAAACACCCTGCGACTATTTCCTTCATATTATCATATCTGGCATATATTTACAATGCGGTTTCTCCTGATCTGCCATCAGATTTCCGCTTTTTTCCGTACCCACATATACTGCGCGAATTTATCTCCAAGCTTATTCAGGATCATGGTATAAGCTGCCCCGAACACATTGGCCCCGATACGCAACAGCACAGCTGCCGGCATTCCAAACAGTCCTGATGCGATGGACAGCGCTCCAAATGTATTAAATGCCGTCTGCCACGCATAGCCTGCGGAATATCCCACACCGATTCCTCCGATCATTCCGATGTAAGGGTACATGGACTTTGGAAGCACCAGATAAAGCACCACAAACAGCAGGCATCCCACAATGTTGAACATGCCTCTTTTTCCGGCTCTGACTTTACAGTCCTCAGTGAATGGCAGGCACACCGACATGCAGGCAATTCCGGCCCACATTGCTCTTGGAAGTCCAAGAAGTGACATGATCAGCATGGCGCTGGAAACGATCAGTGTCAGCCGCAGGTACCATCTGCCTCTTGCGGAATGCAGGTCAAATTCCCGGAACAGATCCAGAAATGTTCTGCGATACGGACGATTTTTCTGATTCTTATAAAAGATCACCATGCAAAGGAACATTCCCACAAGAAGGCCCTCCACGCGAAGCAGATACGCTTTTCCAGTTACGTCATATCCCATCAGAAGCAGATAACCGAGGACAAATGTGGAATGATTATACATAATTACATTGTGGCATCCCAGGATCATCAGCAAAAGGATACTTACAGCGTTTACAAAAAAAATGCCGGCACCGGTGAAACCATATTGGACAGTCGCGGTCCTATGATCAAAATACCAAAGATTCCGGCAATGGACAGCAAGCCATGTGTGGTCCGGATCCCGAAATCCGCCTGTCTCAAAACCAGCACTGCCAGAAGTACGGTTACTCCTACAACACTGTTATCATTGCCGGTTATCTTACTGTACAATGTCACAACCGCCACACAAAATGCCATGACAAGATATACTTTAAAATTATAGATCAGAATGTGCCTCGTTTTTCTTTTTTGTCTGTGGTATTTCGAATCAGCTGTTTTGATCCGGTTGAGCTTAACTGTAGTTCCTGATAAAATGTCATTCTCATCGCTCCTTTTGTAAAACGGACATTCTCATTCCGCTTTATCATATGTTCATAAACGCAATTGTTTTACAACGCATTTAAAGATACAAACAGCCATTATACTTGGTTTATTCAGAAACGTCAAACACTTTTTTCAAATTAACGCAGTTCCGCGATCCTGGTCACTGCCACATAAATTTCCTGAATCTTATACCAGGTTGGATAATCCACCACTCCGGACGTGGGAAGTCCAAATACATTCTGAAATTTTTCACAGATGCCGCAGTAGCCGGGCCATAAATACCGTCCACAGTTACTGTCGGAATGGCTGGATAGGCCTTTGCTATGGCATTGAGCTGTTCCTGGATCTGCTGTACTTTTTCTCCGGTGACTCCAATAGTCAGGTCATATCCAGGCAGATGCGGGAATCCCGGAAACTGCTTCCGCCACATTGATATACATATCGTTTCCATAGAAACTCCGCAGGATCTCAATCGCAGAATATCCCTGGTCTCCCAGCGCCTTGCTTCCCCACTGAGTCATCCATCCCCTATCCCTGCACTGCACCTGACGCCCGTCACAGTACTGGGTCAGGATTGGCTGACGCACATCCGGCCTTGAAAGATAATTTTCAAAAAGTTCGTCTACGATCCGGTCAATACTCTCAAAAATATTCCGGCCATTGATCCATTTGTGGTCGTATGCGGTAGAGGATGTGATGGTATAATCATAGCCTTTGTTCCGGTACCATTCCGTATACACCCGGTTTAAATGTAAAACGACATGATCGCCAGGACATTTGCGCGTATTGTATCATCCGGCCAGGTAGCGTAGATCTCGCTGCTGGCCACATTTTTGATATAATCTTTGTAACGTACATAATAGTTCTGCGCATTAGTATCTCCTACCGGTCCATCATGGACTACGATATACTCCGGGATCACCACCCGGCTTAAAACAATCTCTCCAGATTCATTTACCGGCTTGATCTCAGCCTCAGGATTTTTTGGGCGGATACTCACCAAACAAGGTGTGAGGGCCGATCACAATGCGTTGATAATCCTCTCCTGCGCCTCTCTGTCTCATAAGAGATGCCGGCTGCTGTGCGATCACCTGGGGAAGAACTTCCGTTCCTGCCACTTCTTTTGGTTCAAACCATCTGCACTGATCTGAACGGTATATTCCGCATAAGGCTGCTCTTCCACCGGCTTCATGCTGTATTCCAGAGGAGGAGCTGCCAGATCCAGCATCGGTGTTTTTCCGGAAGAATCGGTGCGGACTTCCTCGATCACATTATCCGGTACTCCCGTATAAGAAATCCGCACTCTGGCATTTTCCACAGGGCGGTTATTAGCTCCGTCCTGCACCGTCACCTGCAGCCGTCCCTGATCCGGGGTATCCTGCTGCATGGAAAGATAAGAATGATTTTTCATAAACAGAGACTCCTTTTTGTGCCTGAAAACACACTGACTCTCTGCCAGTATATGCAACAAAATCGAAAAAAATGCCATATATCTTACTGTGCTTCCTCCCAGTAATCTTCCGCATCCTGAATATCATCAAATTCATCTGCATGATCATAGTAAAAAATCTTCCGGATTATCGTAGTCCTGCACATCATACATATCTTTTTCTGGTATTATTCCTGCTGGTATTTCCACTGTAACTATTTTTTCTGGATGCTGTGGACGGAACAAACATCAACTACACTGCTGACCCGTCCGTTTCTGCAGACTGCCATGATTTTTTTGTTCCGTTGCTGTTATACCACATATATCTGTACTGAATATCCTGTGTCCTTTTTCCCGGTGTATCCCGCCAGTAATGTTCTGTTCTTTTCTCTTTCGCCCTTCCCAGAAGCGTAATATTTATATATTTTTCTTTCATTCCTTTATATGGCTCATCTTTCTTCCTCATTTTTTCCTCTTCTTCTTTTTCTTTCTGTGCCATATATTTTTTCATACTGTACTTCTGTATCTTCTTTAACCCTTTTCATTTCTTCTGCATATTTACCACTGTACTTATCCTCTTTCGGAAAATTCCATATGAGTTTATGCAGCTCCTCAATTCCTTCTTCGTTCTGAACAGCTTTGCAAAACTTTGCATACCGGATAATATATTCTGCATCCTCATAATTTCCCGGAAGTTTTTCAAGTAATTCTATCGCTTCATCATATTCACCTGCATCCATGCATTCTCCCGCTTTTTCATAACATACATTATTCTGTTTTTCCTTAAATTCTGCATTTTTTTATCTGGATTGCCTCATCCGCTTTTTATGATCAGAAAAGGTACCGCCAGAACAACTGCTATCAAAGCCGCCAGTATTAAATATTCTTTTTCAAATTCCCATATCTCCTTCTCTTTTGCTCTGATATCTTCATTATATAATAAATATCTGCACAGAAAAAAGTGCTGTATCATCTTCTCATAGATCATACAGCACTAAATATTTGCCTTATTTTGTCAGATATCAGAAAATCTTCAAAATATCATTATACATAACCACAACCATCAACGCCATCAGAAGCATCAGTCCCGCAAAATGGATCATGCCTTCTACCTGGCGATTTACCGGTTTTCTCCGAACTGCTTCTACCACCAGAAATACCAGCCTTCCCCCATCCAGTGCCGGAAGAGGAAGCAGGTTCATCACTCCCAGGTTGGCCGAAAGCAGAACTGCCATATTCAGCATGTTCATCCAGATCATCAGTGTTCCTTCGCTCTTGGACTGTTCGTAAGTATCACCGATGGCATCCACAACACCAACCGGCCGCTTAAGTCTTTCATTCCAAGATGACCGGTCACAAGCTCTTTCAGACTTAAGATCGTAGTGCGGATCATGTATTTTACTTCCACCGCACCGTATTTCAGAACATTGAAACCGGAAGTCTTTTTCGCTGTATGTGTTATATCCGAAACCGGAAACCGGTGTCCTGTATTCTCTTGGTGTAATCTCCGCCTCATATTCCAGCCCATTGCGTTCATAAGTGATCGTCACAGGTTCATCAGACAGTGGATGCTCCTCGATATATTTTTCATATGCATTTCCATCCGGGACTTCCACACCGTTGATCTTCGTGATCACATCGCCCGCTTCCAGACCTGCTTCTTCCAGTGGCATTCCCTTGATCAGAGATTCCACTGTCATGGAATTTACATCAGAACGGTTGAAACCAAGGAGATACCGTACATTCACATCCGGCTTATAAGAGATCTCCTGTTCATTTCCATCACGTTTTACCTTCAGATGGATGGTCTCTCCCTCTTTCAGTTCATTGAGATACGAATACACATAGAGATCTTTTCCCAGGTCAATGTGATATCCCTGGTACTCTGTGATCACATCGCCTTCTTTCAGGCCTGCCTTTTCTGCTGCGGAACCTTCTGTTACCTGCAATACAGTTGCAGGATCATAGCCAATACAGCCCACAATGATCACAGACAGGACAAAGGCCAGCAGAAAATTAAATACCGGACCAGCGGCAACCACCGCAATCCTGCCCCACACAGGAGCAGAATTAAAGGTCCCGGACTGTCATCTTCCGCATCTTCTCCTGCCATGGCACAGGAACCGCCAAGAGGAAGCAGTTTCACAGAATAGCGGGTGCCACCTTTTACCGTACTTATGATCCTCGGACCCATGCCAAGAGAAAATTCCACCACCTCAATGTGGTTCTTTTTTGCCAGGAGAAAATGTCCCAGTTCATGGATCAGTATCACAACGCTGAAAATAATTACAGCAATCACAAATCTCAATTTACCACCTGCTTTCGATCCACTGGTAAGTATCCTGCTCTACAGAAAGGATCTCATCCAGATCCGGATGCGCGATTTTTTTATGTCGTTCCATAGACTGTGCAATAATCTCATAAATATCCAGAAAGCCAATCTTTTCTTCCAGAAATTTCTTTACCGCAAGCTCGTTGGCCGCATTAAAGACAGTCGGCATACTTCCCCCTTCCCGGGATGCCTGGATTGCCATAGGAAGTCCGCGGAATGTGTCCATATCCGGAACCTCAAATGTGATCTCACGGAGTTTCGTGAAATCAAGACGGTCTCCATCCAGATAACGTCTGTGTGGATAGTACAGAGCGTACTGGATCGGGAGTCTCATATCCGGAGTTCCAAGCTGTGCCATGATCGCGCCGTCTTTAAATTCCACCATGGAATGAATGATACTCTGCGGCTGCACCACCACCTGGATATGATCCAGATCCATATCAAACAGCCATCTGGCTTCCATAACTTCCAGGCCCTTGTTTACCAGGGTCGCGGAATCTACGGTGATCTTCCGTCCCATTACCCAGTTTGGATGTTTCAGAGTATCTGCAACCGTGACATTTCGAAGTTCTTCTGTAGTACGTCCGCGGAACGGGCCGCCGGATGCCGTGATCAGAAGTTTATGGATCTCTTTGTTTTCTTCTCCGTGGATAGCCTGGAAAATGGCGCTGTGTTCACTATCTACCGGAAGGATGGATACACCATATTCTCTTGCCATTGGCATGATTAGATGACCTGCCGTGACAAGAGTCTCTTTATTGGCCAGGGCAATATCCTTTCCGGCACGGATTCCCTCCATGGTAGGACGGATCCCGATCATTCCCACGATCGCAGTGACCAGGATATCGGATTCCGGCATGGACGCAAGTTCCAGAAGCCCTTCCATTCCGCTGACTACCTTTGTGTCAGTATCCGCAATACGTGTTTTCAGGTCCCGGGCTGCTTTTCATCCCAGACCGCTGCCAAAATCGGGTGAAATTCCCGGATCTGCTCTTCCAGTTTCTCCACACTTTTTCCCGCACTGACTGCAACAACACGAAGGTCTTCGTTTTTTCTTGCCACATCCAGTGTCTGGGTTCCGATGGAGCCGGTAGAACCTAAGATTGCAATATTTTTCATTTCAATATCTCCTAAATTCCAAGAATGGTTTTTGCAAGATAGTAAATAACAGGAGCTGTGATGATCACGCTGTCAAAACGGTCCAGGATTCCTCCATGGCCCGGGATCAGCTTACCATAGTCCTTGATGTTCTGATTTCTCTTGATGGCAGATGCTGCCAGATCACCTACCATGGAGATCAGCGCTCCAACTGCACAGATCAGGCATACTCTGCCATTTTTCCCTGTGTGGCCGCTGCATAGATCACTCCAAGAAGCGCCGCTCCCACAACACCGCCTACTGCTCCCTCGATAGATTTCTTAGGGCTTAAAACCGGAGCCATCTTATGTTTGCCAATGAGCATTCCCACACAGTAGGCACAGGTATCACAACCCCAGGAGCATAAAAATATCAGCCATACCAGGAATTTTCCATCCGGAAGGTTTCTGGTAAGATAGATAAAGGAAAGCATCACCGCAACATACACCATTCCGAAAAATGCTGCCATCACCTGTTCCGCACGGTATTTCGGATAACCGAATACATAAACAAACAGGATCAGGATCATACTGATGATGATCGCCATTGTTCCATAACTTCCAAAATCAAATCTCATGGCAATATAATAAAGCACTGCTCCAAGATATCCCACAAGTTCCAACACGGTAACGTGCTCATCACTTACCTTCATTACCTTGTAAAGCTCTCTCATTCCGATCAGTGAAACAGCCAGAAGTGTAAAAAACAGGATCCAGCTGCCGGAAATAATAGTTGCCAGGGCAATGATGACAAGGATGATACCGCTTATCAGTCTTGTCTTAAACATGATCTACTCCTCCTTGACACCGCCGTAGCGTCTGTCCCTCTGATTATATTTCTCGATGCCTTGATCAGCTCTTTTTATTAAAATCCGGCCATGCAACCGGTGTAAAATAAAACTCCGAATAAGCCAGCTGCCAGAGCAGGAAATTGGAAAGGCGCTGCTCTCCGCTCGTACGGATCATCAGATCCGGATCCGGTACACCGGCAGTGTCCAGATAGCTCTCAATAGTCTCTTCTGTAATGCTGTCCGGCTCGACTTTTCCGTCTTTTACATCCTGTGCCATCTTCTGCATACCACGACGGATCTCATCCCGGCTTCCGTAATTTAATGCCAGCTGAAATAAATA
>ENA-OQAJ01000157-OQAJ01000157.1-human-gut-metagenome-genome-assembly--contig:-NODE-157-length-21262-cov-2.743128_pt1 | contig 21262 bp, 26 predicted proteins | sample MGYA00242736_ERZ504529 | MGnify/ENA primary metagenome ERZ504529 (study PRJEB26092, sample SAMD00036275) | human gut metagenome | host: Homo sapiens | study: EMG produced TPA metagenomics assembly of...
TATCTGCATACCAATGAAGTAGCCAAAGAGTAGTTAGCGTTTGCTGTCCATCAAGTAGGAAATCAGCTGACCATTCTGAAAATATTACCATAAATGAAATCGAGGGTTAAACCATTGTTTTATTAATCCAGCATGTATTGCTGATAGAAAACGTTCACGAGTCTTTACTGCATGTGCATCAGATCGGCCTTGTGCATAAGCACGTTGAATCCGTGGTATAGTGATTTCCACTTATTCCGTAAGGATTGTTTTTCAGAAATCAGATTCTTCAGTGTCGTAGTTTCCATTTGTCAAGTTGGGTATAGTGGTATCGTTATTATCCTGTTTATAGTAAGGTGAAATTTTCTCATTAAGGGCCTCGGCATAATCTCTTCGGTCTGTCTCTCCCCAAAAGAAAAGCGATGGACCCTCTTGAGTATAGTACTTGAAGAATACGTGTTTTGTACAAATTGGAATGTATCTTCCTTCTTTATCATAATTAATGACACGGTGTCTTTTAACATCAAAAACGGAGTTGCTAAGAGCCGCGTTTTTGAGATACATCTAGCAGTGCCATATTTGCTAATCCATGCGAGTAGCTATTCTCCTTAACGACATCTTCCTTAGACGTGAATATGATAATTACTTCCTTCTGAATCTCATTAAAGCGTTCACGCACATTCCCTGGATCCTTATCGCTATGAAGTTGTTCAATCAATATCTCCATTTTCTCTATAAGTTCATTATTTACCTCAAAAATAGAACTTTCAGAAGATTTCAAAAGTGCAATATGACTTTCTAGCCATGTAAGAATATCTTTATTCTTTTTAAGGCTTTCGGCATTTTGAGCGTGGATATGCTCCAAACTCCATATAGAATCTTTATGTTTGTCAAATGGGAACCTTCGTTTACCATCGTCCATCAGACGTTCTGTTTCCACATTAAACAAAGTCAATACCTTTTGTAGTTTGTCTTTCCTTGTATCGTATGATAAGCTAAGTAACTCTTCTTTATCTTTAATGCTTATTGATTCTGAAATCATTTTTGTCGAGCTCGCTAAGAAATATATCCTTAGCAAGAGGAGTGTTGCCATCATTTTGCCATACGGTATAAATTTTCCTTAGTGGAACTCCTATAGTAATCAGATAACCAATTTTTATGGTAAAATAACTAATCAAAACGTATTTTACTAAAAGTTCTTATTTAGTGTTATATGCCTGTAAATACAGTCAAAAGGAGGTTTTTACATGAAATCCTGTTCTGTTTCCGATGGTCTCGCCATCTTCAAAGCTCTCGGTTCCCCTGTCCGTGTACAGATCTTGCGTCTGATTCAGGAAAAAGAAGGTCTGAACATTAAGCAAATTGCACAAAGCCTGAAAATCCCTGTTACAACCCTGTCCCCTCACCTTAATCTTCTGGCTGAAGCCGGGCTGATAGAATTCAGGGATGAATCTCTCACACACGGACACAGAAACGCTGCTATTTTATAAAAGACTGGGATCAGCTTCTGGTAAATATGGCGCTTTACGGTCCTGATCTGCAGACTTACAGTGCAGAAATCGGCGTGGGACATTTTTTCTGATTTCTCGGTAACTCCCACCTGTGGTATGGCAACTTCTACTTCTTTTGTGGGACAGTTGGATCAGCCACGGTATTTCATACACCCAGGCAGCCGCCAGGCAAGGATCGTCTGGTTCACCACCGGATATCTGGAGTATATACTGCCCAATTTCATCCCTGATCACAGCGTGATTGAAGAACTTACAGTTTCCTTTGAGATCAGTTCCGAAGCCCCCCGGTTCTGCGATGTATGGCCTCGGATATTACCTTTCCTGAACGGTGTGATCCTCGGCACCTGGACCAGCCCTGGAGATTACGGGGACCGCAGAGGAAAATACAATCCTTCCTGGTGGTTTTCTTTTCTGAATCAGTATGGTTTGCTGAAAAAACTGACGATCACCCCTGAAGGCACTTTTCTGGACACAGAAAAGCTGTCCGATGTTTCCACCAGACAGCTTGCACTCACTGATCAGTCCATTATGAAATTGCGCTTTTCTGTTCTTCCGGGCGCCGAACATCCCGGCGGGTGTACTCTTTTTGGTGCAGGTTTCGGAGATTATAACCAGCATATACGGATTACCATCGGTTATCATCCCGAAAACATCTGATTTCTCCGCCTGACTTCAGATTTATATACTGCCCCGAATACTCCCACAGCCATTTATGGCAACAGATATTTCACACCCCATATAGTTTCATTATTGTCACCCTTAGCGCTGAAGCACATCGTATCATTGCCTGCCTCATCGGTCATTTCCAGGACAACTCCTGTATAAGTATTTTCACCGAGAGTCACATCAATATATGGTGTGCCTTCTTCTGCTTCCCATTTGCCTTCCAGTTCTTCTCCGGTAACTGTTCCGTCTGCATTAAGTTGAATCCTCTGCGGTTTATGTACCCTGTCCGAAATATCCGTACCATGATTTACCAGATAAAAAGTACCCTGGATTTCATCTCCGGAATATCCATCCTCTTTCAACGTCTCGCCGTCTGTGGCAAATGGCGCAGCAACCAGCCATCCGTCTTTTGTGCGGAACAACTGATGTACACGAGGCTCATGAAGTTCTCCGGTTTTAGCAAAACGCTGATGATAGACCAGGTATAATTTACCATCTTCATCTTCAAATGCAGTCTGTCCGCCTGGCGCCATATAGGTCTGGGTAAGACTCGGGAATGTATAATTTCCCATCATTTTCAGTCCATGATCTTTATGCTCCACAAATAAATACATATCCTTCCCTGCTGCATCTGTATAAGTTCCGTCTACAGTGTCACAGCGGAAGAGACGCATTTGATAACCTCCTTTTGCCTGCAGATTTCCATAGGACAAAACAGATAATAATATCCATTGGTCTCATCATACATAATATGCGGGCCTTCGATGGAGTTGTGATAACCACCGAGAAGTTTCTTGCCATAATAGCTGTCCACATGATTTTCTTCGTCTGCTTCCGGATAAATCGGATAGCCGGTCTCTTCATCAATCTCAATCAGAAAAATACCGCCGGACCAGGAGCCATAAACCATCCACATACGCCCGTCTTTATCATAAAAAACATCCGGGTCAATACAGTTTGGCCAGTTATTATTGTCATAAGACGCTGCTGTATATGGCCTTGGGTCTGTTCCCATCAGTTCTTCGATATTACTTTCCTTAACATCATGATAGCTATAACCAGAGTACAGGAATGTGTCCTCATAGTGATACGGACCTTCAATATCATCTGCTGTTGCAAAGCAGATATTGGATTTCACATAAGAAGATGTGGTGCAGAAATACATCACATATTTTCCCATTTTTTGTTATAGATGACATCCGGTGCCCACACGGAATAACCACCTTCCTCGTTCTTTCCTACATAAGTAAACGCTGCCGGATCGCCGTCTTCTTCTCCGTCAAAAAGATTGTCAAACAGCTTATTCTCTGCATTGACCCCGGAGGAAAAACCGGTCCAGTTTCTCAGATCTGTGGACTTCGCAGATTCCATATGGGAGCCAAAGATATAGTAAGTGTCATTGTCTTTGATGACAGATGGATCATGCACGGAAGCTCCGGCAGTAAAGCCACCTTTCTTAATCTTGCTCTCAATATCATCTGCGCCTGCTGTTTCTTTTTCGTTTGCCGCATCTGTTGTCTCTGCTGTGCCATCAGCAGCTTCCGCAGCATATATACTCTGTGCTCCGAGAAGCATCATTCCTGTCAGCCCCAGGATCATTCCCCATTTTTTCTCATACCAGCTCTCCTGTTCTCCAAATATTATTCTCTCTCAGATTACGTTAATCTTCGTAAGAAAATATCGGTGCGCCTGTTTTTTCATCCCAGCGGATTTTCATCAGCATGGCATGACGGTTTGGATTGTACAGCGGATTCCCTTCAATCTCTGCTTCTGTTCTCGCATGATAAACCATGACCGGATTTCCTTCTTCGTCTTCAGTGAAGGAATTATGCCCCGGTCCATAGATTCCTCTGGATTCATCTGTACGAAGAACCGGATAACGTTCTTTTGTCCAGGATTTCGGGTCAAGAAGATCAGAATCTTCATCTGCTGCAAGCATTCCCATACAGTATGCAGCGCCTGTCTCAGATGCAGAATAAGTGAGATAAATCCTGCCGTCATGATGAATAACTGCCGGTCCTTCATTCACCCAGAACCCAACTCTTTCCCAGTCATAATCCGGTGAAGTGAGAAGTACCTGAACGGTTTTCAGTTTATACGGAGTTTCCATTTCCCCAATATAAAGATTGGAAATCTGCTTGCCGACTCCTACCTTCTCAGCCCATACATAGTAATGTTTTCCTTTGTTTTCAAATACTGTTGCATCCAGAGAGAAAGCTTCAAAAGAAAATTCATCTGCATCCGCACGTCCCATTTTGCCTTTCTCTGTCCAGGCTCCTGTAAGCGGATCTGTATCTGCACATTCCAGCACATATGGGCGGATTGCCCAGATATCATCTTTGTCCCCGCCCGCAAAATAGATGTACCATTTTCCGTCCAGATAATGAAGCTCAGGTGCCCAGATATGTTCGCTCATGATTCCTTCTTTGTGTTTCTCCCAGACTGTCACTTCTTCCGCATCTTTCAGTCCTGCCAGAGTTTCGCTTCTTCTCAGCACAATCCGGTCATAGGCCGGTATGGATGCTGTAAAATAATAGTTTCCGTCTGTGTGGCGGTAAACATATGGATCTGCTCTCTGCAGAATCCATGGCTTATTATACTTAAGTTCTTCACTCATTGTGTGTCCCCCTGTTCGCTTTTATTTTAGATTTATATAATTATTTTTTATATATTTAAAAGTGTACTGCATTTTTCAGAAAATATCAACTATATTTTTTTCTTTTTCGTTGCACATTTTTGCAGATTCGTTATAATTTACCGTAAAACGTTACAAAATCATTTTTAACAGAAAGGGAAATCCGTTATGTTATATATTAAAAGTCTGGAGCAGGCGGTTCCTGTCTTCAAAGCTCTTGGTTCTGACATCCGCATACGGCTGATCCAGACTCTCCTTGAGCATCAGGAAATGAATATGAATGAACTGGCTTCCAGTCTGGGGATTACCAACGGTGCCCTGACCAGCCATGTAAAGAAACTCGAAGAAGCCGGAATTCTCGCAATTCTTCCGGAGCATTCCGGCCACGGAAACCAGAAGGTCTGCCGCATTAATGTTGACAAGATCCTGGTTGATATTGCCTCTAACAATGACAGCCCGGCTGAGGATAGTTACTCTATTGACATTCCGATCGGCAACTACTTTAATTATTCTGTCTATCCAACCTGTGGGCTGTCTACTACCGATAATCTCATCGGTGAGGTAGATGATCCTCGTTATTTTGCTCATCCGAGCCATGTAGATGCAAAGATTTTATGGTTTGGACGGGGATTTATTGATTACCGCATTCCAAATATGTTGCCTCCGGGACAGAAGATTGACCGGCTGACACTCTCCTTTGAAATCAGTTCAGAAGCTCCCGGAGTCAACAGTGACTGGCCTCTGATATTTCCTTTTTCCTGAATAATACAAAGGTCGGACCTGGACAAGCCCCGGAGATTTCGGTGATGTCCACGGTATGTTCACTCCCGACTGGTGGTTCCCGAACTGGAATCAGTATGGTCTTCTGAAGATGCTTGTCATTGACCGTCACGGTACTTTTATCGATGGATTAAAGATCTCTGATGTGAATACACAGCAGCTCACTTTTACCTCTCAGGATGATATGGTATTCCGTTTCCAGGTGGATGAACCATCTCAGAATATTGGCGGTCTGACACTCTTCGGAAAAGATTTCGGAAACTATAATCAGGATATTAATGTGAAAGTGCATTATACTCCAAATGTATAATTTTACAGAATATCTGAAAACAGTAAAAGCAAGGAACCGATGTGTTTTGCCACATAGTTCCTTGCTTTTATTTTATATTCCCTCTGATCTTCCGGTTATTCCCCACGCATCCAGACTCTCATCTGTTTTCTCCGCGGTTGCCCCAAGTGTAATACGGCACTGCTGTCAATGTTGTCAGCGTTCTCACCGGTGCAACTTCACTGTACAGAGAATCTCCCACTGTTTCCAGCTTACGTGCTTTGATCTTAAGCAGGACGCAGCCTTCCAGCAGACCCTCTTTGCAGACTTCCTCTTCCATCTTTGCATCTTCAAAGATGTGGTAAGACTGAAGCAGACCCGGATTGTCCACACCCTCGAAACAATAAACCATCGGCCCGCGCATAAACGCTACACAGCCGGCATCTTCTCTTACTTTAAGGTTTGCATAAATCTTGCGAATCTTCATCGGGAAAACAAGTTCTACTTCATCATTTTCCCACACTCTCTTAAGAATCAGATATCCATTTTCCACATCTGCAGTGATATCTTTCACTTTTCCATTTATACGCACCTGAACAGAACCCGGGCGTACCCAGGATGGGATATGGATTCCCAGAATGGTTTCTTCCTCTGTTTTTCCGGTTACATGATAGATTACTTTTCCGTCCCATGGATAGTTGCTTTCTACAGTTACATCCATCTTATCAAAGTGCGCTTCTGTGCCTGCCGGGATATGAGAATAAACTCCATCTTCTGTCTCACTCCACAGATATTTACCAAGAGACATCAGCAGACGGACTACATTGGGAGGACAGCATGCACATGTATACCAGCCCGGACGCTCCGGCAGAACATGCTTATATCCGTATAATTTTCCGCTGACTCCAGGTTCTGTTTCCAGTGGATTTACATAGAAAAACCGCTTTCCGTCAAGCTGCATTCCGCTGATGATCCCATTATAAAGTGCACGTTCCATCACATCTGCATAGCGTCCATCCATCACATTATCAAGCATCTTTCTTGCAAAAAATACCAGCCCGATAGATGCGCAGGTTTCCGCATAAACGGTGTCATTCGGCAAATCATAATCAATGGTAAATGCCTCTCCGTCTACGGTACTGCCGATTCCTCCGGTGATATACATTCTCTTCTGAGTCATGTTCTCCCAGAGATCACAGCATGCCTGATAGAGTTTTTCATCTTTGTAAAGAGAAGCCAGTTCTGCCATGGCAGTATACATGTAAACTGCACGGACACTGTGTCCTACTGCTTCTTTCTGCTCATAGACAGTAGCATGTGCCTGGTTATATTCTCTGTTATGCACATCCATATCAAAGTGAACCCAGCCTCTTTTTTCCTCTCTTTGACAAAGTAATCCGGATCTTTTCCACGCTGTTCAATGAAATATCTGGCAAGGTCTTTGTAATTTTCTTTTCCGGTTACTTCATAGAGACGCAGAAGTCCCAGCTCGATTTCCTGATGTCCCGGAATGCCCGGTTCTTTACCTTCTTCTGTTCCAAAACGTTTCCCGATATGTTCTGCCATGCGCTCCATTACATGAAGCAGACGGTCTTTTCCAGTCACCTCATAGTAAGCCGCCGCTGCTTCCATCATATGTCCGGCACAGTATAATTCATGGCATTCCTGTAAGTTCTGCCAGCGGTGTTCCGGCTCTTTGATCGTGAAAAAAGTATTCAGATAACCGTCATCCTGCTGCGCTTTTTCAATGATTTCAATAACCTTATCTGCACGTTCTTCCAGTTCAGCATCCGGTCGGACTTCCAGTGCATACGCTACACCTTCCAGCCATTTGGCAACATCACTGTCCTGGAAAACCATTCCGTAAAATTCACCCTCTTCCAATCCCGCTGCAATACGGAAGTTTGCCAATGCATGGCTCTTTTCCACTCCCGGAATCTCATCATTTAATATTTTCTCCTGATAAGGAATTACTGTATTCATTACCAGTTCCTGATATCCTCGCCAGAATTTATCCGTTACTTTTACCTTATTCAGCAAACTGCTCTTTAAACCTTCTTTCATTTCTGCGCCTCCCATTTTGCCGGCAGATCCGGACATTTTTGCACCTTCTGTACAGCCCGCAGTTCCACAAAGCATCCGCAGAGCCTGCACATCCCACTCATTAACCGTTCACAGGAGCTGCATATGCCAAGCCTTTTCTCATAGTTCTGCTGATCTACTTTCAGCTCTTCATCCATACGCTGAATATAGCGTGACAGATCCTCATAAAAAGCTTCTTCATTCTTCTGTCCGGGCAGACATTTCCTGCACACACGCAGCTTCCCGTTCATACCTTAGTCTCCTTTTTGTTTCCATTATAAATGTTCACAGAAAATACCTGTCTGTTTTGTCAGAAGCGGCATTTTCTGTGAATTTGTAAAGTTTATTAATCTTTCATTTTATCTGTTTAAAAATACTGTAATTATCTTACTTCCAGATGGAGAACACTGCATTTAGGAATTGTAAATTTAATTCCCTCTGCTGTTTTTTCCACTTCGTTAAATTCTTTTACACGAACCTGATCCGGTGTTTCGAAGGTATTCATTTCGTGCATTTCACCGTGTACAATCTCACCTTTAACTTCATTTACCTGGTAATCTGTAAGGATAGTTCTGATTTCATAATCTTTATCCAGAGACAGGTTTGTCAGTGTGATATGTACAGCTCCGTCTTCTGCTACAGATACGGATTCTGTCAGGTTCGGTACCTGCCATTCGTCTTCCACACCAATAGTTTCTGTTTCAACAGAACTGTCTACAAGCATTGCATCCTGATGATATTTATACATATCAAATACATGATAAGTTGGTGTCAGAATCATATCAGCACCGTCAGTAAGAATCACAGACTGAAGCACATTTACAATCTGTGCAAGGTTCGCCATCTTTACTCTGTCGCTGTGTTTGTTAAAGATATTCAAAGTGATACCTGCGATCAGGGCATCTCTCATTGTGTTCTGCTGATACAGGAATCCCGGGTTTGTGCCTGGTTCCACTGTGTACCATGCGCCCCACTCGTCAACGATCATACCGATCTTTTTCTCAGGATCATATTCGTCCATGATATGTCCGTGACGCTCGATCAGAGTTTCCATAAAGAGCGCTTTATTCAAACTCTTATACCATACCTTATCATCAAAATCTGTAGCACTTCCCTTGATTTCCCATCCTTCCGGATGTACATAATAATGAAGAGAAAGACCATCCATATTTCCGTGAAGTTCTTTCAGGCAATGATTATGTGTAGTCTTTAATACTTCGGAAGTCCACTCATAATCATCTACATTGGCACCACAGCAGACTTTGTGGATTGGGTAATCCGGATGATAATTGCGGACATAAGTCTGATAACGGCGGTATTCATTTGCATAGAAGTCAGGATTCATATTTCCGCCACATCCCCAGTTCTCATTTCCAACTCCAAAGAAATCCAGTTTCCATGGTTTCTCATGTCCGTTTTTCTTACGGAGGTCAGCCATCGGGGAAACACCCTCGAATGTGATATATTCTACCCATTCAGACATTTTCCTGAACTGTTCCGCTTCCCAGGTTACCATTAACATAAGCTTCGCAGCCAAGCTGCTCACAGAGTTCAAAAAATTCATGTGTACCAAAGCTGTTATCTTCTACCACACCGCCCCAGTGTGTATTGATCATTTTTTTACGTGTTTCCTTTGGTCCGATACCGTCTTTCCAGTGGTATTCATCTGCGAAGCATCCACCCGGCCAGCGAAGTACCGGAATCCTGATATGCTTCAGTGCTTCTACTACGTCTGTACGCATTCCGTTCTTATTCGGGATCTGGGAATCCTCACCTACATAGATTCCTTCGTAGATACATCTTCCCAGATGCTCTGAGAAATGCCCATAGATTTCTTGTTGATTTTGCTCTGTTTCTTTGATGGATTAATTACAAGCTTAGTCATTTTTACCTCCACAGTTTATGATTTCAGGTTTTTATTTTACCTTTTTCTAAAATAATATACTTTATTTGCTTTTTCATTATACACAACTTCTGTCTGATATTCAATATATTTTCTGCAAAAATTGCTATGATAATTTTGTATAAGAGTTACTGTTCACATACCACTATCCCGAGACATACAAGCAAAATTCCATTGCCGCAGGCAATCTGGAATGAATTTTGGCTAAGTTACTGTGAACGGAGTGAACAGTAACGTATAAGAAGGAGTCCTGCCCATAGGGCTTTATTCTGTTACAGAAACATTACGGAGTAATTTCCTGCAACAGAAATAAAAAGAGCCACAACAGATTTCATATCCATCTGTTGCGACTCTCTCATTTACAGTCCTACATTCCCGCTGTTCATCCCTTCTTTACTGTCCTTATCAAGTGGCAGCCAGTCCAGTACTTTCTTAATATAACGGTTCCAGAAATCCCACTCATGTGCTCCCGGACCTTCCTCGTAAGTTACATCCACACCCAGTTTCTGCATGGTATCTCTGAACTTACGGTTCGGAGGAAGAAGCGGATCATCCAGTCCACAGGCAAGGTACATATGCGGAAATGGGATTCCATCTTTTTTCATATTTTCGGCAATCCATTCCGGATTGATCTCACAGTCTTTGATCCGGGACAGATCTCCAAATACACTCTCCAGAAAACTTTTTTTCTCAAAGAACATAGGAGAACTGTCATCTGCTATCCCCATTTTTCAAGTATCATGGCTGAAGAAAGGCCTGCGATATATCCGAATGTATCATGGTATTTCAGACCATTTCGGATTGCACCGTATCCTCCCATAGATAACCCGGCAATAAATGTATCTTCTTTTTTGTATGATAACGGAAACATTCTTCGTGTGATCTTTACAAGTTCTTTTCCGATAAATTCACTGTAGTTTTCATTTGCATTCGGATGATCCATATAGAACATATTTGCTCCGGAAGGCATAACTACTGCCAGATTCTTTTCTTCTGCCCATCGCTTAATACATGTTCCTGTTACCCAGTCTGTGTAATTTCCCATTACTCCGTGAAGCAGATACAAAGTCTTAAACGGTTTGTTCTCTTCTTCTGTTTCTTCTCCAAAAAACACTTTATCAACCGGCAGGATTACATTCATCGTTACCGGACGCATCAGTGCTTTTGAAAAGAAGTTCACTTCCATTAATGCCATCTTCTTATCCTCCCTTATGTTTTGCAAAGCCTTTACAGCATTTTATTATACAAAAACACCTGAAAAAAGCTACTGTCATATCCGACAGCAGCTTCTTTTACGCTCTAATGCTGATGTAAATATTTTTCTCTTGTAGCGAGCCCACCTCTGATATGCCGCTCCTGCTTGTTCACATCCAGAACCTGTCTCACTTCACATGCCAGTCCCGGATTGAGCTGACTGAGACGGTCAGTGCAGTCCTTATGTACAGTGCTCTTACTAATCCCGAATTTCTTCGCCGCCTGACGCACCGTTGCCTTTGTATCAATAATATAATTTGCAATTTCCACTGCCCGCTCCTCGATATAATCTTTCACGGATAAGCCTCCGAAGACGCTGTTTTTACAGTGTATGCACAGAAATTCCCGAATATGTAGCAATCATTTTTATAGTTGTGCCTTATATGAAAGAATCCTGCTTGCAGGATTCTCCGCCTGCGGCGGGTCGCTTCAGCGACATAATTCCTCTCCGTCGCAGTGCGATCCTGCCCGAAGGGCTTTTTTATGTTATAGGAACATTACAGAGTAATTTCCTATGACATAAAAAGAACGGCCGTCCATACCGGACGACCGTTTCGCTCATTGCAATCTTATTTAAATTTAATCTCTTTCCCTTCAAGTCTCCACTGTCTGAATTCTGCGGAAGCAGATAACAGAAGATCTGAAGAAGAGTTCAGAGCTGTTTCTACAGAATCCTGAACTACGCCAATGATAAATCCTACTGCAACAACCTGCATGGAAATGTCATCTGAAATTCCGAACAGAGAGCATGCCATCGGGATCAGAAGAAGTGATCCGCCGGCTACACCGGAAGCGCCACATGCTGACAGAGCTGCAAGAAGACTCAGGATAATTGCTGTCGGAATATCTACATGAATACCAAGAGTAAATGCAGTTGCCATTGTCATAACCGTAATAGTGATAGCCGCACCATCCATATTAATAGTTGCACCAAGCGGAATGGTTACAGAATAAGTATCTCTGTCCAGTCCCATCTCTTCACAGACTTTCATGTTTACCGGAATATTAGCTGCGGAACTTCTTGTAAAGAAAGCTGTCAGCGCACTTCTCTTCAGGCAGTGGAAAATCAGCGGATATGGATTCTGGCGGATACACCAGTAAACCAGAAGCGGATTGGTCACAAAATAGATAAACAGCATACATCCTACAAGAAGAAGCAACAGTTTTCCATAAGTCGTAAAGATATCCAGACCGTTTGTAGATACTGTGTTAAATACCAGACCAAAATTCCAAAGGTGCAAGATTAATGATCCAGGTTACTACCATGGAAATACCATCTGCAACATCAGCCAGAACCTTCTTTGTCATCTTATCAGCTGCACGAAAAGCAAGCCCAAGAAGAACAGCCCACATCAGGATCCCTACATAGTTTGCATTTACCAATGAAGATACCGGGTTGGCAACTACGTTCAGAAGCAGGTTATTTAATACCTCAACGATACCCTGTGGTGCACTTGTATCTGTTGCTGCATTTGCAAGTGTCATCTTTACAGGAAATGCCATACTCGCAAATACTGCAATCACTGCTGCCAGAACTGTACTGAACATATAGAGAATGATAACTGTCTTAATAACTCCTCCGTGAGATTTTCCTGCATTACACAGGGAACTGATAACCAGGAAGAATACCAGCAAAGGTGCGATTGCCTTCAATGCACTTACAAAGACATCACCCAGAATTGCGATTCCTGTTGCCTGCGGTACAGCAATTCCCAGAATCGCACCCAGAATCAGGCCAACCAGGATTCTCTTTACAAGAGCAATCCTGGTCCATTTGTCCCAAACTTTTTTCATTTCTTTAATCCTCTTTCCCTTTAGTTTGTTAAAACACTAATCCGGTACATTATAAAGGAATTTTTAAAAAAGTTGCAAGGATTTCTCTACCCGGTCAGCAAAAATTCATATCCTTTTACAAGGATTTCGTAGGTAATACAAACTGTATTTTCATAAAGCGCTACTATACAACTACTGTTCTTTTCTCCTGTTGATGATCCGTCTCATTATATTGCTCAAAACGGCTCTCAATCTCTACCAGCATATTTGCATATTCTCGTAATTCATCTCTGAGCTGTTCTTTATCTGTTCGTTCTTTTTTATAAGAGATCCTGTGTTCCATGCTTGCCCAGAAATCCATGGACATTGTTCTAAACTGTATCTCCACAGGAAAATATTCCATTCCATCCAGACAGTACACCGGCACACCTACGATCACATGATAGCTTCGGTATCCGTTTGGTTTCGGATTTCCGATATAATCACGTTCCCTGATCACGATCAGATCACTCTGGCTTTTCAGAAGCTCTGTCAGATTATAGATATCATCTACAAAATAGCAGATCACCCTGACACCTGCAATATCCTGAAGATAATCCTTCGCATTCATCACAGTAGGTTCTTTTCCCTTTCGCTGCAGTTTCTCTTCAATGCTCTGTTTCTTCTTGATCCTGCATTGGATGTTGTGGATCGGTCTTGCAGATGCGTCACCGTACAGGTTGTGATTCAACACATCAAGACGTGTGAGAAGCATCTGTTTAGCATCTTCATATGGTTGTATAAATTCATAATATTCTTCATCTGTCATAACTTATTTCTCCTGTAAAACCTCTGCAGTTATTCTTCTGCCTTTCGTATTTCTTATTCTGTACTTCTTCGCAGACTTATCTTTTTTCCACATTTGTACTGCAAAATAACCATTTTTCCCCATTACGTCTCCATCATACAAAAGAAATGTGTTTAATCAGTGTTCCAATTCTAATCATTTTATAAACAAAATTCTCTATCAGTTACATGCTCTCCAATAAACTGATTTCATTTTACCTATTGCCATTTACTCTATGTGCGAATATATATTTTCATTTTGAATATATTTTATACTATATGATTGCAAATATATTCTATTTGCAGTAAAATATATTAAAAGACAAAAAGGAGTGATATCATGACAACCATTAGTTACGTATGGATGATCAAATGAAAAAAGAGCTTGATGAAATGTGCGAAGCATGGGAATGAATATTTCTACTTTCTACATGATCTATACAAAAAAGGCACTAAGAGATCGTAGAATACCATTTGACATTGAAGCTCCGGCAGATCCATTTTATTCTGAACAGAATATGGCACAGCTTCGCAAATCTGCTCAACAAGTAAAGGAAGGTAAAATAATAACAAAAACAATGGAAGATCTGGAGGCAATAGCGTGTGAGTAATATTTCATTTTCAGAAGATGCTTGGGAAGATTATCTTTACTGGCAACTTCAAGACAAGAAAACACTAAAGAAGATCAATGAATTATTGAAAGAAATACAACGGACACCTTTCTCAGGAAAAGGTGAACCAGAAAAACTTCGTGGTGATTTAAATGGAAAATGGAGTAGGCGAATCAACTTCAAAGACCGTTTGGTTTATGAAATATCAGATGAAACAATTATTGTAATCCAATGCAAAGGCCATTACAGCGATAAATAAAAAAAGTCCCCCCCGCAGGGGCTTTTTTATTTACATAATCTTACGGAACAGGTCTTTCAGATCTTCTACGCTTGCATCTTTCGGGTTTCCCGGTGCGCATGCGTCTGCATGTGCGGATTCTGCCAGGAACTGGAGATCTTCTTCTTTGATTGCTTCCAGTTTAGTCGGGATTCCTACATCAACAGAGAGTTTCTTAACAGCTTCGATTGCTGCTTTTCTGTATTCATCCTGAGACATTTCATCTACGCCTTTGACACCCATTGCTCTGGCGATCTCACGATATTTCTCACCTGTGCATTCCTGATTGTATTCCATAACGATCGGAAGCATCATTGCGCAGGCAACACCGTGTGGTGTGTCATAAACAGCACCAAGTGTATGAGCCATGGAATGAGCGATTCCAAGACCTACGTTAGAGAATCCCATACCAGCGATATACTGTCCAAGAGCCATTCCTTCACGACCTTCTTTTGTGTTTTCAACAGCACCGCGGAGAGATTTGGAGATCAGCTCGATTGCTTTTAAATGGAACATATCTGTCATTTCCCACGCAGCTTTTGTTGTATATCCTTCGATTGCATGAGTGAGGGCATCCATACCTGTGGAAGCTGTCAGTCCCTTTGGCATGGAGGACATCATTTCAGGATCAATAACTGCGATGATCGGCATGTCATGTGGGTCAACGCATACAAATTTACGTTTTCTTTCTACATCTGTGATAACGTAATTGATAGTTACCTCTGCTGCTGTACCTGCTGTTGTCGGAACTGCAATGATCGGTACACAAGGTTTCCTGGTCGGAGCTGTACCTTCCAGACTCCTTACATCTTCAAATTCAGGGTTTGCAATAATAATACCGATTGCTTTGGAAGTGTCCATGGAAGAACCACCGCCGATTGCGATCAGATAATCCGCTTCAGAATCCTTAAATGCCTGAACACCGTGCTGTACGTTCTCGATTGTCGGGTTCGGTTTGATGTCTGAATACAGTTCATATGCAAGTCCGTTTTTCTCAAGAATATCTGTAACTTTACTTGTTACATGGAATTTTACAAGATCAGGATCAGAGCATACGAAAGCTTTTTTTAAAGCCATGTGCTTTTGCTTCGTTTGCGATTTCCTCGATTGCTCCTGCCCCGTGATAAGAGGTCTGATTTAAGTTAATTCTGTTTGCCATAATGATTTCCATTCCTTTCAGTATTCTGCAGTATTATAGCAATCCTCTTAAATGCATTATTTACGAGGATTGCTATAGGTAAGCTTCCGCATCGCTTATCTTTGTTATTATATTAACAATATGAAGTAAAAAAAGAAAGTTAACACTTTGGCTCAAATTATAACTTTCTCACAATATTTTGTGCAATAATGCCGAAAAACCAGGTGCAAAATTACGCACTAATATTGTTATATTTATGACAATATTTCCAGCTTTTCAAACAATTCCGAGAGTTTTCCCGGCATCCCGTCAACTAAAATTTTCGCCAGTCCCTCCGGTGCACATTCCAACTCTCCCAGTACCCATTTTACAGTCATATAAATAGAACTCTGGCAGTACATTTCCAGAATACAATGTATAGTCTCATCCGGGATTCTTCCTGTTTTCTCACGGATCAGATTCTCATAGAAGTCCAGAATCAGTTCAAAATCATGCTGGCGCAGACTGTTCTGACTGTCATATTTAAATGCTGCTGCAAAGAAAACATGCTCTTCCTGAATATAGGTAAACTTCTTTACCAGAGCATCATAAACAGTTTTCCCCATTCCCATATGCTCAAAGGATTTCGCCAGAAGCTTATCAAAATACCAGTTGATCAGGTCAAATTTGTCCATAAAATTCCGATAGAAAGTCTGCCTCGTAACACCACAATTCTCTGTAATCTGTTTTACTGTGATGTTATCTACAGACATCGTTTTCATACATTCCTTCATTGACCGCGCAAGACGGTATTTCGTTTTCTCACCCTTACCTGCTTCATTTATCATATCCATACAAATTCCTCTCACAGATAAAACTTCGTGTGTTCATTATATCAATTTCTTCCTTGTATTTCCAGATAGTTTCTTCCTGAAATTCGTATTTTAAGGAGCATATTTTAGTTATTGTTCACACACCACTATTCCGCGAGGTGTTTTTGGCATGAATATGCCAAAAATCCCCGAGACATACAAGCAAAAATTCCATTGCCGCAGGCAATCTGGAATGAATTTTTGGCTACGTTACTGTGAACGGAGTGAACAGTAACGAAAAATGGAGAATATCTGTTTGCCAAAGAAGAAACATTTTGACGAAATTTTTTGTCTCTGTTGTATCATGAACATACAAAACGAAAATAAAGTAAGAGGAATATTGTTATATAAAATACAGAACAGATAAGAAAGCAGGAATTTAATGAGAGCAGAAGTTGTGTCCATGACAGCGGATAATCTTGATATGGAGGCTATCCGGCGTGGTGGAGATATTTTGAAACAGGGTGGTCTGGTTGCGTTTCCTACGGAGACTGTTTATGGTCTTGGTGGAGATGCGTTGAATCCGCAGGCTTCTATGAAAATTTATGCGGCGAAGGGCAGACCTTCGGATAATCCGCTGATTGTGCATATTGCAGAGTTTGATAAGCTGGCTCCGATTGTAACGGAGGTTCCGGAGAAGGCGAAGATTTTGGCAGAGAAGTACTGGCCGGGTCCGCTGACTATGATTCTTCCGAAGTCGGATCTTGTACCACAGGAGACTACGGGTGGTCTGGACAGTGTGGCGGTTCGTTTTCCGAGTGACAGGATCGCGCAGGAACTTATCAAGGCAGCAGGTGGTTATGTGGCTGCGCCCAGTGCCAACACTTCGGGAAGACCAAGCCCGACTACTGCACAGCATGTAGAGGAGGATCTTGGCGAGGCGATTGAGATGATCATTGACGGAGGCCAGGTGGGAATCGGTCTTGAGTCTACGATCGTTGATTTTACTGAGGATGTGCCTGTGGTTTTGCGTCCGGGTTATATTTCTCTGGAGATGCTTCAGGAGACTCTGGGGGATGTAAGGATGGACAAGGGGCTGATTGCGGCTGACAGCAAAGTGCGTCCGAAAGCACCGGGTATGAAATATCGCCATTATGCACCGAAGGCAGATCTGGCAATTGTTGAGGGACCGGAGGAAGCTGTTGTGAAGAAGATCAATGAGCTGGCTGCGGAGGCGAAAGCACACGGCGAGCAGGTTGGAATTATTGCAACGGACGAGACAAAGGACAGATATCCGGAAGGTCTGGTAGTCAGCATTGGAAGCCGGAAGGAAGAAGAGACGATAGCGCATCATCTGTATGAAGTGTTGCGGGACTTTGACCAGAGTGCAGTCAGGTCTATTTATTCAGAAGCGTTTTATACACCAAGAATGGGACAGGCCATTATGAACCGTCTGCTGAAAGCAGCGGGACATAAGATCATACAGGTGGTATGATATAATCAGGTAGTGAAGCAGATATATGCCTGACTATATAATCTTATCAGCAGTAATGGCCAGATGGATAATGAAGATTCATTTAAATAGTCTGCTGAAGAGGTAAAGAAAATAAATTAATTTCAGGAGGAAGATTAATGATAGCTTTAGGATGTGATCACGGTGGATATGAATTAAAACAGGAGATTAAGAAATATCTGGATGAGAAAGGAATTGAATATAAAGATTATGGATGTGACAGTCTGGATTCCGTAGATTATCCGGTATATGCAAAGAAGGTTGCACATGCAATTCTTGACGGCGAATGTGAGAAGGGAATCCTGATCTGCGGAACAGGTATCGGAATTTCCATTACAGCAAACAAGTTTAAAGGAATCAGAGCTGCAGTTTGCACAGATTGTTTTACAGCAGAGGCTACAAGACTTCACAATGATGCCAATATCCTTGCACTTGGCGGAAGAGTGGTAGGACCTGGGCTGGCATTGAAGATTGTGGATACATTTTTGAATACTCCGTTTTCCAACGATGAGAGACATATCAGAAGAATTAATCAGATAGAGACTGAATAAGCCATAAAATAAGAAAACTGATAAAACAGCCAGAGCCTGCATGATTATAGTAATTCTCTCACATGTATGATGAATGGGAATTGCTGTAGAGTAAAGTGTGAAGTTCTGGCTGTGTCAGTTATAAGCAGACAATGGTTACTGTTTGCTCCGTTCACAGTAACGGACAATGTGCTGCTTTTATGAAGCAGATGAATGGTGAAGTATGTGAAGGGGAGGTGTGGAAAATGGATGTAAATCATAAACGCACAGATTATTTATCATGGGATGAATATTTTATGGGAGTTGCCATGATGTCAGGGATGCGTTCCAAGGATCCGAATTCTCAGGTAGGAGCCTGTATTGTGAGTGAGGATAATAAAATCCTGTCTATGGGCTATAATGGTTTTCCAAAGGGCTGTTCAGATGATGAATTTCCATGGGCGAGAGAGGGTGACAGTCTTCATACGAAATATTTTTATGTGACCCACAGTGAGCTGAATGCGATCCTTAATTACAGGGGAGGAAGTCTGGAAGGTGCAAAGCTTTATGTTTCCCTTTTTCCATGTAATGAATGTGCCAAGGCAATTATTCAGGCAGGTATTAAGACGATTGTCTATGACTGCGATAAATATGCAGACACGCCGGCAGTGATCGCTTCCAAGAGAATGCTGGATGCAGCCGGGGTACGTTATTATAAATATAACCGGACAGGACGTAAGATTACAATAGAAGTGTGATTTTGGCATATTCATGCCAAAACACCTCGCGGAATAGTGGTGTGTGAACAGTAACGATTTTACTCTTGACACATCAATTTATTTCAAATAAAAATATAATCAAATGCGAAATATATACAGCGATGAAGAGAATAGTACATAAGGAGCAATCCCAGAGAAGAGTCCCGGAGAACAGCCGGTTGGCTGTGAAACAGTGGTGGAAGGATTCTGTGCGTGAATTATGGAACCGGCCTCGGAGCTCGTACAATTGAAGTACGGCGTTTTTTCCTGCGTTATCGGAAGAAGAGCGAGCAATGTGCAGGCATTTGGGCACAGTGCTAATTAGGGTGGTACCGCCGAAGCCTTTCGGTCCCTTGTGAGGGATGCTGGGCTTCTTTTTTTTCGTTTTTTTATAATATGACAGATTTTGCCGGATTATAAAAAAGCAGATTTTTGTACTGTGAAGTAGATAAGGAAATTTATTTATAGAAGAAAAATAAGAAGAATATGCATTCCGCCGCGACTATATCCTGATGCACTGTCAGGATCAACACAATCACATAAAAAGGAGAAGTAATCATGGCAAACAACAAGAAACTGGTAGAAGCCATCACATCCATGGAAGACGATTTCGCCCAGTGGTATACCGACGTTGTAAAGAAAGCTGAACTCTGCGGTTATACCAGCGTTAAAGGCTGCATGGCAATTAAACCTGCAGGATATGCGATCTGGGAAAATATCCAGCACGAACTGGACAGAAGATTTAAAGAGACTGGCGTACAGAACGTGTACATGCCAATCTTTATTCCGGAATCTCTTCTTCAGAAAGAGAAAGATCATGTAGAAGGATTTGCACCTGAGGTTGCATGGGTAACTCATGGTGGTCTGGATCCGCTTCAGGAGCGTCTGTGTGTACGTCCTACATCAGAGACATTATTCTGTGATTTCTATGCAAAAGAAATCCAGTCCCACAGAGATCTGCCGAAGGTATACAATCAGTGGTGTTCTGTAGTGCGTTGGGAAAAGACAACACGTCCGTTCCTTCGTTCACGTGAGTTCTTATGGCAGGAAGGCCATACAGCTCATGCTACAGCCGAGGAAGCAGAAGAGCGTACTATCCAGATGCTGAATCTGTATGCAGATTTCTGTGAGGAAGTACTTGCAATCCCGGTTATCAAGGGACAGAAAACAGACAAGGAGAAATTCTCCGGTGCAGAAGCTACTTATACAATTGAATCCCTGATGCATGATGGAAAAGCTCTTCAGTCCGGTACAAGCCATAACTTTGGCGATGGATTTGCAAGAGCATTCGGCATCCAGTATACAGATAAAGAAAATAAACTTCAGTATGTACATCAGACATCCTGGGGAATGACAACACGTATGATCGGTGCTATTATCATGGTACATGGTGATAACAGTGGTCTGGTGTTGCCTCCGAGAATCGCTCCTGTACAGGCAGTGATCATTCCGATCCAGCAGAGAAAAGAAGGCGTTCTTGAGAAAGCAGATGAGATGTTTGCAGCATTAAAAGCAGCAGGAGTCCGCGTAAAAGTAGGCGACACAGACAAGAGCCCGGGATTCAAATTCGCAGAGCAGGAAATGCGTGGTATTCCGGTAAGAATCGAGTGCGGTCCGAAGGATATCGAGAGCGGACAGGCTGTTATCTGCCGAAGAGATACCAGAGAGAAATATATTGTGAAGTTCGAAGAACTTGCTGCTAAGGTTCAGGAAGTTCTGGACACAATGCAGAAGGAAATGCTGGAGCGTGCAAGAGCTCACAGAGATGCTCACACCTATGTAGCAACAAACTACGAAGAATTCAAGGAGACCATCAACACAAAACCTGGTTTTGTAAAAGCTATGTGGTGCGGCAACCGTGAGTGCGAAGATAAGATCAAAGAAGACGTTCAGGCAACATCCAGATGTATGCCGTTTGAGCAGGAACATTTAAGCGATGTCTGTGTATGCTGTGGAAAACCTGCCAAAGAAAATGGTATACTGGGGACG
>ENA-OQAJ01000158-OQAJ01000158.1-human-gut-metagenome-genome-assembly--contig:-NODE-158-length-21246-cov-5.247265_pt1 | contig 21246 bp, 31 predicted proteins | sample MGYA00242736_ERZ504529 | MGnify/ENA primary metagenome ERZ504529 (study PRJEB26092, sample SAMD00036275) | human gut metagenome | host: Homo sapiens | study: EMG produced TPA metagenomics assembly of...
CAAACGAATTAAAAAATATAAAGAGAAATGGTGTGCATAAAAATACCTACACTCCAAAATGAAATGTAGGTATTTTTGTCGCTTACCTTTAGATATTTCACCTGTCTACTTGACAAGGGGCATATCAGTTATACATTCTATAGTCAGACGGATACGGAAGTGGTCATCAAGCTGGTGGACTACTATTATAAAAAGCACAACCTTGGTCCTATTGATGCCATCGCTAAGACGATGGTGCGTGTCCGTGGTTCCTACGCTCTTGAGCTGATGTTCCAGGATTATCCGGGCGAGATCTGGGTGGCACGTAAGGATAGCCCGATGATCATCGGCATTGCGGATGGTGAGACCTATGTGGCTTCGGATGTCCCGGCAATTCTGAAATACACTCGCAACGTGTATTACATTGGCAACCTTGAGTTCGCAAAGCTCGTTCCGGGTGAGGCTCACTTTTATGATCTGAATGGTGATGAAATCGAGAAGCAGACCACCGAGATCAAGTGGAATGCAGAAGCAGCTGAAAAAGGCGGCTTTGAGCATTTCATGATGAAAGAAATCCATGAGCAGCCGAAAGCTGTTCAGGATACCCTTAACTCTGTGATCAAGAACGGCGCTATCGACCTATCCAGTGTGGAAATCACCGAGGACGAAATTAAAAACTTTGAGCAAATCTATATTGTTGCCTGTGGCTCTGCATGGCATGTGGGCATGGCTGCTCAGTATGTGTTGGAAGATATAGCGGATATCCCAGTGCGTGTGGAACTCGCATCTGAGTTCCGTTATCGGAAGATGCCGCTCAATCAGAAAGCACTGGTAATCGTTGTCAGCCAGTCTGGCGAGACAGCAGATACATTGGCTGCACTGCGACTTGCAAAAGAAAAAAGCATAACCACAATGGCAATCGTCAATGTGGTAGGCAGCAGTATTGCCCGTGAAGCGGACAAAGTGTTCTACACCCTTGCCGGTCCAGAAATCTCTGTTGCAACGACCAAGGCATACAGTGCACAGCTGGCAGCTATGTACTGTATGGCGGTTCAGTTTGCAAAGGTCAGAGGAAAAATCACGGAGGAGCAGTACAGCTACTATATTTCTGAACTGTTGACTCTCCCGGAGAAGATGCAGAAGGCTCTGGAAGATAAGGAGCGTATCCAGTGGTTCGCAGCAAAGTATGCCAGCGCACATGATGTGTTCTTCGTAGGTCGTGGCATTGACTATGCAGTCTGCTTGGAAGGTAGTTTGAAATTGAAGGAAATCAGCTACATTCACTCGGAGGCATATGCAGCTGGCGAACTGAAGCACGGAACCATCAGTCTGATTGAGCAGGGAACATTGGTCATTGGTGTACTGACCCAGAGTAAACCCTACGAAAAGACTATCAGCAATATGTTGGAGTGCAAGAGCCGTGGTGCCTATCTGATGGGGCTCACTACTTATGGCAAGTATGAAATCGAAGATCAGGTAAACTTCACAGTTTATGTTCCAAAGGTGGACGAGCATTTTGTTGGTAGCCTGGCAGTGATTCCGTTGCAGCTACTCGGCTACTATGTGTCTGTAGCCAAGGGCCTGGATGTGGATAAGCCAAGAAATCTGGCGAAGAGTGTGACAGTAGAATAAAAGTTAGTAAAAACGTTACTTATCATGGCAGCCGGTATCGGTAGCGTTTTGGAACAGGAATCAAACAGTTGGAGCCAGTGGATGATGCTGGACATATCATTATGGATTACTCAATCATGATGCGATTGAGGCCGGCTTCAATCATGTAGTATTTATCATCCGTAAGGATATTGAGAAAGAGTTCAAAGAGGTCATCGGCGATCGCATTGCATCTATTTGTTCCGCTCACAATGTAACTGTGGACTATGCTTTCCAGGATATCAACGATATTCCGGGAGAACTTCCGGCAGGCCGTACAAAGCCGTGGGGAACCGGTCAGGCTGTGCTTGCGGCAAAGAAGGTTCTCGATACACCGTTTATAGTCATCAATGCAGATGATTACTATGGCAAGGAAGGATTTAAGGCAGTCCATGAGTATCTGGTGAATGGCGGCAAGTCCTGAATGGCTGGCTTTGTGCTGAAGAACACCCTGTCTGATAATGGTGGTGTGACTCGTGGCATCTGCAAGATGGATGAGTAGAATAATCTGACTGAGGTTGTGGAGACAAAGAACATTGTAAAGACTGTGACTGGAGCAGATGCAGACGGAGTGGCTGTGGATGTAAATTCTCTGGTTTCCATGAACATGTGGGGATTGACTCCGGAGTTTCTGGATGTACTGGAGGAAGGCTTCAAAGAATTCTTTGAGAAAGAAGTTCCGGGCAATCCGCTGAAGGCAGAGTATCTGGTTCCCATTTTCATTGGAGAATTACTGGAGCATGGAAAGATGTCTGTGAGGGTTCTGAAAACCAATGATACATGGTATGGCATGACCTATCATGAGGATGTCGCAGCAGTAAAGGGCAGCTTCAAGGAGATGCTGGAGAACGGCGTGTATAAGGCTGACTTGTTCAGTGATCTGTAAACGACGATGAAAGAAACGATGGATTTACTCGAAAAGATCATCACAAACATCCTGACTGCTCTCTATGAGCCGTTTGGTTTTTCACGCCTGCTTTCCTTCCTAGCCATGTTTTTCTACTTGTATGCGTATGAGCCAATACATGCAGGCAAAGGCTGGAAGAATGCCATAGTGACCAGGTATCAGAAGTTTAAAGAAAGCGTGTTCTTCAGAAAACTATTCTTCTTGGCCTTTTTGACTTCACTTATTCTGTTCCGAACCCTGTTAAACCGTCAGCTGTGGATGAATCCTTTATCCGATGTCATGGGTGGCTGGGGCATCTGGGAGACTGTGAATGCGAACAGAAGCTGACCATCGAGTGCATCGAGAACGTAATTATGATGGTGCCATTTTCAGCAGTAGTGATGTGGACATTCGGAGAGAAGATTGGAAACGGCTGGAAGAAGATACTGTGGCAAAGCGGTAAGATAGCATTTATCTTTTCTGTAAGTATTGAGATGCTACAATTATTGCTTCGCTTGGGAACATTCCAGCGATCCGACATCTTCTATAACACAGTCGGCGGAGTGCTAGGTGGATTGATGTATTGTGCGGTGGTGAAGGCAAGAAAACGTCTGTAAAAAGGGTTGAAATTGTGATATACTGGGAGCGGTAGCTCCCTACGCTGCTCGAAACTTTGCACACCTCTCCGTGGTGAGTAGCAGGCAACGATCTTATGGTCGGCGAAGATGTGAGAAAAATAGCTTGAATAAAACATGTTTCTGTGATAGTGAAAAATATAGAATTGATTTGGTGAGGAATTAGATATGCACATATTAACGAGATTCTTCTCACAGAAAAAATTTTTTAGACGCATCATTTCTGGTAGCTCTATATGAATACGCTTAATTATTTTTGGAATAACGGTTTCGAAGAACAAAAAGATATTTTTGAAGGTGTTGTTTGTACGGTCCCAGTGAAAGATTTTAATGGCTTTCCAATGGACTTTCAAGCAGCTCAGGCAAGTGATTATCATTTTAGAGCTGAAGGATATAAATTTTGTAATGTTCTCTGTTTTTATAAAATAAATTTTCTACTAGAAGATGGGCTTCTTCATTGTGATCTTAATGATGATATGTTGAAATTTGGAGAGTATATTGCTATCATAACAAATGAAAATGAATTCTTAAGGCGTATTGAAGCGGCTGTAAAAAGGAGCCATTATGAGGTTTATGTGGAGATGTTCATTATCATCTCCAGATGTTAAACGGCAAACAAAGCAAAGAGGGACCTCGTATGTATCTGGCAGTAAAAGATCGATTCTTTAAAATAGAAGAACTACAAAATAGGGGATTTAACATTAGAAAACGGGATTGTTTTGATAAAGGCATCGAGTACCATAACCAAAATGAATGGCGTGTTGCATTATACCGAGGTGAACAGACTACAGATGCGTATGAACTGGATGTTGGGAATCTATCAGATATTGTTTGCTGTTATCCGGTACGGGACATTCAAAAAGGTTTAGCTGATTGTATAAATAGAAATGGTGTTAGTGATACTGTGGGGTGGCATGGAACTATCGGGAGACGAGAGATGCGAGAGTTGTTTTACAATTTAGGTAATAATAACACGACAATGTTTTCTATTATTGGCTGATTAAAGAGGCTCTATGGAGCAGGAATACGAATGGTATCTCTGCCTGTCACAAAGTGCTAGACTTAAACCACTATAAAAGGAAAGAGGTTATCACGATGCCCAGAACGAAAGGTAGCAAAAACCGTCCCAAAACCAATACTGCCAAAGACTACGCATCCCAGATCGCAGAAAAGAAAGAACAGGTGGTAAACTTAACCACCGAGATCGCATCCATCCAGAAAGCGATTGAAGAGCAGAAGAACACACTGAAAGAGAAGAAGTCTGCTTTGAAGAAGGCCGAAAAAGAAGTGGCAACGCTAGAAGCGAAGAAGGCAAAGGCAGATGCTAAAGCAGCTGAAGAAGCTAAGAAGACCGAGGCAGAGGCTGTGCTGAAGAAGTTGCTGGCAAGTGGCATGAGCGCGGACGAGATTCTGGAAAAGCTGAAATAAACAAGAAAACCAATAACAAAAATAAATGCCGTGTGGACAAACTGAACTCCAAAAGTTCACACGGCGTTTTTTGAAGGTTGCCGTATAGTTTATAACGAAAATAAAAGAAGAACAAAAATAAAAGAAATGGAGAGTGAAAAAAATGAACTTATCTAAAATACACCACATCGCAATCATCGTATCTGACTACGAAGCTGCAAAGGATTTCTATGTGAACAAGCTGGGATTCTCTGTTATCAGAGAGAACTACCGTCCAGAGCGTAAGGACTGGAAGCTAGATCTTCGTGTCAATGAGCACACAGAGCTGGAGATTTTTGCAGAAGAAAACCCGCCGAAGCGTGTGAACCGCCCGGAGGCCTGTGGGCTGCGTCACCTTGCATTCTGCGTAGACAGTGTGGAGCAGACGGTGAATGAGCTGGCGGAGGTAGGCATTGAATGTGAGCCGATTCGGGTTGACAATTATACCGGAAAGAAGATGACTTTCTTCCATGACCCGGATGGACTGCCGCTGGAACTGCACGAATAATTATGGGAGAGAAAAGAGCATATAAAGCCAGAAAGCCTGGCGGCGGCCGGAAAAAGTTAAAGCCGGAATACGATGCCGGGAAGAATCTGAAAGATCAGATGGATGCGGCTGTGGCGCTCTATGAGGAGGACTGCTCCCTCCAATCTATCGCCGATGTGCTAAACCTAAACCCAATCAAAGTGAGAAAGCTGCTCATCACAGCCGGTGTGTATGAATCAGAAGTGGCGGAGAAGGTACAGGACACGTTTGAGAGGTATCGAAAAACGCAGGACTATAAAACTTCCATTCTCTCAACGGCAACAGTCCTTGGCCTATCCAAAGCCTCCGTCACATCGTACCTGCCTTATGAAAAAGGCGTGTACTTTCCAAACACAGCAGATAAAGAGAAAATTAGCATAGGAGCAGAGCGGCAGCGGAGATACAGAGCGGTAAGAAAACTGAGAACCGAGCCGACAGAAGAGCATCTGTGGAGGTGGGTCTTCTTTATGCAGGTGTGCGTTTCAAAACGTACTCAGGTTTACCCTTTACCTATGAAATACGAAAGGGCCGGAATGGGCAATACACTAAGGAACTGTGGATCGATCGCAGAGAGAATAGTAAAAGCCTGGCGTGGAGTTCTGTGCTGCTGGCTCTGGGCAATATTAAAAAGGTAGGAGAAGTAGTTGAACGTCCTAAAGCGCTGGGCGATATCCGGGGTGTGACCTATATATACGGAATGTTCTATCGATTCGGACTGATCAACGTGCCGGATGAAGCAAAAGAAAAGATGAGGAAAGCATTCGGAAAATCGTTCTGACACGGATGCCGCAGAGGGGGCGGGAAAGAAGCATCACCCAATGTTTGAGGTCATTGCGTGACCCGGAGATTACACAAAAAATCCGCCTGCGGAATGAACCACAGGCGGCTGAAATCACATTATAGCTTATTCAAAAAGTCTTCCAGAACACGGTTCCACTTTTCGGGGTACTCATAGAACATCAGGTGACCACCCATGACGTAGGTGTCGTAACCGGGAGCTGCGCTTCGACAAAGGGCTTTGCAATGTCCTGCCAGTGTTCTGCAATGAACATCAGGCTGGGCAGAGTTGTACCGACATCTTTTGCAGTTTCGAGATAGTTAGAGAACACGGCATCGCAGAACAGCTGACGGCAGATCCAGTACGGCGTGCGGCCGGAAATATCCAGCAGATACTCCAGCTCATCAGGCTTCATCTTATGCTGGATCATGACGCCAGTCGCATACTCGCTAAAGAACTCACGGCATAAATAGAATTGGCTTGTCTGAATTATATATCTGGAAAAAGAGAAAAGCAATAGCTTGATAGAAACTGCACTGCTGTAATCTACAAAAATTTTCAGTGCATGAATATCAGTAACAGTTACACAATGTTAAAATAGCAATATGTCCACGATGAGCAGGCGCAACACCTGTCTGCCGCAGTGTTTTTACTTTATAAGACATCTCTATGGATGACGGTAAGGTTCGATTTTGGACTTTGCCGTTTTTCTTTTTGTCCAAATTTGTGAAATTTTCAAAAATGTATTCCAAAATGACCCTGCGGATTCCTATTAGTGTAGGGGCCTTCAAAATCTTTTGTAGAACAGCTTTCCGCTGGTTCTATAAGTGGAAAATGAACAAAATCTATATTCTAAAATTAGGCAGTTCAACAAAATTTGAAAATCTGTATGCCAAACGCCCATTTTAGAATGTTATAGGTAGAGGGAAACATTGGAAAAATGAATTTTCTTTGAACTTTCAAAAGACCCGGTTTAAAAACACCCCTTAAAGTTTGTATAGGGTATAGGAAGTGTTTTCAAAAGTAAGCCAATTCACTACGGTATCACTGATGAAATTCCCCGATTTCTTACAAAGTTACATCGCACCTTGAAAATCGCATGAGCCACCCCAGCAGGATATCTCCGGTACTGAATGTGCATTCTGCGCGTCTTACCAGAAAAAACGTCGGAGAGAATCGGGCAGGAACGGGCTGGGACAGAGTGGACGGTAGTTAAGAGCAAGATTCGCCTTTGTATACGAAACCGCTCCTACGGGCGGTTTCTCCACGGCGGCATCTTGATGGGGATTGCGCTCCCCATACCCTCACATCGTGCAAAATCACATGATTTTGCCCATTGGTGGCCTGCTACAGCAGGTCACAGCCGGAGTGCAGATGCACTTCCGGGAAAATCAAATTCTTGATTTTGGAAAGGAGACCCCATGCTACGAACAAAGAGAAAAGTGAAATCTATCGTAAAGACAAAAGTAATCTCCGCGCGAGTTACAGAAGTAGTACATGAACTTTTACACCAGCAGGCAGAAGATGCCGGGATGACCCTCTCTCAATTTGCAGCGCAGATGCTGATGAAAGGCCGTGTGAATACCTCGTATGTGTTCTACGTCCACCCGGACGAGATCGAAGCAATCACACGGGAGTTTGCCGCCATCGGAAACAACCTGAACCAGATCGCAGCTTTCTTCAACAGCGGCGGTATCCAGTCGCGCGCTATGCTCGAAAACATCAACCATGCGATTTCCTGCATTTTTGAAATGCGGGAGCAGGTCGCAGAAATGGCGGGGAAGAACTATGGCAATCTTAAAGCACATCGCAAGTAAGAGTTCCAGCTATGGTGCTGCACTGGAGTATCTGATTTTCAAGCATGACGAGCTTCGGAAGACTCCGATCCTTGACCAGAACGGAAATCGTATCATGCGAGATGAGTTTTATCTGGACGGTCTGAACTGTGAACCCTATTCCTTTGATGCGGCCTGCCAGCAACTGAACCGCGAATATCAGAAGAACAAAAACAAGGATGAAATTAAATCGCACCATTACATCGTCAGCTTTGATCCACGGGACAGCACAGAAAATTGTTTGACGGGGAAACGGGCACAGGAGCTTGGGCTGGAATACGCAAAAGCAAATTTTCCGGGGCATCAGGCATTGGTCTGTACGCACATGGACGGTCACAATGGCAGCGGCAACATTCATGTACATATCGTAATCAACAGCTTGCGAAAATTGGATGTGCCCCAGCAGCCCTTCATGGAGCGACCCATCGACTGCAAGGCAGGGTACAAGCACCATGTGACGAACGAGTACCTGAAGCATCTGCAGAAATCCCTCATGGATTTGTGCCGCCGCGAATTTCTGCATCAGGTCGATTTACTGTCACCATCCAGAACGGGTGTGACCGAAGCGGAGTATTGGGCACAGCGGCGGCTGGATGAGAAAAAACAGAAAATCGAAACGGAAGGATTTACGCCCAATCCGACAAAGTTTCAAACACAGAAGCAGCTTATCCGGGATGCCGTTGCCGCTGCTCGTGAGAAAGCAATCTCGTATGAAGATTTTCAAGACATCCTGCAGGATGAATACAACATTTTTGTCAAAACCCAACGTGGGCGTTATAGCTATCTGCCGCCGGAACGGAACAAGTTCATATCGGAGCGTTCTCTGGGAGAAAGCTGCAAAAGAGAATGTCTGGAAGGATTCTTTGTTCAGAACGCCGAGAAGAATCTGCGGTACAAGGAAGACCCCATACTGATCTTTACAACCAGAACCAGACTGCGGCTTGTTGTGGACCTGCAGGAGAATGTCAAGGCACAGGAAAATCTGGCCTATGCACTAAAGGTCAAAATCAGCAATTTGCAGAAAATGGCCGAAACGCTGGTATGGGTGCAGGAAAACAACATCAACGACCTGACGGAACTGAACGATCTGTGTAAGACAGCACAGGCCAACGCGCAGGCAGCGTATGAACGGCTGTCACAGGCGGAGGATGAACTGTACAAAACCAATGAACAGATTCATTATGCGGGGCAGTACCTTTCCACAAAGGAGGTCCAGCAGCAATTTACGAAAGCAATTTTCAAGAAAAAATTCCGCGCAGAGCATTCCAAGGAATTGGATGCCTATGCGGAATCCGTGAAATACTTTCGGGAAGAAAATGATGGAAAGCTGCCATCGCTGAAATCTTTGAAAAAACGGAAGGAAGAACTGACCAAAGAAATCGCGGAGAGGAAAAAGGCATATGCTCCCTTGCGGGAAGAATCCAAGCGTTTGGAAATTGCATCGGATAATGTGTACAGCATCTTCCGAAAAACCAATGAGATGAAATCCGACCTTGCATGGAAACGCGAGTGGGAGGCCAATGTCCGCAAAAAGGCAAGGCAGGAGCAGGCTCGACAGGAACAGCGAGAACGTCAACCGAAACGCAAGAAGCGTAGCTACGATATGAGCCTGTAATCAGCAGGGGCTTCCACCCTGCACCCCGGAACCCTGCCGGATGCGTAAGCCCGTGCAGGACTTTCCCATTCGGCAGGGACTTTTGAAAACGATTAGGAGGAAGTTTGAGTAAAGAGTACATCAAGGCACAAACCCCACTACCAGCTTATTTCCCTTATCCGAAATTTCTGCTGCAGATGAGCCTTTCCCATACGGCACGATTGACGTATGTTTTGCTGCTGGACCGCATGACCCTTTCGCAGAAGAACGGCTGGGTGGATGTGCAGGGCCGAGCATATGTGCTCTATCCGTTGGCAGGGCTGGCGGAAGATCTTCAAAGCAGCATTTCCAGTGTCACCCGTGCCCTGCGGGAACTGGAAGCCGCACGGCTGATCGAACGGCGGTCCAATGGCTTTTCCAAGCCAAACCAGGTGTTTCTAAGCTTCCCATCTGCTGCGCAGAAATGCACAGTCAAGATGGTCAAAAATGAGCAGCCTGATTGCTCAAAAGTGAGCAACACGATTGCGCAAAACTGCACACCTAACCAAATAAATAAGAACAACCTAAGATGGAACAAAATAAATAGAACCAAAGAAGCATATGGGCGTTATCGGAATGTTTTTCTGGAAGATTATTCGGAACTGAAAAGCGAGGTAGCAGAGTTGGACGTCCTGATCGAAGACCTTTCGGTCTATATGCAGTCTACAGGCAAGAAGTACGCAGACCACGCAGCGACCCTGCGCAGCTGGTCAGCACGAAAGAGAAAGCAACAGAAAGCGGGAACGGGCATCCCGGACTATACCTACAGCAAGGAGGAAAGTTTATGACGGAAACAATCCAGACAGCGATGGACAGGCTTATGACGATCTCTGCAGAGCCGCAGGACTACATTGCGGGAGATGGGCTGCTGTACTGCGGCAGCTGCAATACCCCCAAGGAAGCGTTCTTCCCAAACGGAAGAAAGCTGTTTGGGCGTGACCGCCATCCGGCTGAATGCCAGTGCCGACAAGAAGCTAGGGAAAAGCAGGAGGAAGAAGAGCGGGCAAGGCTGCATCACGAGAACGTGCGGCGGTTGAAGCTGCAGGGCTTTACCGACTGGGCGATGCAGCACTGGACATTTGAAAACGATCATGGGCAGAACCCACAGATGCATCTGGCGCAGCGGTATGTGGACTATTGGCCGGAAATGCGGGGAAAGTGTGGGGAGACAGGATATTTGAGAAATGCGGGATAAGGCGGGATGAGGGGGAGACGGCGGGAAAACCCTTGAAATACGCGGGAAACGGCGACTTTCGGCGCGGGACGGAGGCGCGAATTATCAACAATCTTGAGATGAGGATGCGTCGGCGGCGGTCGGCGCTTTTTTCGCGCCCACGAGGCCGCACAACGGCGGCGGCGCGGCGAGGCGCATACATACGCAAAATGCGAAGAAGCCCCGGAAACGCCCGTATAACGGCATTTCTGAGGCTTTTAGATGGCATGAGCCGCTCGGCCCCGTCCCGGAAGTCACAGCAGCAGACCAAGAGGACGAGAGCTTCGCGGCTCATGCTGCTATTGTAGCAGACGCGGCGGCGGATTGCAAGAGGGGCAAGCGTGCTAACGGAGCGTTAGAGCGTGCGAATTTTTGGGAAAACGGGGCTTTTCGGCGCGGATCGGTGGGGATTAGGGCGTGCGCTGGCCGTGCGAGGCGTGCGCGGCGGGGCGGCGAACCGGGCCAAAACAGGCGGCGAGCAATTCTACATTTCGGTCAAAACTGCGAAAAGCTGTAGAATTGCCCTGTTTTCAATGGTTTCGGGCGTTTTGCGAGTGCGGCGCGGGCGTTTTTCAATTCTACAGAAAACAGATTTACAACTAAATCAAAACAGCGCAAAAAATCAAGCGGTTCCACCTTGGGCTTCAGCGTCCTCGGCGGTGCCGCTTTTTTGTTGCGGAGCTGCCGTTGTGATACGTCCAGTAAATAGACTCTTTTTTCCGTTCGACGTGCTTTCGATATTTGAGATGAACGAGGTCAAAAATGTCCTCCTGTTGCTCCTCCGGCAAGAGGCGATACATGGCGATCAGATCGGCCTCCTCGTCCTCCAACGGCGAACCGTCGCAGGTCAGACCTTGTTCTTGCTTGAGGTGCTCGAAAGCCGCATTGCGGTCATTCTCCTGTGCAGTCTCCGAACAGCTACGCCCAAAGACGAGATAGTCCAGAGAGATTTGTAGATATTCGGAGACAAGGACGAGCTTGTCGAGGCGGGGGCTCTGTTCACCCCACCGCTTTATAGTACCATTTCCGAGACCACACTCACGCTCGACGCGCTTGAAATTACTGCCCTTTTCCTTTATGGCCTGTTCAATTCTATCAACTAATTCGGACATAAAATGCCTCCCGTCAAAAAGTAGATTTTCAGAGACTTTCCGCTTGACAAGTAGCCAAACGGAGACTATAATAGGGGTGTAACCTGATTTAAGTATAAAGCAAGTAAATCATAGCACACCCCGACCGAAAATGAAATAGCAAATCGGCGAACGGTAGAGTAAAAGCGAGCGGCGAGGGTCTTCCCCCCTTACTTCAATTCATTCCCGGCGTTACAAATTGGGCAAAGCACCACACGGCGGACGCCTCGCCGCCGTATGGGAGTACCGCAAGAGCAGCACCGATGCTTCGAAAGTTTACAAACCGAAGCATAGCGAAAGAAGTCGAGAGAGCTTGCGCGGTTGGAATCGGCAGGTGTTGGCGCACCGCAGATCCTTTTAGAGGAAGTCGTTCTGATTCTCATTTCTCAGCGACCCTCGCCGTTCACTTTTACTCTACCACAAAACGCCGAGAAAAGGAAAGGAGGCAGATCATGAGACGCGGCAAGAAGCCCACCCGCAAGCAGAAGATCCGGCTCGGGCAAGCGGGCCTCGCCCCGGAGAACTGGCTGGTCGTGAAGCAGAAAGCAAACGGCGAGCTAATCATTTTGAACAAGTACCACGACACGATCCGCGTCATCCCGCCACTGGCCGGATGAGCTTTGCAGGAAGGAGCAGCAGCATGAAGGAGCAACCGCACATCTGCCCGCTGTGTGGGCGAGCATACGACGAGCCGCCCGCGCTGTCGCGAGTGGACAACCAGACAGACATCTGCCCGAGTTGCGGCATGATGGAGGCACTGGCGGCCATGCCGAGGCGGGAAACGCCACAGGATCGGACGCGGCGGGCCGTGTACGCCACGGGCAACCGCTGGGCGATTGAGAACTTTGAAGCGACCCACCACTAAGCCGAAACGCCCGGAAGGGCGTCACCGGGAACTGCCCCACCCGGTCTGAAGATGGCAGGGCAGAAAGGAATGACGGCAGCATGAGAAAGATCAAGAAGATCAACGGCTTCCTCGTGGTCAAGTTCACGACCGCGAGAAGCGCGAGTACGAGGGCACGGCCCTCGGAGAGTACGGCGTGATCGACGCGGAGGTCTACACGGGCAATCTGGACATCGACCGGGGCGCGATGGAGTACGACGACGCGGACACGCTGGAGGTGGCCGTGGAGCTGGCACGGGGGCTGGAGTCCGAGGAGGACATCACGGACGAGCCGCCCACCTACACCGCCGCCGTGGAAACGAATGAGAGCTATACCGAGGAGGCGGTGGAGCCCGCCGCCCTGATTGAGGGCTGGACGCGCCGCCTTGCTACGCAGGTCAAGAGCAAGCACTACCCCGACACCGACCCGCGCACCGCCGCGCACGAGCTTTACGGCTTCAAGATGGCGCTGCATCAGATCGGCTTCCTGCCGGAGAGCGAGGTCATCACCGACCCGGACACCTTCGGCGCAGGACGCTGGACGGCCCCATGCCGCGCAACCCCGAAGAGCTGCTGGCGTTCGTGTGCGACGAACGGTGCAAGAACCGGGCCGGACACACGCAGGAGGAGCTGGACGCCATTTGCGCGAAGTGCCCGCTGGGACAGCTCTACGAGGACGCGGAGGCACAAGACCTGCGCATCCGGGAACGGAGCGAGCGAGCGCTGCGGGAGCACATCGAGGGCGTGAGGCACGCTGAGGACACCGTGACCGCCATGCTTGGCGGGCATGAGGCGCTGGCCTACCTTGCGGCGCTGCGGGACGGACAGATCCTGCAGGAGAACGAGTGCGAGCACTATGCGGCGCAGATCGCCGAGGCGGGCGCAGCGTGGGAGACGGTGCTGGAGGGCGTGAGCTTTGAAGACCTCTCCCGGCTGCGGCACCTGCTGCGGGAGGTGGACGAATACACCAAGTACGGCGGCGAGCTGTTCAACGGCTTCCAGCACGAGACAGAGCGCATCCCGGCGCATCGGCTGGAGGAGCTCCACCAGCTCGGGACGGCGCTTCTCGGCGAGTGCCCGGAGAACGACTGCACGATCTACCGCAACGTGTTCCGCATGGCGGTCGACGTCGACGGGCAGATGGGCAAGCTGACGGGCCACGCGAGGGAGACGATGCAGCGGGAGTATGAGCGGCTGCTCCGGGAGCTGAACCACCTCTACACCATGAACCACGCGGTGAAGAAATACCGGGAGGCGCAGCATGACAGGACTTGAACTGCTCAAGCCCCGGAGGCCACGGCGGGCGAGATCGCGGACATCATCTCCGCACCGTGCCCGCCCACCATCCCCGCCCACTGCGACGGCGTGAGCTGCTGCGCGTGCTGGCTGGCATGGCTGACGGGCGAGCGCCCGAAGAGAAAGGGCCGTCCGATGAACAGACGGCCCCGTGCGGAGGGTGCCCCTTACAGGGCAAAAAGCGCGAAGCTTATTCAGCTCGGCAGACTTCTCAAAGAGGTCGGGGAATACGTCAACTCCTCTCCTTCTCGTACTTCGCAATCGCGGTAGCTGCAACTACCGCGATCAGCGAGAGAAGGCTCGAGGCGATCTCGGCATCCTCGGAAAACCGCTCCGGGAACCGAGCCTTCACTTCATCGACAACCTCTTTAGAGAATTTCTGCACATCAATCACAGACAACACCCCCTCCCCGGGCAGTGGCCCAGCTCCATTATACACGATCGGGAGGGCAAAGGAAAGGAGCAGCAGAATGTTCAGCACAGAAGACCTCAAGACCGCGATCGGCGCGACCGTCATCGCACGGCGAAACGCGGCGGCGCGGCTGCGGGAGGCGGGCAACCCCCGCGACCCGTTCCGGCGCTGCGGGGATGGAGCAGCAATTCTTTGAAGCGGCGCAGAGCGTGCGCAGCTACGACCTCGTTCTCAACTTACTTGAGAGAGAAGTGAGGCGGGAGGCGCGAAAGCGTGCGGGGCGCACGGCGCAAAGCGCGGCGGCGTTCCTCATCACAGCGGGACTCATCATCCTCGCGACGCTGGGCTTCGCGGCGGCGCTGCTGCTGATGCGCTGCCCCGTCCCCGCCGTGAGCGTCACCGCGTTCATAGGCGTGGCGGTCTCGCTGGGCTGGGCGGTCATTCGGAAGTAAGTCTAAGAACGATGGGAAAGGAGGGCAAGCGATGAGAGGCCCGAAGAAACGGCTGACGCCGTTCGGGAAGATGGTGGTGAAGGCGCTGGCTGACCGGGACATGAGTCGGGCGGAGCTGGCGGCCACGGTGGGCACAAGCCCGCAGTATATGAGTTACATCCTGAACGGGACACGCTCCGGCGAGAAGTACCTCCCAGCGATCATCGCCACCCTCGCGCTCGACCCGAAGAAGGCGGAGCGGGCGATCGCGGCATGACGCACGGAAGGGAGGGAACGGAGTGCCGGACGATTCATCACGCTGGAGGAGGCAGCGGCTTTTGAAAGCGTCAGCTACAAGACTTTGACGCAACGCATCTATCGCAATCCTCAGCAGTACAAAACGAAGTCACAGGCCCGGGAGGGCGGCGGCAAGGATCAGGTGTTGATCTCGACAAGCTCCCTCTCGGCAAAGGCGCGGAAGGCATGGCGAGCCGCGCAGAAGGTGGAAGGGAGTGAGGTCATCATAGACAAGAGAGCACAGGAGGCCGTGCCGTGGTACGTCACCGCCGACCTGAACCAGTACACGGAGGCGAACAAGAAGCGCTTCTATGAGGCGGTAGAGCTGGCGGCGCGGGTGCAGGACTTCATCGACTATGACGGCCCTGACCGCACGGGCTACGCCGAGCGGTACGCGCTGGGGCTGGGAATCAGCCCGCAGAGCCTGTACCGCTACATGAAGAACGTGCTGGAGGCGAACGCATGGGCGCTGAAGCTGGAGAAGGAAGACGGCAAGAGCCGGGACTACTTCCGAGCGCTGGCGCTGTGCCGGAAGCCAAAGGAGACGGGTACGTTCCCGAGCTTGACGGACGAGCAGAAGGCGATCATTGAGAACATCTGGTTCGACAAGCGGTTCGCGGCGAACCTCGGCACGATCGAGATGCTCTATGAACGGTTTGAGCTGGAGGCGGAGCGGCGGGAGTGGGAGGAGTATCCCTCCATCAAGACGGTGGCCCGGTACATCAAGTTCCTCATGGGACAGCGGGGTGCGGAGTCTGCCCGGTTCCTCGCCGCCAATGGGACGCGGGAGTGGAAGAACAAGCGGATGATGAAGGGCAAGCGCGACGCGACGAGCCTTCAAGTCATGGAGTATGTTGTTGGCGACGAGCACACCTTCGACTTTTGGGTGCAGTGGACGGCCCCGAACGGCAAGATCAAGGCCGTGCGCCCGAAGCTGGTTGCGTGGCTGGATATGCGCTCCCGCGCTATCATCGGCGATGTAGCGTGCGTCAACGCCAATTCGCAGACGCTGAAGGAGTCGCTGGTCAAAATGATCTACAGCAATCCGGGCGGCGTTCCCCACATCCTGCACGTCGACAACGGCAAGGATTATACTGCCAAGGCCATGACCGGACAGAACCGCAAGCACCGCAAATCGACCTTGACTTCGCGTTTGACTCGGAAACGGTCGGCTTCTATCAGAGCATCGGCATCCAAGAGGTCGGACGCTCGCTGCCGTATCAGCCTTGGGACAAACCGATCGAACGCTTCTTCTCCACGGTCTGCTCGAAATTCTCCAAGTGGTTTGAGAGCTACACGGGCACGCTGACAGGCTCGAAGACCTACGCCAAGCGGCAGAAGGACATCGACCAGATGCTGGAGCGCGGGGAGCTGCTGACGATGGAGGAGTCTTCGAAGTCTGGACGGAGTGGAAGAACACCAAGTATCACACCCGCAAGCATCGCGGCCTGAGCGACGCGGGCGAGAAATGGGTTACGCCGATCGAGATGTTCGAGAACGGCCCACGCTATGAAAAGGCAGCTCCACCCCGAGAGTACGCGGCGATGCTGCTGATGAAGGCGGCGACCGCCCGCGTCACAAACCAAGGCATCAACAAGTTCGGCACACTCTACACGGACACGGAGCTCGCCTACTACGTCAATCAGAAAGTCAACATCAAGTGGGACATCGACGATGTCACCAAGCTCTATGTGTACGACATGGACGGCAAGAAGATCTGTGAGGCGGTGTCCGCCGAGCTGCTCGCCTTCGGCCCGCATTGTTCTCAGGCGGCGCTGGAGAAGCATCTGCGAGATCAGAAACGAAACGAGCGAGAGGTCAGGGAGTATCTGGAGGAGCGAGTCCGCCCTTACGAGCTGCGGCTCGAGGACGGCGCAAGGCCCTCGGATGCAGTGGGCATGATCGACCTGACCATCAAGGCCACGCCGAGCCAGAAGCTGGTCTCCCTGCCCAAGGACAGAATGTTCCGATCGGAACAGGCAAGCAAGGCGAGCCGGAAGAAGGTCACGGACGACACCTTCCTCAACGCCAAAGGCGACAAGGCGCTCTCCCTTTTGAGAGCGATGAACGAATAATAACGGAGGTACATCATGGAAGTTACAGCAGCAGAGCGCACCACAATCTACACCAACATCAGCCCCCTCGCGCAGCGCGTGAACAACTACATCCAGACGCAGCACTCAAGCATCGCGGCGGTCGCCAAGGACATCGGCTACAGCCGCACCACCGTCTCCCGGTATCTCACGGGCAAATATGACAGCAACCCGAACGACCTTGAGAGCAAGCTGACGGACTTCCTCACCCGGCAGACGGGCGAGGCGGTCGACCTGACGACGCCGTTGGCGGAGTCGGAGGGCAAGACGTGGCAGACGCCCGTATTCTTTGAGAGCCGGGACGCGAAGGCCGTGCTCGGTGTATGCCAGAGCTGTCAGGAGTACATTGGCCTCGGCATCGTAGTCGCCCGCAGCGGCTACGGCAAGACCTACGCCCTGCGGCAGTACGCGAAGCTCTCCCGCGTGGCCTACATCGAGTGCGACGACACCATGAGCAGCCGCGACCTTGTGGAGGCGATTGAACGGAGCATCGGGCTCCCAAACGGCTACGGCACGATCTGGCGCAGGGTGAACGGCATCCGGGAGTTCTTCAACACGAACAAGGGATACCTGCTGATCATTGACGAGGCGGACAAGCTGGTGAGCAAGTACACACAGAAGAAAATGGAGATCCTGCGGGCGGTGTTCGATCAGAGCGACGTGGGTCTTGTGATCGCGGGCGAGCCGAAACTGGAGGCGCAGATCAAGACCTACCTCGTGCGTATGGCGAACGGGTGGACTTCTACGCCTCGCTGCGGGGCCTCTCCCCCTCGGAGGTGGAGGGCTATCTCACGGACTTCCAGATCGAGCCGGAGGCGCTGGTGGAGTTGAAAGCGCGGGCGTGCAATATGCAGACCGGGTGCTTCCGACTGCTCGACCGCACGCTCTCTAACGTCCGACGCATCCTCAAGGAGACGGGCGAGGAGACGGTGACGGTGAAGACCATAGCACAGGCGTCGTCCATGATGATGCTTTGAGGAGGGACAGCGAATATGAGAATAGAACGCATCAGCGGAGCGATCCTCATCCTGCTCTCCGGCGTGCTGCTCCTGATGGCGGCCTATGGCGGGACGCCGGAGGATCGGGACGCGACAGCGATCCTCCTGACGCTGCCGATGGGTCTTGTGGCACTGTTCACCGAGATCCCGGAGCGCGGCAAGCGCACCAAGCGAGACTACCGGGCGAAAGCCCGCAACATTAACAAATTGAAAGGAGCCGCAAACATGGCAAGGAAACGAGTAGTCGAGGCCCCCGAGCCTCCATTCATGGGAGGACGTGAACGACGCCCTCCGTCAGATCGCCGAGGCGCAGATCGCGCTGGGCGAGATCCAGAGCGATATGCAGAAGCAAATCTTAGGGGCACAGAAGGTCGCCGAGGAGCAGAGCAAGCCGCTCAACGACAATGTGGCCAAGTTGGAGCGCGAGATCAAGAGCTTCGTCACCGACCACAGGGACGAGATGGGCAAGACGAAGTCGGTGGTGCTGACGTTCGGCGAGGTAGGCTTCCGGCTCTCCACATCCGTCTCGCTGCCCCGGGCGAAGGAGAAGCTGGAGGAGATCATCCGCCGTCTCAAGTCCCGCCAGATGACGGACTGCATCGTGGTGGAAGAGAAGGTCAGCAAGGAGGCTCTGAAGAAGTACGGCGAGGACACAGTGAACGCCGTGGGCGCAACGTGGAAACAGAGCGACGTGTTCGGCTATGAGGTGAACATCGCCAAGCTGGAGCAGATCAAGGCGGGCAACTGAGGAAGGGGGCTCACGGAATGACAGCAGCAAGGACTGGGCGCAAACAGCCCTCCATCCGCACGCTGTGGGCGATCGCGAAGTCGCCGGAGCTGCACCTCACGGACGAAGACCTGCACGCGGTTGTCTACCGCGAGACAGGCAAGGAGTCCATGAAGATGCTGACGCAGGGCGAGGTCAACACTGTTGCTCGCGTGCTGCAGAACATGAAGGACAGTGTGAGTCGGAGCGTGCGGGACAAGCGCACGGACACGGGCGGCGACATCCGCACCACCGCACAGCGCCGGAAGATCTACGCGCTGTGCGAGGCGCTGGGCTGGAATGACGACCCGCGCCGCATTCAAGGCTTCGTCAAGCGCGTGGCCCATGTCGACCGCATCGAATGGCTGAACATAGCGCAATGCGAGAAGGTCATCGAGGGCCTCAAGGCGATCCTTGCCAGAGAGCAGCGGAAGGGGGCCGGGCGGGATGGATAACGAGAACCAGCGGGAGCTCGATGTCCTGGCCGCGCTGGAAGGCATCCACCGGATGCAAGAGAGCATCCGGGACACGGAGCTGGACATAGTGGTGGAGACCGGGATCATCTTCCTCCGCTTGCACTATCAGCGGCTCCGCCCGGAGTGGCCCGCCGTCTGACGGAGATCTCGCCCGGGACGTGGCGGAGGTGTCGGAGGTCATCCGGGAGAATGGCGCGACGCCGGAGCAGCGGCGAAGCTGGGCGACCGACTGGCGAGCGACGCAGCCGTCGCCCAGGTCATCCGGGCGGCGAATGTCTACCGGGATCGGCTGGGCTACGGCCCGATCGAGTCGGAGGTGGAGGCGTGAGCGGGCGGAAGGCTGGGGCGATGGGGCTCGTCGAGAGGCTCGCCGCCGTCCTGGCCGTGAACGAGATCGTCCGATCCCGGCGCTTCCTGGGAGAGAACACCAGCAAGGAAGACCGCGAGGAGCTGCTCAAGCTCACGACCTCCGAGCTCACCTCGACGGCCCAGGTGCTCGCCTCCGCCGTGCATCTCCGGCAGCAGGTGGAGACGGCGGAGTTCACGCGGGCCCTCATAGAGCAGCAGAAGGCCGCGCAGCAGCCCCCAGGCGGGCCGCTTGCGTGTTAAGGGGGGACGGTATGCCGACGAAGAAGAAACGCCTCACGCAGCGGGAGAAGGCCGAGCGTGCGGCGATCAAGAAGCAGCTCCAAGCGGACGGCGTTCTCCCACCTGATAAGCCCCGGCTCAACCGCAAGAAGTTCGCCCGGGAGGTGTGGAAGGATTTCAGCGAGATGGATGTCTACACCGCAGATTTCTACCTCCGCAAGGCGATCATGGCAACGGTGGGGCCGGAGCTGCACGAAGTGACATCGGAGCAGGTTGGCATCCTGAAGCTGATGAAGCTGGCGGTGGAGACCGATCGGTTCATGCAGCAACTCAAAAAAGAGGGGCGCGAGCAATACAGCATCGGGGAGTATGTCGAGAAGGTCTACAACCCGGTCATGAATTTATAGGAGGATTCACATCATGGCAAAATTGACACCAGACGCGACGAGGACGGAGCATGGCCTCGTCATCAACGAGAAGATCATCCCGTGGGGCGCGGTTTGGCCCAAGGACTCCGGCGCGTACAAGAAGGGCGCACAGTACAAGGCCGACCGTCTGCTCTCGGGCGGCACGGGCAAGGTCAAGGGCGTGACCATCCACAACACCAACGACCTGAAGAACGTGGAGGAGGACGCCGAGCAGTACACCCGTGCGACGTGCTAACGGCAACATGAACGACGCCCGCGTCCACTACTACGTCGACGACATCAACGCATGGCAGAACCTGAGAGAGGACGAGGTGGGCTGGCACGCGGGCGATGGCCGGAAGGCCACGGGCGGCAACGGAGACGACGCTCTCCATCGAGATCATCATGGACGGCTCGGGCAGCAAGGAAGACCGCAAGGCAGAGGAGAACGGTGTGCTGCTGGCGGCACTGCTGCTGAAGAAGCACGGCTTGAGCGTGAACGAGCTGTACACGCACAACCACTGGATGGGCCACCCGGACTCCATCGTGCAGGGCGCGAGGAAGAACTGCCCGCTGTACATCCTGCCCCATTGGGCGCAGTTCAAACAGAAGGTCGCCGCAAAGCTCACGGAGCTGAACGGCGGCGCGACCACCACGGAGGCGGGCAAGACGGAGATCATGGGCAAGGCCAAGGCGAGCGCACAGCAGATGGCGCTGTTCGCCCGATCCAAGAACGCGGAGCCGCAGCTCCCGGCGTGCTCGCTGGAGCAGTTGGCGCAGTTCTTCCTCGAAGAGGGCGAGGCCGAGGGCGTGCGCGGCGACGTCGCCTTTGCGCAGAGCCTCCACCGAGACGGGCTTTTCAAGGTTACGGCGGCATCGGTGCTCCCC
>ENA-OQAJ01000160-OQAJ01000160.1-human-gut-metagenome-genome-assembly--contig:-NODE-160-length-21131-cov-3.008951_pt1 | contig 21131 bp, 24 predicted proteins | sample MGYA00242736_ERZ504529 | MGnify/ENA primary metagenome ERZ504529 (study PRJEB26092, sample SAMD00036275) | human gut metagenome | host: Homo sapiens | study: EMG produced TPA metagenomics assembly of...
CCGACCCCGGCCACCGCGGCCGCACTGTACGCACGTCAGACCTCGCGCGGCGGCGCCGACGACATCCTGCGCGTCGTGTCCACCATGCGCGCCCAGTTCGGCGGCCACGTCACCAAGATCGACGAGATCGCCACCCACTGACGGATTCACGCATTAACCGATTCAGATTCCTTCCTTCCCCATAACAGACTTCGCGAGCTGGACCCCACCCAGCTCCGGGCGAAGTCTGTATATCAACGCACACGGTCCCGTCAGACAGTCGGCTTGCCGCCCCACAATCCTGCACTATCTCGCTTATAGATGGCGGATTTTCCAAATCGCCCCACGGTATCTCGCTTATAGATGGCGGGGTCCTACAGCAAAAAGTCGGTTAGGGGGCAATATCCATACCCTCCAACCGGCTTTTCCCCGCATCATCCGCCATCCATAAGCGAGATGGCATCAGGCACGAGAGCGAATCCGCCATCTATAAGCGGAATATAGGCGAAATACGCGAGCGGCTCAGCGGCCGTACACCTCGTGCACGAATTTCTCAAGCGCCGCGATGGAACGCTCCACCTTCTCCGTGTCGATGCAGTAGGCCATGCGGAAGTAGCCGGGCACGCCGAAGCTGTCGGACGGCACGAGAATCAGGTCGTAATCCTTGGCCTTCATGCAGAACGCGTTCGCATCCTCCTCAAGCGCCTTCGGGAAGATGTAGAACGTGCCGCCGGGGCGCACCACGTCGAAGCCCAGACGGGTCAGCGCGTCATACAGCAGGTTCATGTTGGTTTCGTAGACGGACAGGTCGCTCGTCTCGTCCACCACCTTGGCCACAGCCAGCTGCGCGGTGGAAGACGGGCAATTGTGGCCGGTTCCGCGGCTGATCTGTCCGCACATCGGCACGATCAGCTCGGCGTCGGTGGCACGCGGATTCACCGCCACATAGCCGATGCGCTCGCCCGGCAGTGACAGCGACTTGGAGTACGAGTAGCACGAAAGCGTGTTGTCGTAGAACTTGCTCGGATACGGCTGCTCGCCGCCGTCGAACACGATCTCGCGGTACGGCTCGTCGGAGATCAGGAAGATGTCGTGGCCGTATTCAGTCTGCTTGGCGTTGAGCACCTCGGCCAGGCGGGTCAGCGTTTCGGCGGAATAGACCGCGCCGGACGGATTGTTCGGGGTGTTGATGAGCACCGCCGCGGTTCCGGGGTTGAGCGCCTTCTCGAACGCGTCGAAGTTGATCTGGAAGTTCTCGGTGTCGGCCGGAACGACGGTCAGGTGCGCGCCGGTGCCGTTCACGTACGGCTGGTATTCCGGGAAGTACGGGGCGAAGGTGATCACTTCGTCGCCCGGCTTGGTCACCACGCGCAGCGCATGCGCCAATGCGCCGGCCGCGCGTGGTCGGGAAGATGTAGTCGGCGGTGTAGTCCATGTCGAAGCGGCGGTTGAGGCTTTCGGCGATCGCCTTGCGCACCGACGGAATGCCCAAGGACGGAGAATAGCCGTGCAACGCCACCGGTTCGGCCGTTTTATACATGTCGATCACGGCGTCGGTATAGTCCTGCGGGCACGGCACGCTCGGGTTGCCCAGCGAATAGTCGAACACGTTCTCGTAGCCGATTTCGACGCCACGCGCGGTCGCGTATTCGCTCAGCTCGCGGATTACGGATTTTCCGCCGAGCATGGCCTTGTAGTCTTCGTTGATCATGGAACAACCTCCCTGTCGTGCTGTTGCATACGTCTGACGCACCCTGAAAGAGCGCCGCTACAGACGTTTCTACCACCGAAAAGTCACGCAGTGTGGCGTATGGCTCACTGTGCGGCGGATTGCGGGGCTTGGTCGTCGTGAGACGCCTGCCCGGGCACGAAACCACTGCTGAAGATGCGCTTCCAATAGCCCAGCATGTCGGTTTTGGACATGGACATGAACATGCCCGTGGCCAACACCGCCAAGTCCTCGTTGAACACGGTGTCCATCGGCAGCTGCTCGTGGAGTTTCGGCCAACGGCGCAATACCGCCAGCATGCCCCCGACCGTGAAGTCGAGCATGAGATCGGTTTTAAGGTCGAGGTGGTCGGCGTCAAGCCCCAGCACGGAGATCAACGTGAGCCTGCCGAAGTCCTGCAGGGATTCGACGAGTTCCGGCGAGCTGTGCGGTCCGGCGAGCAGCGCGAGCCGGTCAAGACGCTGACGCTGTTCGGGCTCGCGTAGCAGCGCGGTGACATGCTTGCGCCATTCGTTGTCGGGATTGAAATTCGCGTTGGGCGCGCTGGGAAGCGGTGTGTTTTCCACGGCGTGCAGAATGGCGGAATCGGCAAGTTCCGGCAGTCCCGTGAAATGGTAGTAGAAGGAATTACGATTCACGTCCGCCGTACGTACGATGTCGGTGACGGTGATTTTACGATATTCACGTTCGGATAGCAGTTCCCAGAACGCGTTTTCGAGACGTTCCTTGGCTGGCAGGATCTCCGAATCCCGGCGTGGACGTGGCATGGCTCCCCCTATTTTGTACCGTCGATTTAAAAGCGCAACGCGAATTACTATACAAGTTGTCTAGAACAAACTGCACAGCATGTCGCATTAATAGCGATTGCCACCCACCGCAACGCTTCACCGCACACCACTGCGTCACGACCTCCGCGCTACGTCTACTTGCGCCGCACTTTCGGATTGCGGGCAAGAGCGGCCTGCAACATAATCGCCAGCGCCTGGTTGAGATTGCGTCGATCCTCACCGCTCAACCCAACGTACGTGCCAAGCATTTCGGGAATGACTTTCGGCCCGGCCGCCATCATGGCGGAAATACTGCCCGCACCGGACGCTTCGAGCACGGCAAACAACGCGTCCACCGCACGCTCGCGCTGCTCCTTGGACAGGTTGGCAAGCCACTTGTTCAGCGCTTTGTTGAAAGTCACCGAACTGTTGGCCACATCCTCGACTTTTGTCGAATTCACCGCCGTGCATCTGCCAGGAGAACACGAAATGCTGCATGATGCCCTCCACGTCGGATTTCACCACGATGCAGCGTTCGGGAGTTTCCAGCACCATGCCCACTACCGATGAGTCCGGCACGATTTTGACGATTCGATCGCTCACGCTCGCATATTCGAAGCTATTCACCACCGCCTCAGGGAAGCCTGGCCCATCCAACGAATAGATGCGTTCGATACGGTCCTTCACATCGTCTTCGGCGTTCATCGCCGCATAAACGGCCAGATTACCGCCTTTGGAATGGCCAGTGAGCACAATCGGCACGTTCTGCCACAGCGCGGCGACCCGAGCCAGATAGTCGGCCGCAGTTACTTGCGCCGGCACCGGGTATTGGAAGGCCATGTTGAAGTCTTCCTTCCAGCCGACCAGCGAATCGTCCGTACCACGGAACGCCACAACCAACGTGCCGGACGGCAGACGGTAGGTCACCGCGGCGAACTGCGTCTGCTCGCCATCGTCGAACTGTTCAAGGAAAGCGCCCATCTCAATATCGGAGAATCGCGGATTCGCGGCGATGGCATGATAGAAATCGTGCGTCACCTGCGGATCAACCAATCCCACGTTCTCGACGTCATGGTCGGGCACCGCACGGTCGTGGTGAAGCTCGTCGTCGGCGCGCGCGATCGAAATACCATCGAACGGAGGCTGTCGCAACATACGAATGGAACGGAACGGATGGCGGAAGTCAAAGTGTTTCACACGATTACGCAACGTGCCATATTGCGATTCAACCCCCTCCAATCGCGGCATGCAGTCAGGCACATCATCATACGAAAGCTGCGCGAGCACGAGCGCATCGGCCTCACGGAAGGGGTGAATGCTGAAACCGCGCGTTCCGTGCGTGCATAGTCGATGATGCTACCCATCGCACACCTCTTTCACAGCCGGCGCCATTCCCGCATTCCATTATGCGCCCATTTTCCGCTATCCTACGTCAGCAAACGGGATAATCCTCAAACCAACGACTCCGAAACGCGTCCATCCGCCCTTTCCACGTGCCACGATTTCACATTTTCTACGAACATTTGCGAATCGCGACGCTTCAGAAGGCCTTCGGGCTGGTCAGCCTTCACGCACCGCCCTCGCCGCGCTCGCCGGAATCGCCTTGACCACGGCTTTGATAAGCTCCCGCGTCTCCCGGTCGGTACCGCGCGCGGCCGCCACGATCTTTGGCAGCGAATCCGTCCAATTCGCCATCAAATCAGCGATATTGCCATAGCCCGCAGCCGCGAAGATCTCGTAGATCTGGTCAATAGCCCGCTCACGCTGCTTCTGCCCCACAGTGTCGAGCCAATCGTCGAGCGTCCTCTTGATGAGCTGCGCAGTCACCGTCAACTCGTTCTCACGCTCGAAATCGCCGTTTTCCGCCACTTGCCAGCTATTGCCCATATGTTGCATAATGCCGACGCGTCCGCCTTGACAACGATTACTTTCGCATTCGATTGCAGCAGCATGCCCACGACAGACGATTCGGGCACGGTTTTGCGGATACGCGATTCCACCGTCCGATACGCCTGACCGCGCACCATCAATTCCGGCAGGCCCGGCCCATCATGGGAGAAGATACGGGCGATCCGCACGTTGCGTCCCGGCACCGGCCCGTCCAAGGCTGGCAGCAGCCCAAGCCGCCGCGCACGTTCGCCGGCGGCCTCAATATCGTCATGAGCCACCTGCATGGCCGCATATACGGCCATGTTGCCACCTTTCGAATGGCCGCCAAGCATAATCGCAGGCGATCCTTCCGATGACAGGAAACCTTCCGACCTGTCCAGAATCGAATCCACATACCGATACGCGGATTCCTGTGACGGTACCGGACAGCGCACTGCCATATTGAAATCCTCCTTCCATCCGACAAGCGTGCCGTCGGTGCCTCGGAAGGCGATATACAGCAAGTCGGGTGAACCGCAGCCCACGTCGAACGTCATCGCGGCGAACTGCTGCTGGTCGCGCTCGCTCAATCGTTCCGCGTATTCGCCAACGCGTACGCGCGGAATCGCGGCGATTCGCAGACGGCGTGCAGCAACGCGAGCCGGTAATCGTTCATATCGGAGGAATTCGAAACGAACATCTCGTCATAGCTTTCGGCGCGCAGCAATTCACGAATCGACACCGTCGCCACCGACTTCGCCTCACCGAACGTGGGCACCAGATCCGTCAATCGCATGTAGGACAATTCGGACAGCACCAGGGAATCGACGTCGCCGAACGGCAGCTCGGCGAACCCACGGAATTCACGGCGCACATAATCCAACACATTGCCCATCGCGCAACCCTTTGATCAACCATAGCGATTTCGGATTCCATTATGCGGCACAATCCACGGACTCGGCAATCAGACAATCACAAGTTTCGGGCAATATCCCATGTGTAGACTAGGCAGCCATGGATCCAGTTGAATTTTTCACACAATGGCTTGCCCGAAACTACGGCAAGCTCATTCTGCTCGCCGTAGTGCTTGTCGTCGCAGCGCTCATCGACAAAGCACTCACCAAAGTAGTGCGCCGCATCCTTGACAAATCACAGGTGCCGAACGCCTCCATCTTCGTCAACATCCTGCGTGTGGTGGTATGGGCATTCGCCATCGGCACGCTGCTGCAACCGGTGTTTGGAATCAACCCGACCACCCTGTTCACCGCACTCGGCATCGGAGGTCTTGCGGTGTCGCTTGGTCTGAAAGACACAATCGCCAATGTGATCGGAGGCTTCGGCCTTATGCTCGGCCGCGTCATTCAACCGGGCGACTACGTCAAAGTCGCAGGTATCACCGGCACCGTCAAAGACATCAACTGGCGTCAGACCATCGTCCGCGAACGCAACGGCAACGAAATGGTCATCCCGAACTCCATCCTCAACACTGCATCACTGGAAAAGCTCGATCCATCGAACGAATGCCTGGTGTCAGTACCGTTCACCGCCAAAGCCGGCGTCGACGTGGAACATATGAAGGCCGACATCATCGAAACCGTGCAACAGGCCACGGCAAGCCTTGCCAATCCGCTGTACAAACCGGTGGTGAAGCTCAACGGATTTACCCCGTACGGCATTGACGGCACGATCTACGCGTTCGCGAAAAACGACCTGCTGCTGTCCACGATGGCGGATGCGGTGGCGCAGTCGATCGCGCATGCCGATTATCTTGAGCACCGCGCGGTCAGCGGCAGCGCGGAATAGGACAGCATAGAAACGGCATTGAACGGTTGAAGGCCGGTCAGAGGAACGTATCCTTGACCGGCCTTCATCATCTGATGTCCGCATCGTTCACGTCGCCTGCGTCGCGTCGTCGTCTGGCAAGCAGTCGTCTACATAAGCAGATTGACCGCCGTCAGCATGCAAGTGACCATGATGAACATAATCATGCCAACGTTGCCGCACACGGTTTTGGCACGGGTGCCGCGAGGCAGCTCCTCCGGCGCGGTATAGAATTCAAATCTTTTGAAATTGCGGATAAGTAGCACAAATCCAGCAAGGATCACAGCGCCGTACAACACGAAATAGACAAGCATGATCGCCAATCCTTCGACATTCTGCGACGCCCACTGTTCCATCGCCGCCGCATTGCCGTTTTCCGCGGCCTCGGACACCTTCTCCAGCTGGTCCAGATCGACGCGTGTCAACACCCATGGCGCGAGCACGCCGCCGTTGAAGTTGATGATCATGTGCATCGCCGTCGAATAGCGCAGCTTGCTGGTGCGCGTGTAGACGTAGCCGAACATGAGCCCCAGTAGGAACGCGTAGAAAAACTGGAACAGGTTCATATGGAACAGGCCGAACGCCAGTCCGGACAGCAGAATCGCCGTTTTCTCGCCGTATTTGCGGGTGTGGTCGATCAGCTGCTTACGGAACAGCCATTCCTCGAAAACCGGTCCTACGATTACCAGAAAAACAACGTTCCAGATGTTCGTCTGCATGGCGAGGTCGGCCACGCGGTCCGTCGCCTCGCCGTTGGAAAGCACCATCGACAGCATGCTGCCGAACACACTGCCGGCCCACATCATCGGCAGGCACATAAGCAGTAGTTTGAAGAACAATCCCGGTTTCATGTCGAATTTACGGGTTTCAATGACAGTCGATTTGCCCATGAGCATCACCGCAATCGGCATGGCGATCAGGTACAGCGGCACCCCCGAACCCCACATACGTAACCCAATTCGGCGTTTCGCCCTTGCCGCCCACGGCGCGTACAGCGCGCCTTCCAGCACCGTGGCGAGCGCGTACCAGATGACCACCATCAGACACAGGCTCGCGCCGATACGCGAGAAGTCGCGTCGCGTCTGCTTCAACCATTCGAAGAATGGATTGCGATTGGCGATCGGCGGCTGCGGATATTGAGGCATGGGCTGCATCGGATACTGCGATTGCGGACCATTCGTCTGATATTGCGGAGCCGGCCCCTGTGGTTGCCCTTGCGGTTGCTGCGGATATTGAGGCTGCTGCGGAAACGTCATAGTCACCTTACGAAACTCCGGAAAACAAAAAAGCTGATATTCAGCACTGTACTACCAGTTCGCTGAATATCAGCTTGAGATCTCACCGTAGGTGGGTGTCGATCAGCGCAGCACGCCTTCGATGAGCATGGTGATCAGGTCGGTGTAGCGCACGCCGGTGGCCTCCCATGCCTTGGGGTACATGGAGATGGACGTGAAGCCCGGCATGGTGTTGATTTCGTTGACCATCACCTTGCCGTCCTTGGTCACGAAGGTGTCCACGCGGCTCAGACCGGCACCGTCCACGGCGACGAACGCCTTCTTGGCGGTTTCGCGTACGAGGTTCAGCGTCTCTTCCGGCAGGTTGGCGGGCACTTCCACGTGGCTTGCGGCGGCGTCCATGTACTTGCTGTCGAAGTCGTAGAACTGGTCGTCGCCTTCGGCGCGCTTGTCGAGCACGATTTCGCCCGGCCAGCTGGCCTGCGGCGCTTCGCCGGCCTTCGGGCACAATACCGCGCATTCGATTTCGCGCGCGTCGATGCCCTGTTCCACGAGGATGCGCCAATCGTGGTGGGACGCCTCGTACACGGCGGCCGCGAGTTCGGCCGCATCGCCCTCATGCTCCACCTTGGTCACGCCGAAGCTGGAGCCGGCGCGGGACGGCTTGACGAACAGCGGATACTGCAAGCCGGCTTCGCTAACCTGCGCCATGATCGCATCGGCGTTGGCCTTGAATTCGGAAGCCTTGTCGAAGGAACGCGCGTCGAGCGTGATGCCGGGCGCGACGGGAATGCCGGCGGCCGCAAGCAGCACCTTCGTGTAATGCTTGTCCATGCAGGCCGCGGAGGCGAGCACGCCGCACCCCACGTACGGCACGCCCATCATTTCGAACAGACCCTGGATGGTGCCGTCCTCGCCGTACGGCCCGTGCAGCACGGGGAACACCGCGTCCACATGGCCGAACGGGGTCAGCGTACCGTCATCCTCGCGGGCGAAGAAGCCGTCCTGTCCGAGAGCCACTTCAAGCACCACGTCCTTGGCGCCTGGGGTTTTCTCCACGGTCGGCAGGCCTTCGTCCAGGCTCCATCCGAGCGGATTCTCACCGTTGACGATCCACTTGCCGTCCTTGGTGATGCCCACCGGAATGGCTTCGAACTTGTCCGTGTCCAGCGCGCGCAGCGCACTCGCAGCGGAGATGCAGGAGATCGAATGCTCGTCGGCCTTGCCGCCGTACATCACCACAATGCGCTTTTTTGCCATATCTATAGCCTTTATTCCTTAACTTTTATGACTTTTCAGGATTTTTGCCAAGCATCCAGCATACAAGCCGGCTGCTACTCCTCGGTGATGCCTTCGCCGAACAGTTCGGACAGCATCTGCGCGCAGGAGATGCCGTCGTCCAGCACGTGGCTCATGGCCGTGGCGAGCGGGGTCGGCACACCGTACTGCTTGCCCAACGCCACCACCGCGTCGGTGGTCGGCACGCCTTCGGCCACGCCGTTGCTCACCTTGGTGGCCTCTTCGACGCTCAGACCCTTGCCGAGGTTGGAGCCGAACGTGTAGTTGCGGCTCAGCGGGGAACCGCAGGTGGCGATGAGGTCGCCCACGCCGGCAAGTCCGGCGAAGGTCTTCGGATCGGCTCCGGCCGCCTCGCCCAGCGCGGTCAGTTCGGCAAGGCCACGGGTTTCGATCATGGCCGCGGTGTTCTCGCCGTAGCCTGCGCCACGGGCCATGCCCACGGCGAGCGCCACCACATTCTTCAGCGATCCGCACATTTCCAAGCCGATCACGTCGCGCGTCACGAACGCACGGAGTAGTCGGTGGTGCAGGCGGTGGCGATTTTGCGCGCGTTGTCGATGTCCGCGCATCCGACCACGGTCGCGGCCGGCTCGCGGTCGGCGATCTGCCTGCTCAGGTTCGGTCCGGAAATGGCGGCGAAACGTTCCGCCGGAAGGTCGAGCGTTTCCATGACGACTTCGTCCATGCGCTTGCCGGTGGTGCGTTCGATGCCCTTCATCAGGGAGGCCACGAGCGCGGTCTCGGGGATGAGCCCCTTGAATTCGGTCAGTGCCACGCGTGCGAACTGCGCGGCGATGGCCACGATGACGATGTCGGCGTTGGCCACGGCTTCGGCGCGGTCTCCGGTGGCGGTCATGTTGCTGGGCAGCGTTTCCACACTGGGCAGGCGCACACCGTTGTGGTGATGGTCACGAATACCTTCCACGATTTCCGGTTCGATGGCCCACATGGTCACGTTGTTGCCCGCGTCGGCAAGCACTTGACCGAAGGCCGTTCCCCAAGCGCCAGCGCCCAGTACCGTCACATTCGCCATGAATTTTGCTCCTTGGATTATTTGGATTGCTTTTTACGGCCGAGCGTATGCCACATCGGCCGCCGCTTTCAATCGACGTTGTCTTATGCTACCGCCGGCTACGCACACCGGCCGCGTGTTCCGGTCGCACGCGTATTTTGTTCGCCGCCGGAACGGGTGTGTGGGGGAAAATCAGTCTTTCACGCGACTCATGGTGCAGTAGTCCCAGTAGCCGTCAGGTGCCTGTTCGCCGCGGATTTCGGCCATGATTTCGGTCATGCGCACGCGGATGCGGCGGGTCAGTTCGTCGGCGCGGTCCGTCGGCACTTCGTCTCCCCAGGAATCGCAGCCGTCAAGCAGGTCCGCGTAGTCGAGCGCCTCGTCGTAGCACATCACCACGTTCTTGCGCGGCCACGGCCACCAGTGTTGATGCTGGCCGCGCCCCAGGTCACGGCACAGTACAGCGCACCTGGCAGCCGAGTCGGCGTGAGGATTCGAGGGCGATCACGCCCACGCCGTTTTTCATGCTCATCGGCCATTTTTGCGGGTCGCGCGTCACGGTGCCTTCCGGCCATACGGTCAGCGGGCGGCCGGAGGTGAGGATTTCCACGGACGTTTCCTCGATGGCTTTTGGCCTTGCCTGCACGGCGCTGCACCGGCTGCATGCCGACCAGCTGGAACCATTTGCCGATCAGCGGCCATTTGGCCATTTCCGCCTTGGCCATGTAGCGCGGGCGGCGGCCCTGATGGAACATCGAGACCATCGGCACGAACACGTCGTACATGGTCACATGCGTGGCGGCGGTGATGAACGGGCCGGTTTCCGGCACGTGTTCCAAGCCCCAGGCCTTCACTTTGCTGTGATTGCGCAGCACCACGTCGCAGCCGGTCAGCAGGCGATGCGTGGCTTTGGGGTTCTGCGCTTCGATTTCCGCGGTGTTGGCTTTGCGCGGACCGGTCGGGAAATCGTGGGTCGGGTCTACAAGATGATGCTTCTGCGCGAGTTTTGCGACTTGCTCGTCGCTCAGCGGCTTCACTGCGGAGCGCGGCGACGGTTTTCCTTTGGATGCCATGGCTCCCATTGTGCCACCGGCCGCCGATACGTTTCGTCATCGATGTTTTCCGCGTTATCTTGCTTTTTACTGCCTCATGCCATCGTTTTCTGCATCATTTGGCCGTCAAATGATGCAGAAAGACGGGCGATAAGGCAGAAAAGGGAATGTGCGGAAGATGCGGAAGGCACGGAAAGCATGTTTGCGATTGCGGCGGCGGCAATCGCGGATAAAACAAAACCGGCACCCGCGCAAGGCGAGTACCGGGTGAAAGCAACATGGGCGTTCGACGCGACTGTCAATCGCAACTGTTCAATTGCGAATCATCAATCACGATTGGCCAATCGCAATAAATCAGCCGCAGCCGATTCATCGAACCAATCGCAGCGAATCAGTCGAAATCGGCGCCGAGGGCTTCCAGCTTGCCACGGAAGTCGGCGTAACCACGGTCGATCAGGGAGATGCCCTGCACATTGGATGGCCCCTTGGCGGCGAGAGCCGCGATCAGGTGGCTGAAGCCGCCGCGCAGATCCGGCACGTCGATGTCACGGCCGGTCAGCGGGGTCGGTCCGAAGATGACCGCGGAATGCTTGTAGTTGCGCTGTTGGAAGCGGCACGGCAGGGAGCCGAGGCATTCGCGGTACAGCTGAATCGTGGCGCCCATCTGCACCAGCGGCTTGGTGAAGCCGAAACGGTTCTCATACACGGTCTCATGCACGATGGAAAGGCCGTTGGCCTGGGTCAGCGCCACCACGAGCGGCTGCTGCCAGTCGGTCATGAAGCCCGGGTGCACGTCGGTTTCGATGGCCACCGGCTTCAGATCTCCGCCCGGATGCCAGAATCGGATGCCCTTGTCGGTGATGTCGAATTCGCCGCCGATCTTGCGGAACACGTTCAGGAAGGTCATCATTTCCGGCTGGGTGGCGCCCTTGACGAAGATGTCGCCATGGGTGGCGAGCGCGGCGGACGCCCAGGAGGCGGCCTCGATGCGGTCGGTCAGAGACGTGTGCGTGTAGCCCTTGAGCTCCTTGACGCCTTCGATGCGGAACGTGCGGTCCACGTCCACGGAGATGATGGCGCCCATCTTCTGCAGCACGCTCACCAGATCCATGATCTCAGGTTCGATGGCGGCGCCGGAAAGCTCGGTCTTGCCTTCGGCGAGCACGGCGGCGAGCAGCGTCTGCTCGGTGGCGCCCACGGACGGGTACGGCAGGTGAATCTTCGCGCCATGCAGACCGTTCGGAGCGGTGATGTGGATGCCGTCCTTGTGTTCCTTGTCCACGTTCGCGCCGAGCTTGCGCAGGGTTTCCAGATGGAAGTCAATCGGACGACCGCCGATGTTGCAGCCGCCGAGCGCCGGAATGAACGCTTCGCCCAGACGGTGCAGCAGCGGGCCGGAGAACAGAATCGGAATGCGGGACGAGCCGGACAGCGTGTCCACGTCGGCCACGTCGGCGAGTTGCACGTTGGTGGCGTCGATCGTCACCACGCCGTTCGCGCCGTCCACGGTCACGTCCACGCCGTGCAGGCGCAGCAGGTCGGACACCACGTGCACGTCGCGGATTTCCGGAACGTTCTTCAGCACGGATGTGCCCGGGGCCAGCAATGCGGCGACCATGGCCTTGCTTACGAAGTTCTTCGCGCCGCGCACCTTGATGGTGCCGTTCAGCGGCTTGCCGCCTTCGACGTGCAGAATGTCGTTCTTATTGTCAGACACGCTCAACCTCTTTCGATTCCCTTTTGGATCAAGCTCAAAAAACACTGCTGCTTAGTTTGCCATAAGGCATGTAGCATGTTCGCGAAAACGGAATTCAGCGCAGTGTCTCCTTATTCGCGCGCGAGATTCGCATCCCACATGGCTCCGGTGGCGCTCATCACGGCGTTCGCGCCAGCCTCACGGTACGCCTTGTAGTCGTCAGGACGGATCACGCCGCCCACGCCCACGATGGCGAAGTCGAAGCCGAGTTTTTCACGGATGGCGGCGAGCCTGCCGACCATGTCGAGACCGGCGCCACGAATGGCGTTGCCGCACACGCCGGAACGGTCACGTCCGACTCCCGGCAGCGCCTGGTTGCCGTTCGCGTCCACCAGCGCGCGGAAATCGTGTTGATGGTGGAGAAGCCTTGCACGGTGCCATGTCCGACGGTTTCCCTGACCATGGTTTCCAGGTCGGTGTCGTTGGGAATGTAGGCGAGTTTCACGATGAGCGGGCGATCGCCGATTTCGTTTTTCACGGCTTCCGTGATTTCCCCCACCAGATGCGGGTCGTGGCACAGCAGGCGATTGTGACCTTCGTTGGGGCAGCTGGTGTTCATTTCCATCAGTCCGGCTCCGGTTTCCGTAACCAGATGCGCGGTGGTGACATGGTCGGCGATGTACGCCTTGCGGTCCATGCCGTCCACGCGGGAGCCTTGGAAGCTGGGCACGAGCAGCTGCCCGTCGCCGGCGGCGGCGATCGCCTTCTTCATGTCCGGCTGCCATTCGTCGGGGTCACGCGACGGCACGCCGAAACTGTTGGAAATCGAAATCGGAAGCTCATATCGGGTGTCGGCAAGCACGCCTTCATCCAGTTCGGCGCTGCCGGGAACCAGCGACCCGTCTGCGTTCTTCGGATGCACGGCGAGCACGTTCGGGAAGGCGTTGCAACCCCACGCGCGGGAGCGGACCGTCTTGTACACCGCCAAATCGAAACCCATGCGGAAGGCGGCGGTGGTGAACCGCTCGTTCAGCAGCGGACCAGCGGGAATGCCAAACGGCAGGTTCACGCGGAAGCCGAGGAATTCCTCGGCCTGGTCGGACGACTGCGACTGGGTGGTCTGTGCAGACTGCGCGGAGGCGCCGGCAGCGGAATCGCCCTTCATCACTTCGGCGAACGCACCGAACGGCCCCTGCAGATAGTTGTCTTCATACGTGCGATTGACGTCGTAAAACGGCGCGAAACCCTGGCTCATACTGCTCCCCGAAATTGTTCTCGTGTCATGTTTTGGATATGCGATGCGAACACACGAAATGTCATGTCCACTGTAACGCGACACACGTCCGCCTGCACGCCCCGTCTCACCTTGGAAACCTCCTTGGCTAGGACTTCCCCAGACGAGTTTGGGCTCTCAATCCAGGTCAAGTCCAGAGAACCGGAACGCCGTCATGAGCCGGTATGCTCGGCAAGACGGTACTTGCGTCCGCGTCCGACGCCTATTGGTTCAATAACACCGTCTTTCACCAGTGAGGCCAATATCTCCCGGGTACGGGTGAGGCCAAGCCCCAGCACCACAGCCAGATACGAGGTGGGTTGCGGTCCGCCGACCGTCAACGCATAGGTGATTTTCTCCAACTGGCTTTGCGGCCTGATCGCATTGCCGAAATCGGCAGGTAGGGCCACGTTCTTGCCGAATGTGCCGACCATGTCGTTCAAACGGTCAGCCCCGCGAGCGCCAATCCTATGGATCGTACCAGTGCCATGCTCCGAATTCCGCATTGTCGGCGACTCCGCACCAACAGGGCCCCCGCCATCTGCAGAGACTCCGGGAACAGCAGAAGCTCCGGCGATCATGGAATCTCCGGCAATCTTGCGCGGATACAACGTAAGCTGCACACGCCCCGGATCGTCGAACACTTCCAATTCCGGCGCGGCGTTCCCGCGAACAGACAGCTTCACGCATCACGTCAAAACCACTGCCCGCCTTTTCTCCGATGCCAATCAGATTGAACATTTTCATCAACGTGGGATTCCGCGTATCCGAAATGCCGCCTTGCATCACCTCTTCGGAGGAAAGACGCAGGCTGCCGGGATTCGACAATACGATTCTGTCGTAATACTGAATGATCACCGTGCCCCGGCGAATGAAGTAATCGGCATGAACGAGCGTGTTGGTGACAGCCTCACGAACGGCCTTATCCATCAGATTGTCATCAATCCTATGCAAATCGGCATCAAGCTGGAACGGATGGGCAACAGCCGACCGCAGACGATTGACCACCTTGCCCCAAAAATCGTACAAGTTGCCCGACCAAGTGCCATCATCCGACGTGAATCGGTCATTCCACCGCTCCTGGTCGTCCATGACCTCGCGATAGTCCAGGAAATAGTAGGGGAATTCGGACGTGATTCGCCACGCCTCACCGAACATCAGCAATCCGGCTCGTGTGGGACGCACCTGAGAACCATCAAGCCGCAACGCTTCGATGCGAAGCAGGAAATCCTCATCAGACAATCCGACCCATGGATGGCCGGGCCGTCTGTTCTTGAACTGCCGACGATATGATGCGACGCTATCCGCGTTGAGCGCGTCAGCACCCATGCCTTCAACAATCGTTCTGTCCAAGGGAAGCAGGTCACTGTCCCGAAGCATGGCACGAACCGTTTCCTCATCGCACAGATAATCGCCATCGCCATTACGCCGGTATGAGCCCGTCATCGGATTCTGGCCCACGTACACGGGAATACAGTCCCTCGCCGCACGAGGAATGTCGATGGAAATAACATCTCCCTGCGAGGTATGGCGAATCACCACGTCGTTGTCGCTCAGCACAACGGCACTGACCTTCGATGGATCATGCACCATGTTCCAAAAATCCTGCGCCATGTTCCGCGCATCATCTACTCCGGTGATATACAAAGAATGGTCTTCATGTTCGGACACGCCCAGCAGAATCAGCCCACCTTCGGTATTGGCGAAGGAGCTGTACGTCTCCCATAAACTGTGGGGCAGGCCGCCCTTGGCACGTTTCGCTTCCAAACGGTTGCCTTCACGCATCCGAGGAACCTCCCGGGACCACCAGGCATCATCGTGCTCGCTACCGTCCATTGGCCATCACCGCCTTACCTACCACGCGTTTTACGCTCGTTTTGCCGCCGCTTTGCCGTCGTATTATGATTTTACCACCGCTTTGCGCGCGCTTTGCCACCGCTTTGTGGAATTTGCTGTTGGCGGAAAGGTGATGAAGGTAAACAAAAAAGCCCGGCTTGGGTGCCGGGCTTGGGAAAAGTTAGATGTGGTTGCGGTCAGCCAATGATGAAATGGGCTACCGTCGCGATCGGCCAACGGCCCTGTCCTGCAATTATGGACTGCGCTGCGCGCAGGCTCATTGCTGCCCTCGTTTCGGACTCGGGCAAGGCCCTGTCGCAGTGCACTGCACTGCCGACCAGCCATCGCGTCAGATGATCGCCGCGATCGGCCAACGGCCCTTGCCAATCAGGGTATTCACCCTCTCGGGCAGATTCGATCGGCTGTTCCGGCTCGCGCTTGACCGGCAGGGTCTTCGGCTTGAACGGGAACTTTTCGGCGCGCATCTTCTCGTATGCGATGATGTCGTCTTCGTGCTGCAGCGTCAGGTCGATGTCGTCGTAGCCGTTCATCAGACGCCAGCGGGTGTAGTCGTTCACTTCGAACGGCAACGTCACATCGCCGCAGGTGACGGTACGGTCTTCCAGGCTGACGGTCATTTCGCGGCCCGGCTCCTCGTCCAGCAGCTTCCACAGCAGCTCAATGGATTCCTGCGGCATAATTGCGGCCAGCACGCCGTTCTTGGCGGTGTTGCCGTAGAAAATGTCGGCGAAACGGGAGGAAATCACCACGCGGAAACCGTAATCGTGCAGCGCCCACACGGCGTGCTCGCGGGAGGAACCAATGCCGAAATCCGGGCCGGCCACAAGGATCTTGCCCTGCTTGTATTCCGGCTTGTTCAGCACGAATTCCGGGTCGCGGCGCCACGCGTAGAACAGGGCGTCGTCGAAGCCGCTTTTCTTCACGCGCTTCAGGAACACGGCCGGGATGATCTGGTCGGTATCAACGTTGGAACGGCGAAGCGGCACGGCCACGCCGGTAAGGGTAGTCAGTTTTTCCATGTCAACAAATCCTTCGATTGCCTATCGATATTCGATTTCGATATTTCGATTACTTACGATTGCGTTCGCAGCTTCCGCTCGCAGCAGGCTCACAGGTCGGCCGGCGAGCAGATGGTGCCGCGGATGGCGGTCGCGGCGGCGACGGCCGGCGACGCCAGATGCGTGCGCGAACCCTTGCCCTGACGGCCTTCGAAGTTGCGGTTCGAGGTGGAGATGGAACGTTCGCGGGCCACCATCTTGTCCGGGTTCATGCCCAGGCACATGGAGCAGCCGGCGTTACGCCATTCGGCGCCGAAGTCCTTGAAGATCTTGTCGAGGCCTTCCTTTTCCGCCTGCAGACGCACGCGGGAGGATGCCGGCACCACGAGCACACGGTGGATGTTGTCGGCCTTGTGGTGGCCCTTCATGATGGAGGCGGCCACGCGCAGGTCCTCAAGACGGCCGTTGGTGCAGGAGCCGATGAACACGGTGTCCACGGCGATGTCCTTGATGCGCATGCCCGGCTTCAGTCCCATGTAGGCGATGGCACGCTCGGCGGCGGAACGCTCGGTCTCGTCGTTGAAGGAGGCCGGATCCGGCACCACGCCGGAGATCTTCACGCCCTGGCCCGGGTTGGTGCCCCACGTGACGTACGGCTCGAGGTCTTCGGCGTTGATGGTCACTTCCTTGTCGAACACGGCATCGTCATCGGTCTTCAGCGTCTTCCAATATTCGACGGCCTTGTCCCACATCTCACCTTCCGGCGCGTGCGGACGGCCCTTCAGGTATTCGAAAGTCACCTCGTCCGGGGCGATCATGCCTGCGCGGGCGCGGCTTCGATGGACATGTTGCAGATGGTCATGCGGGCATCCATCGACAGCTTCTTGATGCTTCGCCACGGTATTCGATGACGTGGCCCTGGCCGCCGCCGGTGCCGATCTTCGCGATGATGGCCAGAATAATATCCTTGGCGGTGACGCCCTTCGGCAGCTCACCCTCGATGTTCACGGCCATGGTCTTGAACGGCTTCAGGCTCAGGGTCTGCGTGGCCATGACGTGCTCCACTTCGGAGGTGCCGATGCCGATGGCCATAGCGCCGAACGCGCCGTGGGTGGAGGTGTGCGAGTCGCCGCACACGATGGTCATGCCCGGCTGGGTCAGACCCAGCACCGGAGCGAACGCGTGGACCACGCCCTGGTCAGCGTCGCCGAGCGGGCACAGACGCACGCCGAAATCCTTGCAGTTCTTTTCCAGCGTGCTCAGCTGGAGCGCGAAGTCTCGTCCGGATTCGGACGTCGATGTCGACGGTCGGCGTGTTGTGGTCTTCCGTGGCAATCAGCTGGTCGACGTGACGCGGCTTGCGTCCCGCCAGACGCAGACCTTCGAACGCTGCGGGCTGGTCACTTCGTGCATGAGCATCAGGTCGATGTACAGCAGGTCGGGAGCCCCATCGCTACCCCTTGCGTACCAAATGATCGGCCCAGACCTTCTCGGCCAATGTAGTTCCCATTGTGGGACCTCCTCAGATTTTTCCTCACTAATTTCCTCGCGGCTATTGCCTTGCCGCATTCTTCGTGCTATAAGCCTATGGGCTTGAAACGGGTTCGAGGTCCTTCATGCCGGTATATGAGATATGAACGAGGGACGAGCGCGGCAAACGCGGAAAAGTTACTTCCCGTCTTCTTACGGCATATGCGCAATCGTTGAAATTTCAGCATTTTCCCGGCTTCGCCAGCCGGTGGAAGCAAGGTAAATAATCTGCTTTACCCCAGTCGCGAACCACATACATTTTGCATTTCAATATGTGAGATGGCATAATTCAGCGTATGACTTCTTCTTCGAATACGAGCAACGCCATGCCCAAAACGCAGGCCATGAACGCCACGAACGAGGCAAACGGCAATTACGCAGCCACCCCGAAAAGCAACGAAATTCATTCCGGGGTCGGCGTGCTCGACAAGACAGTCAAGATTCTCGACGCTCTTGAATCCGGCCCAGCCACACTCGGACAGCTGGTTTCCGCGACCGGTCTGGCTCGTCCGACCGCGCATCGTCTTGCGATCGCGCTGGAACGTCACCGTTTCGTTTTGCGCGACCAGCACGGTCGTTTCGTGCTCGGATCGCGATTCGCGGAACTTGCGGCCGCAGCCGGCGAGGACCGCCTGTTGACCGCCGCCGCGCCGATTCTGCAGACCCTGCTCGACCGCACCGGCGAATCCGCGCAGATCTACCGCCGTCAGGGCGATCAGCGCGTCTGCATCGCAGCCGTGGAGCGCGCGTCCGGCCTGCGAGATTCCATTCCGGTTGGTGCGATGCTGTCCATGGAAGCCGGTTCCGCAGCCCAGATTCTGCTGGCTTGGGAGGATTCCGAACGCCTGCATCAGGGTCTTCGCCACGCCAAGTTCACTGCGGCCAAGCTCACCGCCGTCCGCAAGCGCGGCTGGGCCGAGTCGATCAATGAACGCGATGAGGGCGTGTGTTCGATTTCCGCGCCGATTCGCAACGCGTCCGGCAGGTGATCGCCGCTATTTCGATTTCCGGCCCGAACGGCCGTATGGGCGCCAATCCCGGCCGCCGTTACGCGCCGCTGGTCATGGCCGCCGGAAAGTACCTCACCGACGCGCTGATCAAGGCCTCTTCCGGCCGCTGACAGGTCCGCGACCAGTCGCATACGTAACGTAAAAGCTGACGATGGAAAGTTCCCATCGTCAGCTTTTTTGTATTCATTTCAAAGCTAAAAGTCGGGAAAAGGAATAGTCACCGCCGGAAAGGCTACCGGCGGAACGACTAGTCAACAAACAGCTACCGGCGAAACAGCGAGACCAGCTTGTTCCACGTCTTGCTCCACCACGTCGGCCTGTGGAGCAGGTCCATGCCTTCCGAATCGGGCTTCGATTCGCTGGTCATGCCGTAGGCGTAGGCCTTGCCCGCGCTGGGTTTGCCCACCAGCTCGTCGTATTCCAACAGCTGCGTGCGCGGCTCGTACGGGTGGCGGATGCGAATTCGAACAGTCGAGCGGCACGCTTGGCCGGCACCGGGCCGTATGAGCCAAAACCGCTGGTCGGCGAGGCGACCATCATCATCTGCCGGTCACCGTCGGTTCCGACCGGCACGGAACCGACGAAGGCGTTGCGGTGGTCGTGCCCGGCGGAAATCGCAAAATATCCCGCCTTGTCAAGGATTGCGAATTCGCCGCTGTCGGCATCCGGGCAGCTGACGCCCTCCCCCAGATAGCTTCCGGGTTGCGTTTTGTCTTCGTTGAGCACGAAAATGCCGCCCCGCGAAGTTGCGGTATCCTTCAATCGCGCGCGCAGCGGTGGCCGCGACCGGCTTGAGCAGGCGGTAATACTGTTCGATCGGGAAATGCTGGAACACCATGCATGGCAGCGTGGACGGCGTCTTGCGCGGTTCGCGCGGCGAGTCCTGTTCATCTTGCCGGTCTTGTTGCAGCTGCTGCGATTGCGCCGCCATCAGCCCCGGCGCATCCGCCAGGAAGCGCAGCGCGGCTTCCGACGGGCTCCCGTAGCCGCCGGAACGCGCGTAATCGCCCGAATCCAGCAAGACCAAGCCCAACACGTCATACGTGCGATCGACGTCCGTCACCGACAACGCGAATGTGCCGGGCGCGCACGCGATCACGGGCTGTTCCGGCAATCCGAAGTCCTGTTCCATATCGCCAACATCATGTTTCACACCATGTTTCACGGCGATGCCCGTCGTGCCGTCGGCAGCGCGTTCCGGATTGATACACCCTGGGAATTCGCGGCAGATGCTTTCGATTTCGTCATTGTCGAGCCCGCACTGGAAGTCATGGTTGCCGAACGTCACAGCCCACGGCACGCCGCGGTCGGCAAGCGGGTGGACCAGTTGTTCGATGGTGGCTCGCACCAATTCGCGGGTGTGTTCCAATGCGGCCGCATAGCGTTCCCCGGACGCTTCGGACGATGCGGATGCCGGACGCGCGTCCCAGCGACGCTTGCGGGAGGTCAGCGCGTATGCGGAATCATATCCGGCGATCTGGTTGCCGTTGAAAATAACAAGATCGGGGCGTGTGGCGTCAAGCGAGGCCTCGATGAGGCTGATGGTGTCTTTGCTGACTTTCGGCCCGTCTTGGATGTCGGCGAATTGCAATACGCGGAATTTGCCGGACTGGTGGAATTGCAGGCGGCCAAGCCGTGCGGATACGGAAAGCGGTCGACGGTCCCCCTCTTCCGCTGGTTGGATGCGCGGGCGCGTGGCTTTGGCGGCATGCTGCAATTCGGTCATACTTCTAGGGTAATGCAACATTGGGCGATTACATGTGCGATTCACGCAGGGCGTCAGCAGATTGCGCTGCCACATCGCATCCGGCAAAATCCATCAACCCACCGCCCAAAGCGACGTGAACAGACAGGTGCGAAAAACAAAACCACTCGCATCTGCGAGGCTCATTGGCTGGGATGCCTGGACTCGAACCAAGAATGGCTGAACCAGAATCAGCTGTGTTGCCAATTACACCACATCCCAATTTGGCAGGCGTGGCAACTTCGAAAAGTTGTCCGTCG
>ENA-OQAJ01000161-OQAJ01000161.1-human-gut-metagenome-genome-assembly--contig:-NODE-161-length-21114-cov-8.586125_pt1 | contig 21114 bp, 16 predicted proteins | sample MGYA00242736_ERZ504529 | MGnify/ENA primary metagenome ERZ504529 (study PRJEB26092, sample SAMD00036275) | human gut metagenome | host: Homo sapiens | study: EMG produced TPA metagenomics assembly of...
TACCCGCATCGTGCTTCGGGGGCAAAAGCCCCTCGCACTCTGCGACCGCTGCCCCTGCTTCGGTTCGCTGTTTCCGCCACTGGCGGCGCTCACCTTTGCAGCATCCAGTATTATCTGCGCTTTTGGCCTAGCAGCTACCGCACCTCGCTCGCCGTATCGGTACTTAGAATTATGCGGTATTGCCATAATTCTATTCTATCGCCATTAAAGTTTTTCGCCAGGACTTTTTTTCAAAAAGGCCGCCAATCTCCCGTAAATAAAACCTCACATCTTCGGGAAGATAATGCGGATGGTGGTGCCGGTGCCGACGGTGGATTCCAGATCAATGCGCGCACCGTGCAGAACAGCGATATGCTTGACAATGGCGAGCCCCAGGCCTGTTCCGCCGGTCGCCTTGGAGCGGGATTTGTCCACTCGGTAAAAGCGCTCAAACACGCGGCTTTGGCTGTCCTGTGGGATGCCGATGCCATTGTCCTCCACGCAGAAATACGGGCAGCCGTCCGCATTGGTGCCGCAGCTCAGCTCCACATGGCCACCCGGCCGGTTGTAGCGGATGGCATTGTCGCACAGGTTGGTTACAAGCTCGGTCAACAGGTCGTGGCTGCCGCGCACCGTAACGGGCTGTACTTTGTATTGCAGCGTAATGTAGGCTTTGCGGGCGTTCACCGTCATGTTGGTGGCAACATCCTTGACCAGAACGCCAAGGTCCACCGGTACAAAATCGGCGGTGGGGCTGTTTTCCTGCTGCTTGCTCATGCCGTCCAGTTCCGAAAGCTGCAAAATATCCGATACCAGCGTGATCATGCGCTGGGCTTCCTTGTGGATACGGTGGCCAAAGGTGGGAATGTCCTCCTGTTTTGCCATGCCGTTTTCAATCAGCTCTGCATAGCCGGAAATGCTTGTCAGCGGGGTTTTCAGCTCGTGGCTGACATTAGCGGTAAACTCCCGGCGGATGGTTTCATTGTCCTCCCGCAGCTTGCGGTCAGACTGTACCGTGTGCGCCAGCGGGATCAGCTCCTCATACGGCACATTGGCCTCGATGCAGTCCAGGTGCTCCGCCATTCGGGCGATGGGCTGCACCAGATGCTTGGTAATGACCTGCACCAGCACCAGCGCCAGAATGATGATAAGGATGCACCCGGCCACCAGAACGGGCAGCACGCGGTTGTAGCTGCTCCACATGTTGCTGGTTTCGTCCGCCAGCCGCAAAACGCTTCCGTCCGTCAGGCGCACGGCATAATAATGGGTGTCGTACCCAAGGGTTGCACTGCGGCGCACGCTGGCACCAGTGCCCTCTGCCATAGCCTGCTGGATCTCTGGGCGGTTGGCATGGTTGGGCAAGGTGCTGGGATCAGCAGTGGCAGAATCGTACAAAACGGTGCCATCCTGGGCCACAAGGGTCAGACGCAGGCCGTCTGCATACTGGGCCAGCTGCTCTGGCTGTGGGTCGGCAGAATGCTCATACCCTACCGCAATAGCTTCCACCGTGCGGGAAAGGTCGGTGTCAAACTGCTCGGCAAAAGCGTGCTGGAACAGCAGCGCTGCCCCCACCACGCTGAGCAGGAGGGACAAAATACCCACAGCCATCAAAGTGGTGCGCAACAGGTGAGCCATGCTGCGCGGCGCTTTGATGTGGGCGGTTTCGGCGGTATCAGGCATCTTCCCCGGCCTCCGTGCCCTTGGCGGACAGTTTGTACCCCACCTTGCGCACGGTGCAGATGGCGTCCCCGGCGTGGCCCAGCTTTTGGCGCAGGGTCCGCACGTGCATGTCAATGGTGCGGCTTTCCAGCAGGTCGTCGGTATCCCACACGGCTTTCATGATGCGCTCGCGGGCCAGAACTTCTTCGGGATGCTCCAAAAAGAAATGCAGCAGCGAATATTCCTTAAAGGTCAGCTCCACCGGCTCACCGTCCACCGTAACGGTGCGGGCAACGTCATCCAGCGTGATGTCTCCAAACCGCAGGGTGGTGGTGCTGGCTGGTGCGGTGCTGGCGCGGCGCAGCACCGCCTTGACGCGGCTGATGAACTCCATAATGCCGAACGGCTTGCAGAGGTAATCGTCTGCACCGTGGTCCAGCCCTTTTACCACATCAATCTCGCTGGTTTTGGCTGTGACCATGATGACTGGTACGGTGCGGGTCGCGGCGGTCTCCCGCAGGCGGCCCAAAATCTGGTAGCCGTCCTCATCGGGCAGCATAACGTCCAGAATCACCAGGTCGGGCACGGTCTCCCGCACGGCAGCCCAGAAGGAAGCCCCGTCCTCAAACCCGCGGACGGTGTATTGGTTGGTTTGCAGAGCATACTGCTCCAGCTCACGGATGGATGCGTCATCTTCAACAATATAGATCATAAGATCCTCCCAACAAACAGGCCGAAACCTGCGATGTGCCACAGGTTCCGGCCCATTTTACAGGGGAAAGCCCTGCGATAATTATTTTTTCTGCTCCGGTGCAGCGGCAGTTCCGCTGGGGCCGGGCTCAAAGGTATAGCGGCCGCGGTAGCGCTCATAGCGCTTTTCAAAACTGGGGCTTTCACCGTTTTTGATGTGGTTCAGGTATTCATGGGTATCAAAGCGGTCCTCCGATACTTCAATCATGGCAACGGCAATGTTGGAGCAGTGGTCCGCAATGCGCTCATAGTTGGTCAGCAGATCATCCAGCACAAAACCGTACTCAATGGTGCAGGCGCCGGCCTGCAGGCGGGCAATATGGCGGGTTTTGACTTCGCGCACCAGGCCGTCCACAACCTGCTCCAGCGGCTCGATCTTGCCGGCGGCGTAACAGTCGTTCTTCTGGAACGCATCCACGGTGCGGTTCACGATATCCTGAACGGCGGCCTCCAGAACGGAAAGATCGTCGATCGCTTCGTGGCTGAAGTGGATGGATTTTTCCTGAATTTCCTGCCCGGCCTTGAGCAGGTTGACCGAGTGGTCAGAGATGCGCTCCAGGTCATTGATGGTGTGCAGCAGGGTGTTGATGGTGCGGTTGTCCTCGCGGGAAAGTGCCTTGGCACTCAGCTTGACCAGATAGGTACCCAGAACGTCCTCGTAATGGTCCACAGCGTCTTCCTTGCGGTTCACCTCGTCGGCAATGGCTTCATCCCACTTGTGGGTCAGGGACATGGCCTGCAGCAGGGAGGTGCGGCAGATCTCGGCCATATCGCCGCCGGTCAGCATAGCGCGGCCAACGGCAACGGACGGGGTGGAAAGCAGGCGTTCGTCCAGCAGGGAATGCTGCTCGCCCGCCTGATCCTTGCTGTCCGGCACGGTCAGGATGGCCAGCTTTTCCAGCACGCGGTTGAACGGCAGCAGGATGGCGGTGGTCACAATGTTGAATATCGTGTGCACAATGGCAATGCCAAAGGTGTTGGCGGTTTCGTTGTAGAACGAGAATCCCAACAGCGCATGCAGCCCGTAAAAACCGCACAGGAACACCAGCGTGCCGATGAGGTTAAAGTACAGATGAACAAATGCAGTGCGCTTAGCATTTTTGTTGGCACCGGCAGAGGAGATCAGCGCGGTAACGGTGGTGCCGATGTTCTGGCCCATGATGATGGGAACCGCCGCCGCATAGGTGACGGCACCGGTGGAGGTGAGGGCCTGCAAAATACCCACCGAAGCGGAGGAAGACTGCAGTACAGCCGTCAGCACGGCACCGGCCAGCACGCCCAGAACCGGGTTTTTGAAGCTCAGAAACAGGTCCATGAACCAGGGCTCATCGGCCAGAGGACTCATGGCGGTGGACATGGTGTTCATACCGGCCATCAGGACGGAAAAGCCCACCATGATCTTGCCCACGCCGCTGCGGCGGTCCTTATCCTTGCCCAGCATATAAAGGAAGATGCCGATAAAGCCAAGGATGGGGGCCCACGCGTTGGGGTTCAGCATCTGGATGGCGAAGGAATCACCCTCCAGGCCTGAAAGCGAGAGCAGCCAGCCGGTAACGGTGGTACCGATGTTGGCGCCCATGATGACACCGATGGCCTGGTGCAGCTCCATCAGGCCGGAGTTGACAAAGCCGACCGCCATAACGGTGGTGGCACCGCTGGACTGGATCACTGCAGTAATAACCATGCCCAGCAGCAGCCCGCGCACCGGGCTGGCCGTCATTTTGGAAAGGATGCCTTGCAGTTTGCTGCCAGCGGTCTGCTCAAGGGCTTTGCCCATGAGGTCCATGCCGTAAAGGAACATGGCAATACCGCCCATCAGCGTGAACACATTAAAAATGCTCATACAGGGGGTTACACTTCCATTTCTCTTTTGTTATGTTTTCATTGTTGGGTGCAGCCGCACCCGGAGCAAAACCGAATCAAATCGTTTTGCACATGCCCACAATGGCACGATACCGTTACCTATTATAATAGAAAACAGGGCTTTATGAACACCAAAAGCCAGTAAAAGAATTGTAAAGATCGTGTAAAATGTCGAATCAACGCAAGAAAACTGTTAAAATTGGCACATTGTAAAAATTTGGCGTATTGATTTTGGGCAACTTTACACAAACTTTGCAAAAGGAAAGTTTCCGTTACCAAAGCTTTACCCGGATTGTACTGCACTATGGTCGATACTGGGGAAACAGCGCGGTACAATAAATACGCACTCAGGAAGAACGAATAGGAAAACACGAACCCCTGAGCGAATGTGTGAGATAGAATAACAGATACAATTAAGGGAGAAGAAAGTTTATGTTAAAGCGTAATGTTTCCGTTGCAGTTGCTGCTGCTCTGGCTCTCAGCCTGGCCGCCTGTGGTTCCAGCCCGGCATCCTCCGCTGCTTCCAGCGAAGCAGTTTCCAGCGAGGCCATCTCCAGTGAGGCTGCTTCCAGTGAAGCCACTGCTGCACCGGATGCCGGCGATTTCGATGTCGATCAGGACATCACCGTGATTTCCCGTGAGGATGGCTCCGGCACCCGCGGCGCTTTCATCGAGCTGACCGGTGTGGAAGCCAAGAACGATGCAGGCGAAAAGGTTGACAACACCACCGAGGCGGCTGCCATCCAGAGCTCCACCAACGGCGTTCTGACCGCTGTTTCCAACGATGAGACCGCAATCGGCTACATCAGCCTGGGTTCTCTGAACAATGATGTCAAGGCTGTCACCGTGGAAGGCGTTGCCCCCAGCGCTGACACCGTGAAGGATGGTACTTACACCCTGGCTCGTCCGTTCAACATCGTTACGAACGGCGAAGCTGCCGACCCCGTTGCCGTGGACTTCATTGCTTACTGCATGAGCACCGACGGTCAGGCCCTGGCCACCGAGGAAGGTTACATCGGCGATGTTGGCGCTGATTACACCAGCACCCAGCCCGCAGGCAAGATCGTGGTTGGCGGTTCCTCCTCTGTTTCCCCGCTGATGGAAAAACTGATCGAAGCGTATAAGACCGTGAACCCCAACGCAACCCTGGAACTCCAGACCACCGACTCCACCACCGGCGTTTCCGGCGCACTGGATGGCACCTACACCATCGGTATGGCCAGCCGTGAGCTGAAAGATTCTGAGGTTGAGGGCGGCGCAAAGGCGACTGTCTTGGCAAAGGATGGCATTGCTGTTATCGTCAGCAACGACAACCCCACTGATAACCTGACCGTTGACCAGATCAAAGGCATCTACACCGGCGAGCTGACCACCTGGGCAGACGTTCAGTAATCCCCCTTTCTAAAAAAGACGGCTGTTGCGGCGGCAAAAGGCGGCAACGGCCGTTTTTTGAAAGCCATCGGTATATAGTTCCTGAGCAAAGACAGGAGAGTATGGGAAAATGAAAACAACAACTTCGCACCTGAAAGAGATCGTCATGCAGGGTGTATTTACCGCCTGCGCGTGCATCTCCATTCTGGCTGTGGCGCTGATCTGCATCTTCTTATTTGCAAACGGCCTGCCCACCATTTTTGAGATCGGCCCCCTCAAGTTCCTGCTTGGCACCACCTGGAAACCCGGCAACAACCTGTACGGCATCCTGCCCATGATCCTGGGGAGCATCTATGTCACCGCAGCGCGATCATTGTGGGGGTGCCCATTGGGCTGCTGACGGCCATCTATATGTCCCGCTTTGCATCGCCCCGTATCAACAAGGTGCTGTTGCCGGCGGTACAGCTGCTGGCCGGTATCCCCTCGGTCGTGTACGGCTTCTTCGGCATGATCGTTATGGTCCCGGCGGTGCAGGCTATGGTCAAATCGGACTTTTTCAAAACTGTGCTGCACGTGAAAAGCGGCAAGGGCATGAGCCTGTTTACCGCCAGCCTGCTGCTGGGCATCATGATTTTGCCCCACCATACAATCACGGTCAGCAAGAACCAGCCTGGACGCTGTGCCCCCAAAGCTATTACGAAGGGCAGCCTGGCATCTGGGTGCTAACCCCATGAGCGCAGCGTGTTTTGCGCGGTGCTGCCCGCCGCCAAAAGCGGCGTAATGTCCGCTGTAATCCTGGGGGTTGGCCGCGCCATCGGCGAAACGATGGCCGTTGTGATGGTGCCGGCAACCAGACCTGGATGCCCAAGGGCTTGTTCCAGGGGCTGCGCACGATGACCTCCAACATCGTCATCGAGATGGGTTACGCTGCAGACCTGCACCGCGAAGCGCTGATCGCAACCGGCGTTGTGTTGTTCGTTTTCATTCTGCTGATCAATCTCTGCTTTAGTTTGGTAAAGGGGGGCGAAAAGAATGGCTGATTTTGCTGCAACCGCCGGTAAAACCGATGATATGACCCACGCAAATACGAAAATCGTTCCCCCCGCCCGCCACGAAAACCGCATGGCGGCCCGCGCGTATGCCCTTGTCATGCGCTGGCTGGTGCGGCTGGCGGCCCTGATTACTGTGGCAATCCTTGTGTTCCTGATCGGCTATATCCTGGTCAACGGTATTCCCAACCTCAAGCCGTCCCTGTTTGAGTGGACCTATAATTCCGACAACGTATCCCTGATGCCCGCGCTTATCAATACCATTCTGATGACGGCGTTCTCGCTGGCCATTGCCACACCGCTGGGCATTTTTGCTGCGGTCTGGCTGGTGGAATACGCCAAACGCGGCAGCAAGCTGGTCAAGGTGGTGCGCATCACCACCGAAACGCTGCAGGGCATCCCCTCCATCGTATACGGTCTGTTCGGTATGCTGTTCTTTGTCATGCAGCTCAAATGGGGCTACAGCCTGATCGCCGGTGCCTTCACGCTGGCCATCATGGTGCTGCCGGTCATCATGCGCACCACCGAGGAAGCGCTACTTGCAGTGCCGGATTCTTACCGTGAGGGCAGCTTTGGCCTGGGGGCCGGCAAGCTGCGCACCGTATTCACCATTGTGCTGCCCAGCGCCATGCCGGGCATCCTGTCCGGCGTGATTTTGGCAACGGGCCGCATTGTAGGCGAAACCGCGGCCCTGATCTACACGGCCAGCACCGTTGCCGCCGTGCCCGCCAGCGTGTTCAGCTCCACCCGTACCCTTGCCACCCATATGTATCTGCTTTCCAACGAGGGCCTGCATATCAATGAAACCTACGGCACTGCGTGGTGCTGTTGATCCTGGTGCTGCTCATCAACAGCCTGTCCAGCTTTATTGCCGGCCGCCTTGCCAAAAAGTAATGCCGAAAGGAACTGCATGATGAATAAATTCGAAGTTAAAAACATGGACCTGTATTACGGCAGCTTCCATGCACTGAAAAATATCAATATTGCCATCCCCGAAAAAGAGATCACGGCGTTCATCGGTCCTTCCGGCTGCGGCAAGTCTACTTTCCTGAAGAGCCTGAACCGCATGAACGACCTGGTGGAAGGCTGCCGCATTTCCGGCGATATCCTGCTGGACGGTGTGGATATCTATAAGGATAAGATGGATGTCAATGTGCTGCGCAAGCGGGTTGGCATGGTGTTCCAGAAGCCCAACCCCTTCCCGATGAGCATTTACGATAACATCGCCTACGGTCCCCGCACCCACGGTGTGCGCAGTAAGGCGCAGCTGGATGAAATTGTGGAAAAAAGCCTGCGCGGCGCTGCCATCTGGGACGAAGTGAAGGACCGCCTGAACAAAAGCGCGCTGGGCATGTCCGGCGGCCAGCAGCAGCGTTTGTGCATTGCCCGCGCCCTGGCGGTGGAGCCGGAAGTTCTGCTGATGGACGAACCGACCTCTGCCCTGGACCCCATCTCCACCTCCAAGGTGGAAGAGCTGGCTCTGGAATTAAAGGACCGCTACACCATCGTAATCGTGACCCATAACATGCAGCAGGCCGCCCGTATTTCAGATAAGACGGCGTTCTTCCTGCTGGGTGAGCTGGTGGAAATGGGCGATACGGAACGCCTGTTCTCCACCCCTGTGGACAAGCGCACGGAAGATTATATTTCCGGCCGTTTTGGCTGATCGGAGGAGCAATACCATGCCTAGTGTGCGTAAATCTTATGATGAAGAGCTTTTGCAGCTGGATACCTTGCTGGCCCGCATGGGTCACGAAGCCGGTGCCGCCATTGAAAGCGCACTGACTGCCCTGCGCAATGATGATATTGAACTGGCCCGCAGCGTGGTTGCGCGGGACAGCCAGATCGACGCAGGCGAACACGAGATCGAACACCGCTGCCTGCAGCTGCTGCTGCGCCAGCAGCCGGTGGCTTCGGATCTGCGCAAGGTCAGTACAGCCCTGAAAATGGTAACGGATGTGGAGCGCATCGGCGACCAGGCCAGCGATATTGCGGAACTGGTGCTGCACCTGCACGCCAAATCCACCGATGCCGTGGGCGTGCTGGAAGATATCCTGAAAATGGGCGATGATGTGTTGAAGATGGTCAAGCGCTCCATTGCCGCCTATGTGCAGGTGGACCTTGCCGTTGCCGCGGAAGTGATCGCCCATGATGATGTCATCGACGCTGCGTTCAGGCGCATCAGCAGCGAAATTGCCCAGTACATTGCCGCTCACCCCACCGAAGCAGAGACCGCGCTGGATCTGTTTATGGTGACCAAATATCTGGAACGCCTTGGTGACCACGCCGTGAACGTGGCCGAATGGGTCGAATTCTTAAAGACCGGCGTTCACAAATCCCGCAAGATCGTGTGATCTTGCCCGGCGGCGTGTGAGGCCGCTCCAAGGTGAACCTGAAGCCAACTGCTTGGATTTTGAATTTTCAGATACACCCAATAACATTGCCATTCTCTTTTTTATGTTTTCCTATACCGCACCAAAGGGCCAGCACTGCACGCTGGCCCTTTGGTGTTTTTATGTGTAGACTGCTGGGAATGAAACCTGGCAGAAAAGTGGAAGAAGCAATGCAGAGTGTGTTATACTGGAAAGAACAAATCGAAAACGGCTGCACAATATGAGCACTGCGATGAGATTTTGAAAGAAAAGACCGCACACCTCGGCATCCATGTTACCCGCGAAGACATCATCCACAGCTTTGACAATGCTAAGGGCACGAATGGCAGCATTGCCATGCCCGGCATCAGCGAGTTGTCTCCTCTGTATCTTGCCTGCGTTACCGCTGCCATCGCAGGTGGTTCCACGGTCTGCTCTCACTTTAACGATTCCGGCTTCTGGCTTGTCAAGAGCCTTGTCGGCATGGATGAAAAAACCACCCTCAAGACCTGGACCATTATGGAAACCTTGGTTGGCGGCGTTGGATTCCTGGTTGCGCTGGTCATTTCGTTCTTTGCCTGATGGGTACATTTATTGAAAAATTCTATTTTATAACCCAAAAGCCCAAAGCGGCACGGTTCACTTAACCGGCAGCTTTGGCTTTTGCTGTTTTATCAGAGAAAAAATTACGCGCTTACATCTTCAAACTGGCTGTTGTACAAATCGGCATAGAACCCGCCAGCGGCCAACAGGTCGTCGTGGGTGCCCTGCTCCACAATGTCACCATCCCGCATGACTAAAATCAGGTCGGCGTCCTTGATGGTGGAAAGCCGGTGGGCAATCACAAAGCTGGTGCGGCCGCGCATCAGGTTGTCCATGGCGGTCTGGATGCGCTGTTCGGTGCGGGTGTCCACACTGCTGGTGGCTTCGTCCAAAATCAAAATTTTGTTGTCCGCCAGAATGGCGCGGGCAATCGTCAGCAGCTGTTTTTGGCCCTGGCTCACGTTGGAAGCATCCTCGTTCAACTCCATCTGGTAGCCGCCGGGCAGCGTGCGGATAAAGTGGTCGGCACAGGCGGCCTTGGCGGCGGCGATGACTTCCTCATCGGTGGCATCCAGGCGGCCATAGCGGATGTTTTCCATAATGGTGCCCTGGAACAGCCAGGTATCCTGCAATACCATGCCAAAGCCTTCGCGCAGGGCGCTGCGGTCAAAGTCCTTTACGTTGTGGCCGTCCAGCGTAATGGCGCCGGAGTTGACATCGTAAAAGCGCATCAGCAGCTTGACCATGGTGGTTTTGCCTGCGCCGGTGGGGCCGACAATGGCAACTTTCTGGCCGGGTTTTACATCGCAGCTGAAATCCCGGATAACAGTCTTTTCCGGCGTGTAGCCAAACTTGACATGGTCAAAGGTGACCTGGCCGTCAATGCAGGCGGGGTCTGCCCGGCGGGCGGGGTCAGCGTTCTGTTCTTCTTCCGGCTCACCCAAAAATTCAAACACGCGCTCCGAAGCCGCCGCCATACTTTGCAGCATGTTGCTGACCTGGGCCAGCTGCTGGATGGGCTGGGTGAAATTACGCACATACTGGATGAACGCCTGGATGTCACCAATGGTGATGATGCCGCGCGCGGCAAAAATGCTGCCGGAAACGGCCACTGCTACATAGCCCAGGTTGCCCACAAAGGTCATGATGGGCTGCATCAGCCGGAAAGGAACTGGCTTTTCCAGGCGGATTCAAACAGGCGGTTGTTGGCTTCGTCAAAATCATTCAGAACGGCATCTTCGCGGTTGAACGCTTTGACCACATTGTGGCCGGAATATACTTCCTCCACCTGGCCGTTCACGGAGCCCAGAACTTTTTGCTGGGCGCGGAAATATTTCTGGCTGAACCTGACCACCAACAGCACCAGCGCCATCGAGACCGGCAGGATCAAAATGGCAATCAGCGTCATCGTGGGGCTGATGGTCAGCATCATGATGAGCACGCCGATCATGGTGGTAATGCTGGTGATCAGCTGGGTAATGCTCTGGTTCAGGCTCTGACCCAGGGTATCCACATCGTTGGTAATGCGGGAAAGTACCTCGCCCACGGTGCGCTTTTCAAAATAGGCAAGGGGCAGGCGGTTGATCTTTTCGCTGATCTGGCGGCGGAAGTCATAACACATCTTCTGCGAAAGCCCGCTCATGATCCAGCTCTGGCAGAAACTGAACGCAGCGGAAACCAGATACATGACCAGCAGGATCAGCAGGATTTTGCCGATATAGCCAAAGTCAATGCTGCCGGTGCCCCGCAGCTTGGCCACCCAGCCGGTGGCCAGGGCAGTGGTGGCTTTGGCCAGCACCTTGGGGCCTGCAATATTAAAATCGTGGAAAGAACGGCAAAAACAATCACGGCAATCAGGCAGAACTTGTAGTGCCCCAGCTCTGCCAGCAGGCTGCGCATGGTGCCCTTAAAGTCTTTTGCCTTTTGGGTCGTCATTCGTCCGGGATGCGGCATCAGGCTTCCCCTCCTTTCAGGTCCAGCTCTTTGTTGCTCAGCTGGCTGCGGGCAATTTCCTGGTAAGCCGGGCAGCTTTCCATCAGCTGGGCGTGGGTGCCCTTGCCCACAATGCGGCCATCTTCCAGAACCAAAATCTGGTTGGCGTGCAGCACAGTGGAAATGCGCTGTGCCACAATAATCACGGTGGCGTCGCCGGTTTCGGCTTTCAGCGCGCGGCGCAGGGCAACATCAGTCTTGTAATCCAGCGCGGAGAAGCTGTCATCAAACAGGTAGATCTTCGGGTGTTTGGCAATGGCGCGGGCGATGGAAAGCCGCTGCTTCTGCCCGCCGGAAACGTTGGTGCCGCCCTGGGCAATGAGGCTTTCGTACCCCTCCGGCTTGGCGGAGATGAACTCTTCCGCCTGGGCAATGCGGGCGGCGGTGCGCACATCGGCATCGGTGATATTCTCACCGCCGAATTTCAGGTTGGAATCAATCGTGCCGCTGAACAGTACGCCCTTTTGCGGCACATAACCCAAAAGGCCGCGCAGGGTGCTCTGTGGCATCTGGCGCACATCCACGCCGTCTACCGTCACGCTGCCGCCGGTCACATCATAAAAACGGGTGATCAAATGCAGCAAACTGGTTTTGCCGCAGCCGGTGGAGCCGATAATGGCCGTGGTCTGGCCGGGTTTGGCGACAAAATCAATATCGTGCAGGGCGTCCTCGCTGGAGCCGGGGTAGGTAAAGTTGACATGATGGAATGCGACTTCGCCGTTCCAGTGGTGCTGATTGAGGTCAGCGGGGATGGCTTCCGGCACCGGGTCATGGATGGCCGGCTCGGTGGTCAGCACTTCGTCAATGCGGTCCGCGGCAACGCCGGCACGGGGCAGCATCACGGCAACCATCGTCAGCATCAGGAAGGACATCACGATCTGCATCGTGTAGGTGATAAAGGCGATCATGCTGCCCACCTGCATGGTGCCGGCATCAATCTGTTTGCCGCCGAACCAGACGATCAGCAGGGAAGTGCCGTTCATAATCAGGGTCATAAAGGGCATCATGGCGGCCATTACCCGGTTGGTGAACAGCTGGGTGCGCATCAGGTCGGTGTTGGCGGCGTCAAAGCGTGCTTCCTCGTGCTGTTCGCGGCTGAATGCGCGGATGGGCATAATGCCGGTCAAAATCTCGCGGGATACCAGGTTCAGCCGGTCCACCAGCTTTTGCATGATCCTGAACTTGGGCATGGCAAACTGCATCAATACCGTAATCAGCGCCAGCAGCAAAGCGACGGCCAGCACAATGATCCAGGTCAGGCTGGAACCCGCCTGCGCCACATGGATGATGCCGCCAATGCCAAGGATGGGGGCATACGCCACCATGCGCAGCAAAATTACGCAGGTCATCTGGATCTGCTGTACATCGTTGGTGGTGCGGGTGATGAGGGATGCGGTGGAAAACTTGTCCGTTTCAGAGGCAGAAAAGCTGACCACCCGGCGGAACACACCGCGGCGCAGATCCCGCGCAATGGCAGCCGCCACGCGGGAAGCAAGCAGCCCCACCAGAACCGCGGCGGCAACCATCAACAGGGTCAGCCCCAGCATCCGGCCGCCGGTCTGCATCAGGTAGTTCATCTGTACCGCATCGCTGATGCCAAGGGCCTGATATTCCAGCCCCACCAGCAGCACTGCCTGGGCTGAAAGCCCGCTCAGCTCACTTTCGCCGGCCTGACCCATGGCTGCGGCCAGCTGGGCCTGTACGGCATCCCGGCTGAAACCGGGCATCTGGGTCATGGCCGCAAACTGGGCGGTAACGGTATCCAGCGCGGCGGCATCCGGGGCGTTGCCCTCCCCGGCTGCCTGAGCGGAAGCCAGATAGAGCACAATATCCGGGGTGGAAAATACCTCCGCCAGCGTATCCCGGTCCGCATCGGCCCGCAGCAGGCGGACCGTATAGGGGGATGCGAGCTTTTTCTGTAAGCTGGTAGCGGAGGAGAGTGCGTTGTCGGTGCCGCCCGGCTGGGTGTAAGCGGCTTCCACCGCGGCGGCGTCCGCGTTCGTCATCAGCAGCTCCAGCACCTGCAGGGTGGAATCCCGCACTACTTCTGGCACAGCGTCCGCAATGCCGGACTGTTGGATGCCGGTATCCACAATTTTGCTGGTGTAGTCCGGCAGGGTCAAATCGCCGTATGCCTGCACCAACAGCAGGGCAATAATAACAAGGCAGGCCGCCCAGTGTTTGGCCAGATGTTTGAAAATTTTTTGTCATGGCATCTTCTCCTTTTCGGCCAGCAGCTTTTCGTTCTGGCGCTCAATGGCCAGCAGCAGGGTTTGGGCATCCTTTGCAAACTGCCGGCAAAATTCTTCGCCCAGGTCATCCATAATGCCGGTGATGTAATCATTCAGACGGCTTTCGCAGATCAGGCGGGATTCCTCCCCTTTTGGGGTGATGCGCACCAGAGTGCGGCGGCGGTCATTGGGATCGGTCTGGCGCTGGGCCAGGCCATCCTGCTCCAGTGTGCGCAGTCCGCGGGAAATCGCCGGCAGCGGCTGCTTGAAAATCTCCGCCAGGTCCGAAACATACACGGCACCATCCTGGCCGCGCACCTCAATGGCGTGGTTTAGCCCTTCCAGAATGCCAAGATGCACTTGGGGGCGTTGGCAAGGCTTAAAGACGCCCCGCGGCGCACAGACTTTTTTCAGCCGGTCAAGATAGCGCATCACGGCTTTGCTGCGCTGGTCACCAATATGTCCCTCCATAAAGGTTCTCCTTTCTGTTGCTATATGTAAATGGTTGGCATATGTTAAGCATATGGAAACAGTATAGCCCCGCAGCCGAAAAAATGCAACGGCTGCGGGGCTGTGTTTTAAATTTGTTTACAAACTACTTATAAATCAAAGTCACCGGTAAACAGCTGCACCCAATAGGGGTAGCCATCCACCATAGTGTAGCCAACGCCGATGCAGTCATAGTTTTCGTTCAGGATGTTGGCGCGGTGGCCGGAGCTGTTCATCCAGTCGTTCATCACGATCTCCGGGGTTCTCTGACCCATGGCAATGTTTTCGCCGGCATAGGCATAGTCAATGCCCAGGTGCCACAAAATGGTAAAGCATTCAGAACCGTCGGGGCGGGTGTGGCTGTATCGCTGGGAAAGCTCCTTGGCGCGGGCTGCTGCGGCAACCATCAGACGGTCGTCCTTGACCAGGGGCTGCAATCCGCGGGAGGTGCGCTCCTGGTTGACCAGCTTGATCACGCGGTCTGCCATGGCTTCCTCGCTGGTCGTAATGCTGGCCTGCATCACGCCGGTATCAACATCAAAAAGGTACAGATTGCCGTCGATCGTCACAATGCCTTTGGCCATGGTGCCGTACACCTGGTCAAAGTAATAGGTGCCATCATTGTTGGTATCCCAGCCTTTTACCATGTGGCCGTTGGCGTCATACCGCACCCACTTGCCGGTGCCGTCTGCGTTTTCGGCCCAGTCGCCGGCTTCGGATTCCTGGTATACATCCTTGCTGACGGCTTTAGCACCCTGCTGCACGTTATCCAGCCAGTACCAGGCATCGGAGGCCGGATCATAGATTTCTTTGCCGCGGTAGGCTGCATTATTGGGATCATAACCCTGGCGCTTGCCAGCCTCGTACCAGTAATCTTTGCCGTCCATGCTGTGCCACATCAGGTTGCAGCCAATGCCGGTGGTGGTATCAAAGCTGCAGGGCAGGCCGTCGATCGTTACATCACCCTTGGTCATGGCACCGGTGACAAGGTCAAAGTAATAGGTACCGTCATCGTTGGTATCCCACCCTTTGATCATATGGCCGTTGGCATCATAGCGCACCCATTTGCCGCCGTTGGATTCCTGGTAGACATCCTTGCTGACGGCTTTTGCGCCGCCCTGGTCGCGTCCAGCCAGTACCAGGCGTCGGAATCGGGGTCGTAAATCTCTTTGCCGCGGCCGGTGGTACCCTGTTTCACGCCGTTCTCGTACCAGTAATCCTTGCCGTTCACGGTTTTCCAACCGGTGTAGGTGGAAGCGCTGGCAACACTGTCGGCGGTTTCCGGCGTGGCGGTCTCTTCCGCCAAAGCGGGCAGTGCAGCAGCACTGCACAGCAATACGGCGGTCAGAACGGCCGCGCAGCGAAAACGAAATTGCATGGGATATTCCTCCTGCATGTACTTCTTTTATAAGGCAACACCGCACAATTCCCGCCTAACGGCTCAAGCACCGCTCCGGCGGCTGCGGCACGGCATCTGCGTTGCCAAAATGCTCGATAATGTCGGGTTGCGGTACCCGCATCGTGCTTCGGTTCGCTGTATCCGCCACTGGCGGCGCTCACCTTTGCAGCATCCAGTATTATCTGCGCTTTTGGCTTAGCAGCTGCCGCACCTCGCTCGCCGTATCGGCACTTAGAATTATGCGGTATTGCCATAAATGTGTTGATCGGAATATTTCAACTCTCTTTTGCGGGGTTCGGGGATGCCTTGATTACGCCAAGGCCCAAATCACTGGATAGCGGCGCGCAGTATTTCCAGCAGCGGGGTGATCATCCCGCTGCCGCGGGACCGCCAAAGTTCACGATGCCGCGCAGCGGCATGGAATCCAGCATCTGAGCTACGGCTTCGCTGCTGGCAATCTCGCTGCCGCCTGCGTTGCCGCCGGTCAGGGCATTGCCCGCCTGTGCCAGCACCTGCTGGATGATGGCAGCTGTGCGGTCATCCTTGGAAAGCTCGCCGATGGTGGTGTTTTCGTCAATCACGAATGGGCGGCGGCGCGGGGTGCTGAACCGCACGCTGAGCGTTGCGTGGATATCCCGGCTGGAATGGCCCAGCAAAATCTTGTACTCGCCTGGGGCGGCGTACCAGCTGCCCAGCGTTTCGTCATAGTAGCTCAAATCCTGCGCGGTCAGGGTGAACTCTACCTGCTTTTCCTCGCCAGGTTCCAGCTTGACCTTCACGAACTTGCGCAGCTCCTTGGGCGGGCGGCCGGTGGTGCCGGTGCAGTCTGCTACATACAGCTGCACAACTTCCTTGCCGGGCATCATGCCAACGTTCTTCACGCTCACCCGTACCCGCGCGCTGTCGCCCTCGGCAAACTCGTCCGCCGTCAGCTGGGCATTGCGGTACACAAACCCTGTGTAGGAAAGCCCGTGCCCAAACGGCCACAGTACCGGCATCTTGCGGGCGTCGTACCAGCGGTAGCCGACATACACGCCCTCGCGGTATTCCACATGGCGGCCGTCACCGGGGAAGTCGAGATAACACGGGGTATCTTCCAGCCGCAGGGGCCAGGTTTCCGGCAGGCGGCCGCTGGGGTTGGCATCGCCCCACAGCAGGGCGTCCGCCGCAGCGCCAACACCTTCGCCGCCCAGATACATGCACAGCACGGCGTTCACATCGTTGGCCCAGGGGCATTCCACCGGGGAACCGGTGTGCAGCACCACAACAGTGTTTTTCTGCACGGCGGCCACGCGGGCAATCAGGTTGTTCTGGCTTTCCGGCAGGCGCATATGGCTGCGGTCAAAGCCTTCGCTTTCAAAAGATTCCGGCAGGCCCGCAAAGATCACCGCCGCGTCAGCTTCCGCTGCGGCGGAAACAGCGCGCAGGAACTCTTCCTCCTCCCGCTGGTCCAGATCAGCGGGGAAGCCCTCCACATAGCTCACCCGGCGGCCATGGCTTTCGGCCATTTCCAGCGCGCTGTCCACCCTGATGGTGTTGATGTGGCTGGAGCCGCCGCCCTGATAGCGCGGCGTTTTGGCAAAGCCGCCGATGTATACTACCTTGCTGCCCTTTTTCAGCGGCAGCACACCGCGGTTCTGCAAAAGCACGGCGCATTCCTTGGCCAGCTCTGCGGCGATGGTGTGGTCGCCTTTCAGGTCCAGCTCCGGGGCCGGGGCGGCAGCTTCGTCCGCGCGCGGAACACAATGTTCAAAATGCGGATCACAGCCTTGTTCAGCGCGGCTTCGCTCAAGGTGCCGGCTTTAACGGCGGCCACGATCTTGGCGTCATTGACACCGCCGGAACCGGGCATTTCCAGGTCAAGCCCAGCCGCAACACCCTTTACACGGTCAGCTACAGCGCCCCAGTCGGACATCACAAAGCCCTTAAAGTTCCACTCGGTGCGCAGGATATCGGTCAGCAGCATGCGGTTTTCGCTGGCAAATACATCGTTCACGCGGTTGTAGCTGCACATCACCGTCCAGGGCTGGGATTTCTTGACGGCGGTTTCAAATGCAGGCAGGTAAATTTCGCGCAGCGTACGCTCCGTCATGTCGGACGATGCGCTCATGCGGCGGTACTCCTGGCTGTTGGCGGCAAAATGCTTGATGGAGGTACCAACCCCCTGGCTCTGTACGCCATTGATGTACCCGGCGGCCAGCTCACCGGCCAGCACCGGGTCTTCGGAGTAATATTCAAAGTTGCGGCCGCACAGCGGGCTGCGCTTGATGTTTATGGCAGGCCCCAGCACAACGCCAACGCCGACGCGCGGGCTTCCCGCCCGATGGCCGCACCCTCCCGGCGGGCCAGGTCGGGGTCAAAGCTGGCGGCAGCGGAGCACCCGGCGGGGAAGCAGACCGCCTTGCGGCTGTGGTTGGGGTCGTCCCGTTCCGGGTCCTGGGTGCGCAGGCCGTGCGGGCCGTCCGAGACCATCAGGGTGGGAATGCCCAGGCGTTCCACGGCTTTGGTGTGCCAGAAATCCGCGCCGGAGCAAAGCCCGGCCTTTTCTTCCAGCGTGAGCTGGGCAACCAGTTCGGGAATGTTGTGTTCCATCAAAAAGTCATCCTCCTTTTGTCCACCAGCTGCGGGTGGGGGGCAAGGGCAGGTGGCGGTTGTTCGGGCAGTGGAAACGTGCCGGATATACCGTTCCGCCCACGCTGCCTCCGGGGTGTGCCAAAATGGACACACACCCCCATATTTTGTATCATTATACACCACTTTGCACGCGAAAAGATAGCCTTTTTATTAAAAAATGTAAAGTCTGAAAACTTTTTCTGTGCAGGATGTTGGTGCGTCTGGCATTGTATTTCTCCTCTGCTTCGTGTAAAATTTAAAATTAGGATATACAGCGGCAAAAAAACGTTTTTTGGCTGTATTCCAGGGAGGAAAAAATGAAAAAAGATAAACGGATTTTTGGCCCTTGTTTTGGCGGCGGCCATGATGGGCACCGCTGCGCTTCCGGTTTGGGCCCAGACCCCGGAAACGGCGGACAGCAGCGTGGTGGAAGTGGAAGGCACGCTGGAAAACATCATAGCTGCCCGTGAAGCACTGGCTGCGCAGCCGGCAACGCTGGCGGAGGATGACAACAACATTCAGGCGGCGCAGACCATGGTGGAGCGCGTGGCCAATGCCGTAAAGAACCATACGGAAACAGCAGAGAAAGTAAATATCAAAGACCTGAACTTGGATAAAGATCTGGTGCTTTCCACCCTGGCTGACCTGAATGCGCGTGTGGAAGGCGGCGAGGCCATCAGCAAATTGTCCTGCTATTATAGCAGGGATACCGGGCTGGCGGTGGCAATCGGCCTTGAATACTGCACGGCGCAGGATGTTGCCGCCATGCAGGTAAAGCTGGACCAGCTGATGGACCAGGCCAACACCCTGTGCCAGACGGATCTGGAAAAGGTGTTCTATGTGCATGAATGGCTGGTGCAGAACATTGCCTATGACCGGGAACACCTTAGTGATGATGTGCAGGACGACCACAACCTGCGCGGCGCCCTGCTGGATGGGACTGCTGTTTGTGACGGCTATGCCAAAACGTATGCCCTTACCCTGCGCAAGCTGGGTATCACTGGTGTGCTGGTAACCAGTAAAGATATCGGCCATGCGTGGAACATGGTCGAGCTGGACGGGAACTGGTACCAGGTGGACTGCACCTGGGATGACCCGGTGGACGGTTCGGATCAGCTGGGATATTGCATGCATAAACATCTGCTGTGTACCACAAAGGAGATGAACACCAACCATAACGATGACGGCGATGACAGCGTTGCCTTTGACCTGGAAAATCTTGGCACACAGAACATCGTGAACCTAGCCACGGACGATACCTATGAAAACACCTGGTGGAAAGACAAGCGGAGCGCGATCTTCCCGTGCGGGGGCGACTGGTACTATGCGTCCGGCGAACGCCTTTTCTGGCGTGATGACCTGGGCGACTGTGATTCCAACCTGGCGCGTGAAGATGATTCGGGTGTGGTTGCCGGCAGTATTGCGCTGGACGGAACGCTGCTGGTCGCCACGGACAGACAAGCGTGCGAGCAGAGCAGCTGGATCAAACAATATGAACTGGATCCGGCCAGCCATGAAGTGACCGAGAAAAAGAAGGAAAGTCTCCAAAGCATCGGCATTGCGGCCCAGTGGGATGGCATTTATTATGCCGTAAGCCAGCAGGAATACCACCAGGATGTGCGCCAGTATATCAAGACAAGGGATATCCCAGTCCCCACAGCAACCCCGACTGCTGTACCTACCGCAACGCCTACTGCAGCGCCTACCGCAACACCTACCGCGACACCTACCGCGACCCCCACTGCAACGCCGGTCAAGCCGACTGCTACACCTACCGCTACCCCTGTGAAACCCACCGCAACCCCTGCCAGCGGCTATACCGGTTGGAAAACCGTGAACGGAAAAGACTACTGGTACGAAAACGGCGTAAAGCAGGGCACCACTGGCCGCGGCAAGGAAATTTATGACCCCGATTCCGACGCCTGGTACTGGCTGGACGCCAACCAGGGCGGCGCAAAAGCCGTCAGCAAGGATGTTTACCAGGAATCCAACGGCGGCAAATGGGTGCGCTATGATGCCAACGGCCATATGATCAAAGGGTGGGATACCAACGATGACGGTACCTATTACTTTGACCTTGTCACCGGTGCCATGACCAAGGGTGATGCAACGATCGACGGCCTGCCCTGCAGCTTTGATACGGTGACCGGTATTGGCCTAAACTGCGCATGGAAGCGCATAAACGGCAAAAATTACTGGTACGAGGCCGGCAAGCGCCAGGGCTATGACCCCAACAATGCAGCCTACCGCGGCAAAGAAATTTACGACCCCGTCAGCAACGGCTGGTACTGGCTGGATAACGTGCAGCAGGGGGCAAAAGCCGTCAGCAAGGATGTCTATCAGGAATCCAGCGGCGGCAAATGGGTGCGGTATGATGCCAACGGCCAGATGATCAAAGGCTGGAACACCAATGCCGACGGTACTTATTACTTCGATCCCATCACCGGTGCCATGGCCAAAGGTACAACCACCATTGACGGTATGACCTATTATTTTGACCCCGCAACCGGCGTAAAACGGTAACAAAAAGCCATAACAAAACCCGATAAAGCCAAGGCAACACCGCACAATTCCCGCCTTACGGCTTAAGCACCGCTCCAGCGGCTGCGGCACGGCATCTGCGTTGCCAAAATGCTCGATAATGTCGGGTTGCGGTACCCGCATCGTGCTTCGGGGCAAAGCCCCTCGCACTCTGCGACCGCTGCCCCTGCTTCGGTTCGCTGTTTCCGCCACTGGCGGCGCTCACCTTTGCAGCATCCAGTATTATCTGCGCTTTTGGCTTAGCAGCTGCCGCACCTCGCTCG
>ENA-OQAJ01000162-OQAJ01000162.1-human-gut-metagenome-genome-assembly--contig:-NODE-162-length-21031-cov-2.963595_pt1 | contig 21031 bp, 27 predicted proteins | sample MGYA00242736_ERZ504529 | MGnify/ENA primary metagenome ERZ504529 (study PRJEB26092, sample SAMD00036275) | human gut metagenome | host: Homo sapiens | study: EMG produced TPA metagenomics assembly of...
CAAGATAAGACTCCTGTGTCTTTACAGGAGTCTTTTCTTACGCATTATTTGTGGACTACAACACCATCGATCAGACCATATGCCTTCGCTTCTTCTGCTGTCATATAGTTATCACGGTCAGTATCTTTCTCCACAATCTCAAGAGGCTGTCCGGTATTCGCGGAAAGAATTTCGTTCAGCTTCTTTTTGGTTTTTGCGATCTGGTCAGCTACGATCTGGATCTCTGTAGCCTGCCCCTGTGCACCGCCTGATGGCTGGTGGATCATGATCGTTGAATTCGGCAGTGCGTATCTCTTGCCTTTGGCACCGGAAGACAGGAGGAAAGCTCCCATGCTGGCTGCCATTCCAAGGCAGATTGTAGATACATCACACTTGATATACTGCATCGTATCATAGATCGCCATTCCGGCAGTTACAGAACCACCCGGGCTGTTGATATAAAGCTGGATATCCTTGGAAGGATCTTCTGCTTCCAGGAAGAGAAGCTGTGCAACGATCAGGTTCGCACTGACATCGTTAACCTCTTCTCCAAGGAAAATGATTCGGTCCTTAAGAAGTCTTGAATAGATATCGTAACTTCTTTCTCCTCTGCTGGTCTGCTCAATGACGTAAGGTACTAAACTCATTTTGCCCTCCATTTCCGAGGTTTATTACGCCTCTACAGCTGCATCGGCAACTAATGTAACAGCTTTCTGAACAGCCATATCTTTCTTCATCTGCTCCATCTCGTTCTCACCGATGAGATCTTTTAATTTGTCTGCTTCCATCTTGTACATCTCTGCCATCTTGGAGATCTCTTCGTTAACCTCTTCCTCTGTTGGCTGGATGTTCTCTACCTCAGCGATCTTCTCAAGAACCAGTCTTGTCTGGATTCTCTTAAGAGCCTGTGGCTTCATGTCTTCCATCATCTTCTCAACGCTCTGACCTGTAAACTGGAAGTACTGCTCCATGGAAAGACCCTGGGACTGCATTCTTCTTGCGAAGTCGTCAAGCATCTGACGTGTCTGAGTCTCGATCATTGCCTCCGGAATATCCATCTGGGCATTCTCGATCACTTTATCTACTGCTGCGTCCTCTTTTGCACGACGAGCATCTTCTGCTTTTTTCTCTGTCAGGTTCTTCTTAACGTCTTCTTTGTACTCAGCAAGTGTATCAAACTCAGATACATCTTTAGCGAAGTCATCGTCAAGCTCCGGAAGCTCTTTCGCTTCGATCTTCTTAACGTCGCACTGGAATACTGCTTCCTTACCAGCGAGCTCTTTTGCCTGATACTCCTCAGGGAATGTTACTTTAACTTCTACATGGTCACCAGTCTTGGCACCGACAAGCTGCTCCTCAAATCCCGGGATGAATGTGTTGGAACCAAGTGTCAGCGGATAATCTGTTCCTTTACCGCCCTCGAATGCCTCTCCGTCTACGAAGCCCTCGAAATCGATAGTTGCTGTGTCGCCATTCTCGGCTGCGCGATCCTCAACTGTGATCGTTCTGGAGTTCTTCTCCTGCTCTTTCTTAAGCTCTGCCTCAACTTCCTCGTCTGTTACTTCTGTCTCAGACTTCGGAACCTCAAGTCCTTTATAGTCGCCAAGAGTTACCTCTGGTTTGGTAGCTACTTCTGCTGTAAAGATAAATGGTTTGCCAGGCTCAACCTGTGTTACATCGATCTTAGGCTGGGAAACGATCTCAAGATCACACTCAGCAAGTGCTTTGCTGTAATGCTCTGGGATCAGAGCGTTAGCAGCATCCTCAAGGAATACTCCCTTACCGTACATCTGCTCGATCATTTTTCTAGGAGCTTTTCCTTTACGGAATCCCGGAATGGAAATTCTGCCTTTTGCTTTCTGATATGCGTTCTGCATTGCTTTGTCAAGATCCTCGGCGGAAACCTCGATTGTAAGTTTCGCCATGTTTTTCTCCATTTTCTCAACCTGTAAACTCATGTTTCTTGTTCCTCCTTAATTATATCGAGTAAATACCTTATTATATAAATAGTTAACACTCGCATTTTATATATTTACAGTCATTTCTGTAGTATAGCATAATCACTGTAAAAACGCCAGTATTTTTTTCGCCATATATGGCTCTTATACCGCTGTAAATCCCCTGTTTTCCGTAAAAATCCCGTTCAGAAGCAGTGCAGCTCTTCTGGTTTTCCTTCTTAACCGCAAAAACAGCTCTTCTTTAGTAAAAAATCTCTGTTGAATATACTACAGACTCTGCGATTTCCTCGGCTTTTGCTCTTCCCTCCAGCTGACGGATCAGAGAAAGACTGAAATCAATGGCTGTTCCAAGACCTCTGCTGGTAGTCACATTTCCGTCCACTACTACCGGCTCCAGGGAAGTTCTGGCGCTTGTAAGCTGCTCCATTACAGATGGATAAGATGTGGCATTTCTGCCTTTGAGGAAGCCAAGTCTCTCGAATACACCCGGAGCTGCACAGATAGCTGCCACCTTGCCGCCTTTCTGGTAAAATGATGTGAGAAGCCCGGTCAGCGGTTTGTATTCCTCCAGATATTTTGTTCCTGGCATTCCTCCCGGGATCACAAGCATGTCCGCATCAGAGAAATCACACTCTGAAAATGTGCAGTCTGTAAGAATATTGATTCCGTGAGAGGTTCTGATCTCTCTGGTCTCTTTAATAGATACTGTCTGGATGTCGATTCCTGCTCTCCGCATCAGATCTACCACAGTCAGTCCCTCGATATCTTCAAATCCGTCTGCGAAAAAAATATATACTTTGCTCATAATGTTTTCCGTCCTTTCTTTTTATATTATTCCGGTGCTGTCCGGAGGTTTTTCCATTCCCTTTCATAATGCTTTTTTCCATAAAAAATGTCAAGAAAATTTGCAGGGTAAGTCCGTTGCAAATTATATTTTTTTCATGTAAACTGAGGGCAGTATATTTACAGGAGGAATCGGTTATGGAAATTGAGCGTAAATTTCTTATTAAAAAAGAAAATCTGCCGGAAAACCTGGCTTCTTATCCCTGCCATCGAATCGAGCAGGGTTATCTCTGCACCTCACCGGTGGTCCGCATCCGAAGACAGGACGATGACTATTTTCTCACTTATAAATCCAAAGGACTGATGAGCCGTGAGGAATATAATCTTCCGCTCACCGCAGAAGCTTATGAACACCTGAAACCCAAGGCAGATGGAATCCTCATCACAAAAGACCGCTACGTGATCCCGGAAAAAGGCGGACTTTTTATCGAACTGGATATCTTTCACGGAGAATATGAGGGCGTTCTTCTGGCTGAAGTGGAATTTCCCACAGAGGAAGCAGCCAATGCCTACACCGCGCCGGAATGGTTCGGTGAAGATGTGACTTATTCTACAAAATATCATAACAGCACTATGAGCCAGGGCTGGTAAATGCGATCGCTGTTTGCAGATGCTGCCAGCTCTCAATACCATTGCTGTCACTCCGTGGCCTGTATCTGAAATCACACTTGTATTTCTCATTTGCAGTGCTATAATTAGTGATGCAGGCAGATATAGTTCATTGGTAGAACATCAGCTTCCCAAGCTGAGGAGGCGGGTTCGATTCCCGTTATCTGCTTTCATTGCCAAAGAAGGCACGCGAGTCAGGCGTGTCTTTTTTTTATAAATGATTTTAAGGAGGATTTTATTATGAAGATCGGATTTATCGGATGTGGAAATATGGGTTCTGCCATGATCGGCGGTATTCTCCGTCAGGGGATTTTTTCCAAAGAGGACATCATTGTTTCCAACCTTACCCCCGAGGGAAAAGCACGCAGTGAAAAAAATCTCGGCGTTGTCACCACTCTGGATAACAAGGAGGTCGTCAGATCTGCAAAAACTGTTGTTCTTGCCGTAAAGCCTCAGTTTTATGAGGAGGTTCTGGACGAAGTCCACGACAGCCTTACTGAAGAACACACCATTATCGGCATTGCCCCAGGCAAAACCCTTGCATGGCTGGAAGAAAAGGCCGGTCTTCCTCTGAAGTTGTCCGTTTTTATGCCTAATACCCCGGCGCAGGTCGGTGAGGGAATGACTGCTGTATGTGCCAATGAACGGGTTTCACAGGAGGAACTTGCTGAGATTCTTAAGATCACAGACAGCTTCGGATGTACGGAAGTGATCCCGGAACGCTGATGGATGCGGCCGGTGCTGTAGGTGGCTGTGCACCGGCTTATGTGTTTATGTTCATCGAGCTATGGCTGATGCCGCTGTCAGCCAGGGAATGCCTCGTAAACAGGCCTACAAGTTCGCTTCCCAGACTGTTCTTGGCAGTGCAAAAATGGTTCTGGAAACCGGACGTCATCCGGGAGACCTGAAAGACATGGTCTGCTCCCCTGCCGGAACTACCATCGAGGGTGTACGTACCCTGGAGAAGAATGGTTTCCGCAGTGCTGTGTTTGAAGCGCTTACTGCTGCTGCTGAGAAGGGTAAAAAATTATAATTTTTGAAAGCATCTAACGGTCAGGCAGCCAAATATCCTCCGCCTGATCTGATCAGATTCAGCATTGTTACTGACATGAAAAAACTCCGTGTCATTCTGCCGTCATGCAGACTTCACGGAGTTTTTCTGTCTTATGTCAGCTATAGGATCTGATGGGATCTGCAATGCAGCTTCTATTTGCATGCAGGATCATCTCAGCTGTTTTTCTGTCTGCTCATGACTTTACAGAAGTTCGATCAGCGCATCAATATCCTCCATCTTCGTTCCCCAGCTTGTGGCAAAACGGATCACTGTATGATCTTCATCATATTTCTCCCAGAAATCAAACTGAACTTTTTTGCCCAGTTTCTTCTTTCTTTTTATTTTCCAGAACTACAACTGCTGGTTTGTGGGAGAATCCAGATATAACTGATAGCCTTTTTCCTGAAGGGCTTTTTTCAGTTTCATGGCTGTCTCGATGGCATTTTTGCTGATCTTTGTATACAGATCATCGGTAAACAGCGTATCAAACTGAATTCCCAGAAGACGTCCCTTTGCAAGAAGGGCACCCTGCTGTTTTACCATGGTCATGAAATGCTTCGGAGCTTTTTTCGTAAAAAAACGACTGCCTCTCCGCAAAGTGCGCCTACCTTGGTTCCACCGATATAGAATACATCGGTATATCTGGCGATATCTTCCAGTGTCACATCTGTCTCCGGGCTTACCAGGCCGTAGCCAAGTCTTGCTCCGTCCAGAAACAGTGGAAGATCGTATTTATGGCATACCTCGGAGATTTCTTCCAGTTCCTTCTTTGTATAAAGGGTTCCGTACTCGGTCGGATGGGAAATATAGACCATTCCCGGAAATACCATATGCTCATGGTTCGCATCCCCATAAAAGGTTTCCACATAGTCCGTGATGCTCTCTGCGCTGATCTTTCCATTTTTTTCCGGAAGTGTCAGCACTTTGTGGCCTGTGTATTCAATCGCACCTGCTTCATGACAGCCTACATGACCTGTCTGTGCCGCAAGGACTCCCTCATAACGGTTCAGGACAGATGCGATGATCGTTGCATTGGTCTGGGTTCCTCCCACCAGGAAATACACCTCTGCATCCGGACAGCTGCAGGCTTTCCGGATCTTTTCTTTGGCAGAATCGCAGTATTTATCCGTGCCGTAACCGGAAAGCTTCTCCATATTGGTTTCCAGAAGTTTCTGCAGGATCGCCGGATGAGCGCCCTCGCAGTAATCATTTACAAAATATAACATCTCACATGCTCTCCTCATCTGTATTTTTGCAATCTTTTTTAAGTATAAATCCCGGAAAATGTTTCTGTCAACCGGCATTGCTCTGTATACTTCTGAAGCTTTTTCACTTTTCTTTTACTGCGTTCTTTGCATATTCCGTCTGCACCAGTTCTTCATACTCTGCACGTTCGCCTAGCTCTCCTGCATCTTCCAAGATATCCTGCAGAAGCTCAAAGCTGTCTTTCTTAAAGATCAGATTTTCTTTCCAGGTGTCCTGATCATAGTACCGCTTCACAATGGTAGTGATCGTGTCGATATCTGTTTCTTTAAACTGGGGTGCGATCACTTCTGCGATCTCCTCCGGCGTATGACTCTGCACATAGTCCATACCTTTCTGAAGTGCATTTGTGAATTTCTGGATGATCTCCGGGTTTTCTTTCATGTAACTTGTTTTTACACTGTAAGATGTGTAAGGCACATACCCGGATGCTTCCCCAAGCGATGCCACCACATGGCCTGCGCCTTCTTTTTCCAGAATTGTGGCAGATGGCTCAAACTCTACGGTATACGCCGCAGAATCATCCCCTGTAAAAGCCGCCGCCGTGGAACCGAAATCAATACTCTGGTCAATGGTCAGATCTTTCTGCGGGTCAATGCCGTTTTTCTTCAGGATATATTCAAATACCATTTCCGGCATGCCGCCTTTTCGCCCGCCAAGAACTTTCTTTCCTTTCAGATCTTCCCACTTGAAATCCGGCATCTCTTCTCTTGCAACAAGAAAATTTCCCGCGCGTTGGGTCAGCTGGGCGAAGTTCACGGCCGGATCAGTTGCCCCTTCCTGACAGGCATAGATGGATGCTTCCGCTCCCATAAATCCAATATCCGCTTCCCCGGAGATCAGCGCAGTCAACACTTTATCTGCTCCGAATCCAGTTACCAGCGTAAGATCCAGACCTTCTTCTTCAAAATATCCTTCTTCGATTGCCACATACTGCGGCGCATAGAAAATCGAATGGGCTACTTCATTCAATGTAACTTTGGTAAGCTTCTCTTCTGTTCCATCCCTCTTTGCAGCAAATACTCCCGCCGGCAGTGCTGTCACAGCCAGGACAACAGCTGCCGCCAGTGAGATCCATTTTTTATTTTTCATGCAGATACTCCTTTAAGAAACTTCTGCTGTTAGGATATGCATAAAGGAATGAAAGGTTCAAAATTTCTTTTTATTATCGTCAAGTGGATATTCGCAATCCGCTTCGCTACTTGTTCAGTTTCTCAATAACACTGTCAAGCTCTTTTCTGGAAACTCCGGCAAACCCCATCAGAGCACGTAATGGCATGGAATCTGTCATAGCCATGGTCATCTCTTCGCTGACAGCCTCAGAAGCAGCTTCAGAACCAGCTTCCCCGGAAAGATACTTTTGGATCAGTTTTTTTGGCTGCTCTGCTGTTTCCGGATTTCGGAGCAAATCTCCAAGTGTGGTATTCATATGAACATGCATGGGAAGCCTCTGACTGCTGTTCAGATGAAGTGTCTCTGTGAGACGGATGTCTCTTGAAGAAGCTCCCACCAGTATCTCATAGTCTCCACTGGCAGCAAACCAGTCATGGAGTTCCGTATTGTACCATGCAAAGCTTCGTTTATTCAGTTCCATCGTAACTGTTTTTGTCTCACCTGGCTCCAGGAAAACCTTTTCAAAGCCCTTCAGCTCCTTTTCAGGACGGATGGCAGAGCCTGTCAGGTCTCTGATATAGAGCTGTACCACTTCTTTTCCGGCAGATTTTCCTGTATTTGTTACATCTGCGTAAACCATGACGGTGTCTTTTTCTGTAGGATTTTCCATGGATAACTTAAGATTACTGTAAGCAAATGTAGTATAAGAAAGACCATATCCAAATGGAAAAGCCACATCCATTTCTTTTGTATCATAGTAACGGTATCCTACAAATATTCCCTCACGATACTCCACCTTTTCTCCACCGCCAAAATTCAGATACGACGGATTGTCTGACAGCTTCAAAGGCATAGTCTCCGCAAGCTTGCCGCTTGGGTTTATTTTCCATAGAGGATATTTGCTGCTGCAGCTCCGCCAGCCTGTCCACCAAGATATGTTTCCAGAAGTCCCTTAATCTCTCCAAGCCACGGCATTTCCACAGGAGAACCATTGTGAAGAACGATCACAGTATTGGGCTGTACTTTCAGGATTTCTGTTATAAGGCGGTTCTGACATTCTGGAAGTCTCATGTGGGAACGGTCATACCCTTCAGATTCAAAGCTTTCAGGAAGTCCTGCAAAGATCACGGCTTTGTCCGCCTCAGCAGCTGCTTTCACAGCCTCATCAGCAAGCGCCTTGTCATAAAAATCTCTGTCTGCCGGGAAGCCTTCTGCGTAAACTACCTGTGCATCACAGGGAACAGAATCCAGTACATTTGTTGTCTTAAAACAATTGATGTGTGAGCTGCCACCTCCCTGAAAACGGGGATTTCTGGCAAAGCCGCCAATAAATGCAGCTTTTTCAGAGGTTTTCAGCGGCAGGATGTGATTTTCATTTTTCAGAAGGACCATGGATTCTTCTGCAATATGCTGAGCCTCTTCATGATCCTTTTCCATGGTAAATTCCTGGGGCTTACGATGGTCTGCATATTCAAAATATAGAGGATACGTTCTACAGCCTGATCCAGGATTTTCTCCTCCAACGCTCCATCTTTTACCGCCTTTACGATCATGGCGTCATTGTCTCCTCCGGAGGCCGGCATTTCAAGCTCAAGTCCTGCCTCAAGACCTTTTACACGGTCATTAACAGCTCCCCAGTCTGACATAACATAACCCTTAAATCCCCATTCTCCACGAAGCACATCTGTAAGAAGCCATTTGTTCTCGGACGCAAAAGTACCATTGATTTGATTATAGGAACACATAAAGGTGTACGGCTGTGCCTTTTTTACAGCTGTCTCAAAAGCCGGAAAATAAATTTCACGGAGTGTTCTCTCATCTACTTCTGAAGAACTGCTCATACGGCGATATTCCTGATTATTTGCCGCAAAATGCTTGATGGAGGTTCCCACATGCTGAGACTGTACGCCTTTTACAAAGGCGGCAGCGATCTCACCTGCAAGATATGGATCCTCAGAGTAATATTCAAAATTTCTTCCACAAAGAGGAGAACGTTTGATATTTACAGCAGGTCCCAGTACAACAGATACATCATTTGCCTGTGCCTCTCTTCCGATAGCTTTACCCATTTCTTCCATCAGCCCACGGTCAAAAGAGCAGGCACTTAAGACTGCAGGAGGAAAACAGACAGCCTTGATGCTGTCGTTTATTCCAAGATGGTCGCCTTTTTCATCCTGTTTGCGCAGCCCGTGAGGCCCGTCGCTGACCATCACCTTTGGAATTCCCAGATGTTCCACTTCTTTCAGATGCCAGAAATCAAGCCCTGAACACATGCCGGCTTTTTCCTCCAGCGTCATCTCACTTACGATTTTTTTTAGATCCCGTTCCATAAAAGCACCTCCAAATGTTTTTTCTTAATATGGACTATAACATCTTCTGATGGTAAAATATAATAAAATATTGCTAAAACTAATAAAATATTGCACTACAACCAGGAGATATCCACTATATGAAAAAAATTGACATCAGAGATATCCGTTCTGAAGAAATACTGGCAGTAAACCGAGGAGAGAACACCCTTTTTTCAGCGGCGGGAAAATCTTTCAAAGCATACCTCCTATGCCAGAGAACGCATGCAGTATGATGCCATAAGAAGCGGCCAGGTGGAGCAGATCCTTTCTCTGCTGCAACAGAAGCCAGATGGAACCGAAGGGATCCTTTCAAAAGATCAGCTCCGTAACAGCAAAAATATGTTTATTGCCGGAATCACCCTTTTACCAGGGCTGCTATTGACGGTGGTGTACCAGAGGAAACAGCCTATTCTTTAAGCGATGGATATATTCAGACAGTAGAAGAATGTACAAACAGCGTTCCATAGAAAGCTGTCCCAAAGGGCGGCAGCACGTTTTGCACAGGAAGTATACGATCCACGGAAGAGAATGGAAATGATACCGTATCTTGTCACATCACGAAACATATGTTAAAATATCCACCGAAACTGGTTCGAAAACCTCCCAGTATAAAAAACTAGGCAAAGTAAAAAAGAATTTCCGGCTGCACGTATACACAATCTGCAGTCTTTTTACGGATGCTTTTGTTTATTGGAGGTGATAAACAAAAGCATTTTTTTTTGCTTTGACACAAGTTGGAAAGGAACAAAATGAACAAACGAAAAAATCATCATTGACTGCGACCCGGGAATTGATGACAGCCTGGCCATCATGCTGTCTCTTACATCACCGGAAATCGAAGTACTTGGAATCACCATTGTCTGCGGAAATTCCCCCGTGGAAATGGGATTCGAAAACGCAAAAAAGATCCTGAAGCAGATGAACCGGCTAGATGTGCCGGTCTATATGGGGGAACCCAGACCTTTGAAGCGGGATTACGTAAACGCTCTGGATACTCATGGCGCTGACGGGCTCGGCGAAAGCTTTCTGCCCGAGGTCCCCGGATATCAGCAGGAAATCGGTGCTGTAGATTTTCTCTCCAAGGCGCTGATAAAAGAAAAAGTCTCCGTGATCGCCCTGGGTCCCATGACAAATCTTGCACGCCTGATCCAGAAAGCCCCGGCAGCTTTTGACCAGATCGAGGAACTGGTATCTATGGGCGGTTCTTTTAAAAGCCACGGAAACTGTTCCCCTGTTGCAGAGTATAACTACTGGTGCGATCCGGATGCTGCCGCACTGGTCTATGACACCCTTCACCAGAATGGAAAAATGATCCACATGATCGGTCTTGATGTGACAAGAAAGATCGTTCTCACTCCTACTCTTCTGGAATATATCTGTCGTCTGAATAAAGAGACCGGAGAATTTATCCGAAAGATCACGAAATTTTATTTTGACTTTCACTGGGAATGGGAGCATATCATTGGCTGTGTGATCAACGATCCACTGGCAGTGGCATACTTTCTGGATCCGGATATCTGCCAGGGTTTTGATTCCTATGTACAGATCGAAACCGAAGGAATCTCTCTTGGACAGTCCGTTGTGGATTTCATGGATTTTTACCGGAAAACACCAAATACAAAAGTACTGACCGAAGTAGACGTATATGCATTCTTCCAGCTGTTCCTCTCCAGGATCCTTGGTCTGGAACCGGAAAAACTGGATATTTTGCAGGATTTAATATAAGGAGTGACTGAATATGAAAACAGAAAAAATAAATGTACAGAAAATCTGCCTGATCGCGTTTGCCATCTGTATTAATTTTGTGGGCGGACAGATCGCTCTTTTCCTGAAGCTCCCCATCTATCTTGACAGTATCGGTACTGTGTTTATCGCTTCCATTCTTGGACCGTTTTATGGTATGCTTCCCAATCTGATCAGCGGCTTGTTAATGGGAATGACCGTAGATGTTTATTCTCTGTATTATGCTCCGGTGGGAATCGTTCTCGGTTTTGTGACCGGTCTTGTATACCGGAAATTTCAGCCGAAAAAATGGCAGATCTTTCCGGCGGCCATTGCGATCACCCTTCCGTCAACTCTGATCAGCTCCTGCATCACTGCATTTTTGTTCGGCGGGATCACCTCTTCCGGTTCCTCCATTCTTGTACAGCTTCTCGCAAAAACACCTCTTGGAATGGTCGGAAGCTGTTTTGCAGTCCAGTTTATCACCGATTACATTGACAGAATTCTCTGTCTTGCACTGGCAGCTGTCCTGATGGGAGCATTGCGAAAAAGTATGAAAGAGAGTTTTATCCGATGAAAATTTTAATTACAGGTACCAGCTCCGGGATCGGAAAGGGATGTGCAGAGTTTTTTCTGAAAAAAGGCCATGAAGTCTATGGCTTCGATAAAAATGCCGCCACGATCACTCAGCCCGGATATATCCATTTCTGCCTGGATATCCGGGATAAGGATTCCTACCCGGAACTCCCTCCTGTAGATATCCTGATCGACAATGCAGGAACCCAGGACGGAAATGACATTGACGTAAACTTAAAAGGAACCATTTCCATTACCGAACATTACGGAATCCATCCTGATATTTACTCTATTGTGATGATCGGCTCAGCAAGCGGACATACCGGCTCCGAATTCCCGGAATATGCAGCCAGCAAGGGTGGCGTTCTGGCCTATGCCAAAAAATGTGGCAATGCGGATCGCGCCTTACCAGGCCACCTGCAACAGCCTGGATTTCGGCGGCGTCATGACAGAGCTGAACCGTCCGGTGATGGAGGACAAAAAACTCTGGGATCAGATCATGGATCTGACTCCGCTGAAGCGGTGGATGACTGTGGATGAAGCTGCAGAATGGATTTATTTTATGGCTGTAAAAAACCGCTTCTGTACAGGCCAGAATATTCTCATCGATGGCCTGGAAGCCGGAAACTGCAATTTTATCTGGCCGGATGAAACGTGAGATTTCTCTTAACACCGCCAGACGCTCCACAATATAAAAATCTCCTCTGCCGTCTATTCTGATCTGTGTTATAATAGACCTCATAATACTGGCGTTCCGGTCTATCACTATGCCAAGCAGGCAGATGCCATCTGTCCATAAACACAGGATACATTTCCGGAACGCTGTCAACAGGAGGAAATCGTTATGAATATTAAAGAAGAAATCCATTCATTATCAGAAGAAATGCTCACAAACCTTGGCAGACTGGTTGCCATCGACTCCCAGCTCGGCACACCTGCCGAAGGAAAGCCTTTCGGTGAAGGCCCTGCAAAAGCCCTGGAAGAAGGTCTCAAGATTGCCGATGAGCTTGGTTTTAAAACCGTAAACCTGGACAACTACTGTGGCTATGCAGAAATGGGTGAGGGCGATGAGATCGTTGGAATCGCCGGACATCTGGATATCGTGCCAGTGGGTGGTGACTGGACTTATGATCCATTTAAGCTTACCCGTGAAGGCGACCATGTATACGGACGTGGAACTACCGATGACAAAGGTCCGATTCTGGAAGCGCTCTACGCCATGAAGCTTCTCCGCGACCACGGTGTAAAACTGAACAAAAGAGTCCGCCTGATCATGGGCTGCAACGAAGAGACCGGTTCCAGATGTATGGCTCACTATAACCAGGTAGCCGAAGAGCTCTCCTGTGGTTTCACACCGGATGCCAATTTCCCATGTATCCACGGCGAAAAGGGACAGCTGGGTATGATGGCCTACTCCAAAACACCAGGATCCTTTCCATGAACGGCGGTTTTGTTTCCAATGCAATGTGCGACACCTGCACAACTGTTATTCCCGCCGAAGATGATCTGAAAGAAAAGCTGGAAGCAGCACTTTCCCATACAAAGCTCCAGGAATACAAAGTAACTGAAGAAAATGGTGAGCTTACCATCTACGCCAAAGGTGTTCCGGCTCATGCCAGCACCCCGCACCTGGGAGTCAATGCTGCAGGTGTAACCTTTGAATGCCTGGCAGAGGCAGGATTGAAGATGATTTTGTAAAATTCTATAACTCCCATATCGGCACTGCCTGTGACGGTTCCGGCATCGGTCTGAAATTTGCGGATGAATACGGAGATCTGACCCTGTGCAACGGAATCGTAAAAACAGAAAACGGCGTGATCTCCTGCACCATCGATATCCGTGTCCCGGTTACTCTTAAGGAAGCAGAGATCCGCAAAATGTGTGAGGACAAACTGGAGGATAAAAACGGACGTATTGAGATCAACAACGTTGTTGCCCCATTATTCTTCCCAAGAGAATCTCCACTGGTAAATGCCCTGTACAAAGCTTATACAGATGTAACCGGCGACACAGAGCACAAACCAATGGTCATCGGCGGCGGCACTTACGCAAAATCCCTCAAAAACATCATCGCCTTCGGACCTGAAAAAGAGGGAATCGACTACCGCATCCACGGAGCCGACGAATTTATCCTGGTTTCCGGTATGGAAGAAGCAGTCCTGATCTATATGGAAGCGATCAGAAATCTGCTTGCTATCTGAAAAATACTATAGAAAGATAGGAGAATTTTTATATGAAAGCACATAAATACTGGTCACTTGGAGCATTGCTCTGCATGACAGGTGCTTTTTTACACAGGCTACAGAAAAATTCATGAAAGCACACAAAATATTTTCTCTTTCGGCACACTGTTTTGTATGATCATGGCTATCTGGTCCGGTCACAAAAATGATCACTCCCTCAAAAAAGATCGCAGGAAAAAGAATGTCCTGCTGACAACAAATAACTGCAAATATGAAATTAAAATTGATCGCACTTGATATTGACGGTACACTTACCAACGATGAGAAAAAAATCACAGCAGATACCCTAAGCACACTTCTGAAATTTCAGGAACAGGGAATCCGGGTAATGCTGGCTTCTGCCAGACCTGTACCCGGACTTTATTCTGCTGCCAGTGAGCTGCGCCTTGGTGACCACCACGGCATCCTCATGGCCTACAACGGCGGAAAAAGTCGTAGACGCCACAGACGGACAACTTCTTTCACAAACCCATATGGACCTTAATAAACCCGGGAACTTCTCCGTTTTCTGGAAGCGCTTCCTGTCACTGTAATCCTGGACGACGGCGAACGCTTCTATGTGGAAGATGCTCATGGATATAAGGTGGAATACGAATGCTGGAACAATCAGATGGACTGCACAGAAGTCGATAACCTTGCAGATTTTCTGGATTTTTCCCCGGTAAAGCTTCTCCTATCTGTTGACCCGGATGAAATCCTGAACATTCAGGATATGATCCGCAGCCATCTTCCCGATGATCTCTGTGTTGTCCGCACGGCACCTTTTTATCTGGAAATCATTCCGGTTTCCATCAATAAGGGAAAAGCTCTTCTTGATGTGTGCAGCCGCCTTTGTATCGATCCGGCTGACACGGCAGCATTCGGTGATTCCGAAAATGACATCCCTATGCTCCGGGCTGCCGGCTGTGGTGTTGCCATGGGTAATGCGGAAGATGCGGTAAAGGCTGTCGCTGATAAGGTTACACTGTCCAATAATTCGGACGGTATCGCTCATGCACTTCGTGAACTGATAATGTAACAATTGTTTTCCTATTTCCATACTGGTATAATACGAAAAGACTTTTCAGTATCACGGAGGAAAAAATATCTATGGAACTTTTATTTCTGGCGCTGTTTGCAGCCAGTCTCATCGCATGTGTAGTCACCGGTGCTTCTGTTGTTTTTGCCCTGATATTCGGGTACATTCTGTTCTTTTCCTATGGACTGATCCATGGAAAAAGTGTAAAAGAGATGCTTCGTTTTTCCCGGAACGGAATTTTCACAGTAAAAAAATGTTCTGCTGACTTTGTTACTGATCAGTATGCTCACAGCGATCTGGCGTGCCTGTGGTTCCATTGCCTATATCGTATATTATGCATCTGCCATCTGTACTCCTTCCGTGATGCTGCTGGCGTCTTTTCTTCTGTGCTGTCTGATCTCCTTCCTTACGGGAACCTCCTTTGGAAGCGCTGCCACCATCGGCGTAATCTGTATGACTATGGCCAACAGTATGGGTATTCCTCCCTTTCTTACCGGCGGCGCGATCCTGGCCGGGATTTTTTTCGGGGACCGGTGTTCTCCGGTTTCCACCAGTGCGCTTCTTGTCAGTGAACTGACAAAAACGGATCTTTTTTCCAATATCCGGAATATGACACGCAGTGCTCTGGTTCCCTTCATACTCAGTTGTGTTCTGTATGGAATTCTCGGCTTTTCCGTCCATACCAGCACGGCTGTCGATACCACCCGGAACCTGCTTGTGAATTACTATAATTTCACTCCTCTGATGCTGCTGCCGGTTATGATCGTGCTGGTACTTTCCCTTCTTCATGTGGATGTAAAAAAGACCATTGCCATCAGCGGACTGGTGGGAATGGCCATTGCGGTGAGTGTACAGCACTTTCCGGTGTCGGAACTTCCTGCTTTATGTTTCTCAGGATTTTCGCCTTCTGATGGGAAGATTGCGAAACTGATGAGCGGCGGCGGTTTTCTTTCCATGCTGCGGGTTTATCTGATCGTTGGAATTTCTTCCTGCTATTCCGGCATGTTTGAGGGAACCGGATTTCTGAACGGAATTGAAGCCCTGATGGAAAAACTGGGTTCCAGGATCACCCCTTATGGCACAACCTTACTGACTTCCATTGTCACTTCCGCCATCTCCTGCAACCAGACTCTTGCCATCATGCTCACCAGCCAGCTGTGCGGGGAAAACAATCCGGAAAAATCTTCTTTTGCCCTGGATCTGGAAAATACGGTGGTGGTCATAGCGCCCATGATCCCCTGGTCCATTGCAGGAGCCGTGCGCTGGCTGCCATTGGTGCGCCAAACATCAGTATCGCAGTTGCCTTTTATCTGTATCTGCTGCCGCTGTGGGGACTGGCTGTGCATCTGTTCAGGTAGGGTCTGTTTTTACCGTCAGATCCTTCACCCAACGATACTTCTTATAATTCAGATACACAGCGGGATCTTCACAAATTCATCCAGACTGATGATAAAGTAAACCGCAAGCACCGGAAGCTTCAGCACAAATGCGGCGATAAGGCCCAGTGGAACCATAATACACCACATGGAAATACAGTCACAGTACAGCCCGAACTTACTGTCTCCGCCTGCACAGAAAATTCCGCTGATGGTTACTCCGTTTACCGAACGTCCGATCATATAATAAGCACAGATCAGGAGCATTCCCTTAAGATATCCTTCCGCTGTAACGCTTAGGTTGGCCGCACGGAGAATCAGCGGACTGAATGCCAGAAGCACCAGTCCGGACATGATTCCGCCACCGTTTCCAAGTCCCATACAGAAACATCCGGCCAGGTTTTTGACAATGCTGGCAATGGAATTGGCGGCTACCGCATCACTTCCCAGATGTCCCATAATTACGGAATACATGGAAAATCCGGTTCCCCAGACGATCTCATTGCAGATCACCGGTGTTGTATATTTCCAGAAATCTCTCCTGAGAACGGGATCGTCTCTGCGGAGATATTTTGCCCGGAGTTTTACCTGATCTTTTCCCACAGTTTCCAGAACGCACCATGTAACTTCAATGATACGAGCCGTTACTGTTGCCAGTGCGGCTCCGGCAATCTCCATTCTTGGCATTCCGAATAATCCATAGATCAGCACTGCATTGATAAAAATATTTACTACCACACTTGTGGCGCTGATCATGCTGCTTTTTGCCGCTCTGCCGCTGTTTTTCAGGATGCAGAGATACATCTGTGAAATTCCGGTAAGCAGATAGGATACCGCGATCACACGAAGATACAGGGAACCGCCCCGGATCAGTACCGGATCATTGGTAAAGATCCTCATCAGCATTCCCGGGATCAGCAGCGCGGACAGAGTAAAGATCAGGGAGATTGCAGTCGTAACTTTCATCACAAAGGCAAAGATCCTCTCCACTGCCGGAATATCTCCCTTTCCCCAGTACTGGGCTGCGATAAGAGAAAGGCCGATGGTCATTGCTTCCAGAAGAAGGTTATGGATAAATGTTATCTGCCCTGCCAGAGATACTGCGGAAAGAGAATCCTGTGAGATCACTCCCAGCATCAGGGCATCGGATGCACTGACCAGAGCCAGCATAAACTGCTGAAAAGCGATGGGCATCACCAGGCTTATAAGCTTTCTGGTGAATGCCGGGTCTTTTTTATTTTTCATTTATTTTTGCCCATGCCTCCTCATCGAATTTCCGTTCTTTAAAGTAATATGGCTTGTCCGCATCCGTGATCTCGCGGATCACGCGGCAGGGATTTCCGGCTGCACATACATTGTCCGGAATGTCCTTTGTCACTACGCTTCCCGCGCCGATCACAACGTTATTTCCAATCTTTACACCCGGAAGAACGCAGCAGCTTCCGCCGATCCACACATTGTCCCCGATGGTGACAGGAATCCCGTACTCAAAAAGCGGAATTACGGCTTTCCGGATGGATAGGATGTCCGGCTGTGTAAATACCTACATTGGGGCCAAACATTACGTTATCCCCGATGGTGATTTTTCCCACATCCAGCATCACGCAGTGGGTGTTGGCATAAAAATTCTCTCCGACTTCGATATGGCTTCCGTACTCACAGTGAAACGGCGGCTCAAAATATACGTTTTTCTTATGCTTCAGTCCTGTGCGTTCCAGATATTCCATACCCTTTTCCGGGTCAAAAGGCATGGCCTCATTGTACTTCCGGACGGCCTTTTTTGTTTCTTTCTGCTGCGCCACTACTGCATCATCGGAGATGTATGCCATTTCGTGATCTCTTCTGTAAATATTGTCCATTGTAAATCCCTCTCTTATAAATACACTTTGTTTTCTTCAAAAAATGCCCGGTGTCTCCTGACGCACTGTGAGTGATTCCGGAGAGGACGGCGGCATGCTCCACTATATCTGCCTTACAGTTTACGCGGACATTGACCGAAGCATCTTTTTCGTTTTTATAATTATATTGTATATTTTTAAGTTATTCTATCGGTTTTCTATCTAACTTTATAACAATCCTGCGAGGTATGAATATGATCTATATAGACTTAAAGGATGACCTTTCTGAAAAAATGGTCTACGATTATCCTGACTGTCCGGCCTACACCATCCATGAAATGCTTTCCCACTATCCCAATTATTCCGCTATCAGCCACTGGCATGATGACATTGAATTTCTGATGATCCAGTCCGGCCAGATGCAATATAATGTCAACGGAAAAATCCTCACTCTGGAACAGGGACAGGGGATTTTTGTAAATTCCAGGCAGATGCATTACGGATTTTCTGAAAGTCACAGGGAATGTGAATTTTTTGCATCCTCATCCACCCCATGCTTCTGTGCACATTACCTGCCTATGAAAAAAACTTCGTCCTTCCTCTGATCCGGAACAACGAAGTTCCCTTTTTTATCTTTGATCCCGGGATTTCCTGGCAGGCACAGATTCTGAAACAAATGGCCGACATCTATGTGCACCGTAAGAGTAAAACTGCTCCTTTACGGATCCTATCCTCTTTTTCCCTGATCTGGCTCTGCTTCTTGAACATCTGCCCTCTGCCTCCCGGACCGAAGACCATACCAATACAGATCTTACCGCCATCCGGAACATGACCGGTTTTATCCAGCAGAACTACACTTCCAGGATTTCCCTTAAGGAAATTGCGGCTGCCGGTTCCGTAGGTATCAGCAAATGCTGCAAACTCTTTTCCAGATATTTCAGCCAGAGTCCAAATCTCTATCTGAATCAGTACCGCCTGAATAAAAGTGCTCAGCTTCTCCGGGAAACCGATATGACTATAACAGAAATCGCTCTTTCCACCGGCTTTGGCAGTGCCAGTTATTATGCGGAATCTTTTCGAAAATGGGCAGGCATGAGTCCCGGGAAATTTCGCAAAACCTGATAACTGCCCCAGGCAGATCACACTGTCTTCCGGAATTTTGCCGGTGACACCCCGAACTGTTCCCGGAACAGATGATAAAAATGGCTCACATTAGAAAATCCACAACACTCACAGATGTCCAGGATCTCCCTGTCTGTCTGCGCCAGAAGATAGACCGCGTATTTCAGACGTTCCTGGTTGATATACTGAGTAGGAGTTTTCCCGCTGATCTGCTTCATCAGCCTGCAGAGATGGCTCGGAGAACAGGGCGCCAGCTCACACATTCTTTCATAGCCTTCCTGAAGATTTTCGATCTTGGACATATTTAAGAGAAGTTCTGACAGCCAGGACGGCATCTGATTCCAGGGATCCTTTTCATCGTAAATGAAAAAATAATCCTCCAGAAGAAGCGCAATGATACACTGTGCATGATATCTTGCATGCCTGGGATGGCTTTCGTTTACCAGATTTCCGGCAGTATCCATGGCATCCAGGACTTTGCGGAAATTTTCCCCTTCCAGATGAACATAGGCCGGCATCTCGCTGTTTATCAGTTTATCCATCTTTTCTTCCTGTTCCAGAAACAGAGAAACATTTCGAAGCACCTGGGTGGAAAAGCCCAGATTCCGGACACAGAAATTCTCTGAATGAAAAAAGCTGTAACTGTGCATATCATTGGGGCGTATAAAAAACAGGTCTCCTTTTTTCACCGTCTGCACGGAATCATTGATCAAATGATAGGCCGTACCCTCTGAAATAATAAAAAGTTCATAATGATTATGGGTATGTAGCGGCACATGCTTGTAAATATCCGAGATCGTATAGGAAAGTCCGGACTCTTTGCGCAGTGGATATTGTTCTTTTCACAATACGTATGCATTTTTTCTACTCCTCCCCCGTTTTCTGATATCAATATACTACAAAAAATCTGACAGCTGTAAACAAGAAACACGTGGAAATTATGATATTCTTTTACCGCATTGAAGAAGATTTCTCTGATGCAGAAACTTGATCTTTTATTTTTTCAGGGAGGACTTATTATCATGTCATCATCCAAAGCTCGATTTTTTTAATCCGGCTGTTGTAGGCCTGATCATGCTCAGCTTTTTTTCTGGGTACCAGTGAATATACAGTGATCGGTATCCTGCCGGAAATTGCTGACGGATTCGGGATTTCACTGACACAGGCCGGAAGTATTGTATCTCTGTTTGCTTTCGCCTATGGCCTGGGCACTCCGTTTCTGGCTGCCTATGTGGGAAAATACAACCGTTTCCGTATTACCATGCTTGGAATTTCACTGTTTGCACTCTGCAACCTGATCTGTGCCATTGCTACCAATTACATGGTATTTCTGGTATTCCGTATTCTTACGGCTGTCGTTTCCGGTACTGTGGTTTCCATCTCCATGACTTATGCGGAAGATGTTGCTTCCATCCCGGAGCATATCCCAGGTGTGATCGCAGGTGTTTTTTTCGGGCTTCAGTATCGCTTCGGTCATCGGTGTGCCTATCGCTTCCACCATCACTCATGTTTTTGGATGGCGTGCGGCTTTTATCACGATCTTTGTGGCGACTCTGGCTCTGCTGGCGCTTCTGTTTATGAAACTGCCACGTCAGAACCGTCTGAAAGCAGGAAGTATCCTGGAACAGTTTAAGCTTTTTCTGGATAAAAGGATCTCCATCGGCTGTGCCATTGTTTTTCTGGCCGGTGCTTCCACTTACTGTTTTTATACATACCTGACACCGATCTTCCAGCAGGAACTTCACATTCCGGATTCCATGTTAAGCCTTGCACTTCTGATCTTCGGTATTGCAGCTATCACCAGCAACGTAAGTTCCGGTCAGGTGGCAAACAAAACCGGCATCCGCATGCTGCCTCTGATCTATGTGATCCAGACTGTATGTCTGCTGCTTCTTCCCATTGCCACCCACAATCTGGTAAGCGGAGGACTGGTACTTTTTACCTCGGTGGTTGTGATGTATCTTCT
>ENA-OQAJ01000163-OQAJ01000163.1-human-gut-metagenome-genome-assembly--contig:-NODE-163-length-21017-cov-7.215223_pt1 | contig 21017 bp, 16 predicted proteins | sample MGYA00242736_ERZ504529 | MGnify/ENA primary metagenome ERZ504529 (study PRJEB26092, sample SAMD00036275) | human gut metagenome | host: Homo sapiens | study: EMG produced TPA metagenomics assembly of...
CCAGCAGTTCCGCGTTCTGAGAAGATACCACATTGCCGGCGGCATCAATCAGCAGGAAGTTGGACCCCTCGCCAAAGGAAACATCGGTAAATATGTAGCGGCTTAGCTGGGATTCGTCAATGTACAGCATGATATACCCCAGCGGCGTGCTGGTGTGGTGCATATCATAGATTTTACGGCCAATGACAATTTTATCGTTGGCGCGGTAAGTGTGGATGTATTGCAGACTATCCTGTGGAGAGGCGGCCTCAATATTATCCAACAATTCATTAAAACGCTGAGGTGTAATATCGTCATAGCCCAAATCGTAGATGACTGTGCGGTCATTGGAAACGACGCGGATGTTTTTAAGGTGTGTGCTCTGAAAAGGAATTGTGACGATCATTTTACTAATACCGCTTACAATATCGCTTGTAAGGGGGTGCCCCTTATTGACAGATGCGACACCATTCTGTACAGTATCAGATACGGAGATGGAACCTATGTAGTCGCTATAAATGCCAAGCAGGGTAGACATATTATTGTTGAGTAGTTCGATAGATTGTAAGGCAGCCTGTTTGACCTTTTCGTTCATGGATTGGGTGTATGCATGGTAAGAAAAAATACCAATCGTGATGACGGGAACAAGAGAAATAATCAAAAATGTCACAAACAGACGGGTGCGAAGTTTGATTCGCCGCAACACATTGGGGGAAAACTCACGCGTTTTTTGTGCATTTAGTGACATATATAGGCCTCCGTTTGTGCAAAGTGACTACAATCTATCCATACATTACCTGAATTATAAGGGTAACGACAGAAAAAGTCAATAAAATCCATCTTTAAGTAAAGGGAATACATTTATCAAATCCGGTTTGCCCGATATAATAAGAGTGCAATCAGGGAACGACAGATGAGCCGCATCCCAAACAAAGAAGGAATAATTTTTAGGAGGAAAACCATGAAAAAAGCAATCAGCATGATGCTTGCCACTGCAATGGCAGCTACCTGTCTGGCAGGCTGCGGCAGCGCAGCATCTTCCAGCGCAGCAGCATCCAGCGAGGCCGCTTCTTCCGAAGCAACGTCCGCCGCTACCAGCGAAGCCTCTACCGGTGAGAAGACCTTTGAGAACAATGAACTGAACATCGCGGTGTTCGAGGGCGGCTACGGTTCCGCGTACTGGGACGAAATCATCAAAACGCTTTGAGGCCGCTTATCCCGGCGTTACTGTCAATATGCAGATCAGCCCGAAGATCGGCGACATCATCCGCCCGCAGATCGTGGCAGGCAATGTTCCCGACTTCATCTCGATGAACGACAACGACTCCACCGGCCTGATTTCCTCTATGGTCAAGGAGCATGCGCTGATGGATCTGTCCGATGTCTTTGAAGAGGGCGGCATTGATGATGACACCCCGCTGAAGGATCAGGTTATCGATGGTCTGCTGGATTCTGCCAAGTGCTCTCCCTACGGCGATGGCAAAATCTACATTGCCCCGTTTGATGCCAGCCCGATGGGTCTGGTTTACAACAAGACCCTGTTCGAAGAGAACGGCTGGGAAACGCCTGTGACCTGGGATGACTTCTTTGAACTGGGCGAAAAGGCCAAGGAAAAGGGTATCGCGCTGTTTACCTATCAGGGCATCTACCCCGGCTACCTCGAAAGCATGCTGTGGCCCGCGCTGGCTTCTGCCACCGGCATCGACAACATGAAGGCAATCGCCTCCTACACGCCCGGCTCCCTCAGCTCTGATGAGGCCCTCAAGGTCTTCCAGAACATGGCAAAGATCGGCACCGATGGCTACCTGATGGATGGCACCGTTGCTCTGAACCATACCCAGAGCCAGACTGACATGATGATGAACAAGGCTCTGTTCATCCCCAACGGCAACTGGATGGAAGGCGAAATGGCCGATGCTCCCCGTGCTGACGGCTTTGAGTTTGGTCTGACCTGCGCACCCGTTCTGGATGACGGCGAGACCCGCTATGTTATGAGCTCCGTTGAGCAGTTTGAGATTCCTGCCAACGCCAAGAACCCCGAACTGGCAAAAGAGTTCCTGCGCTTCCTGTACACTGAGGATTCCGTTAAGCTGTTCGCAGAAAAAGCCAACGGCATCTACGCTCTGAAGAAGGCCAACGAGATGGTCAAGGGCATCGTTACCGATGGTGTCTACAACATGAACGACATCTATCAGGAAGGCACGTTCATGGTCTTCGGTTGGGATGCAATGCCCGACACCAGCAAGGTCGTTATCGCTGATTCCGTCTTCAATGTTGCCAGTGACGTTATGAATGGTGACATGACTGCCGAGCAGTGGCGTGACGGCATCGAGGCTGCTTTCGAGGAGATTGCTGCTTCCAAGTAAGCTGAATTGCTGAATTTCCACTGACCAAAGTAAGATTGACCCTGCCGAGTAAACGCCATGCGAACTTGGCAGGGTTCTTTTTAAGGGGGAAACTTGTTTGAAAAACCGCCAAAATCGCCAAAAAAAGGCGCAGCCGCTTCCCGTACTGTTTATCTGCATCAGCGTTCTGCCTGCCGTGATCCTAACTCTTATGTTCACGATCTGGCCTACGGTGCAGGCATTATATCTTTCTTTTACCAATGCGACCTCTCTGGGGCTTAACAACAAATTTGTGTGGCTGGATAACTATATCTATATGTTCCACGACAAATCTTTCATTCAAGCGCTTAAAAACACAGCAAAGCTGATGGCGGTTGTTCCCGTTATCACAATTTTCTGTAGTCTGGTGCTGGCATTCGTTTTGAACCAGTGCAAGCTGAAAGAAATGGTCTTGTACCGCACGATCTTCTATTTCCCGAACATCGTTTCTCTGACCGTTGTAGGTATTATATGGAGTTTTGTGTTCCACCCGAATGTGGGCATCGTCAATAAGATTCTCGGTGCTGTCGGGCTGGAGAGCTTGCAGCGTTCCTGGCTGGGCGATAGCAAGACCGCACTTTGGTGCATCGCGTTCACGCTGCTGTGGCAGGCTGCCGGTTACTACATGGTCATGCACATCGCGGCTATGGACGGCATTTCGCCGGAAATCTATGAGTCCGCAACGCTGGACGGTGCCAGTGCATGGCGCAAGCTCGTCAGTATTACGATGCCTCTGATGAAAGATATTATCGGCATTACCTTTGTTCTGGCACTTTCCGGCACCATCAACCTGAGTTTTGTGCTTTCGCAGGTCATGACTGGCGGCGGTCCTAACGGTGCATCCAGCGTTCTGCTGCAATATATGTACACGCAGGGCTTTGTCAACGGCAACTTTGGCTATGCCATGGCTATCACGGTCTTTACGCTCGCCATCTCCGTGGCGCTGTCCATGCTGTCCCGCAAATTGACCGATGCTTCCGAAGGAGGTCAGTAATATGACACAAAATGAAAAAAGCAAAATCAGAGCAAAGGTCATCAAGTGGGTGACGCGCCTGTTCCTGATTTTGGTAGCCATTATCATGCTGTACCCTCTGGCGTGGAACGTCGTTTCTTCGTTCAAAACCAGTACAGAGTTTCTGACGGATCCCTTTGCATGGCCGCAGGGACTTGCATGGGATAACTCGTCCGCGCTTATGAAAAATCTAACCTTGCTGCCAACATCGGCAACTCGATTTATGTCGTGCTGGAAACACTGGTCATTATTGTGATCTGTGTTGTGCCGTGTTCTTACTGCCTTGTGCGGTATAAGTTCCCCGGCGCAAAGCTGATTTTGAACATCTACATGGCGGCCATCTTCATTCAGGCCACTTATATTATGATTCCGCTGTTCTTGCAGATGAACAAGCTGAACCTGCTCAACAGCCTGACGGCGCTGGGCGTGCTGTATGCAACGATGCAGTTCCCGTTCGCAATCTTCCTGCTGACCGGCTTCCTGCGCAGCATCCCGCGTGATTATGAGGAGGCAGCCATGATCGATGGCTGCGGTCCGTTCCGCATTCTGACGAGCATTATCATTCCCATGTGCAAGCCCGGTATCGTGACGGTCTGCATGATCTCCGCTATGGCAGCATGGAACGAGTACCCGGTGGCTCTCGTTATGGTTACCGATCCGACCAAGGCTACGCTGCCTGTCGGCCTTGCCAACCTGTATGAGATCCAGCGCTACGCTACCGACTGGGGCGCGCTGTTCGCAGCCCTCGTGCTGGCACTGATTCCCACTGTCATCCTCTTCATCGTCGGCCAGAAGCAGCTCGTGCAGGGCTTGAGCGTCGGCGGCGTTAAGGGCTAAACAAAATCGAATAGGTTAGGAGAACCGATATGCTGCCCCCGAAACATTGCAACATCAATTTGACCGGCCCAATACCCCGCTGGGATGAAGCAATTCCACTGGGGAACGGCATACTCGGTTCTCTTTTTTGGGGGCCGATGGAGCACCTGCGCATTTCCGTGGACATTGCCGGACTGTGGCTGCGTCGCCGCCCGGAGGAAAAACTCGATAAAGAATTTACTTATGCAAAACTGGTAGAGCTTGCACGGAAAGGCGATGTGGCAGAAACACGCCGTATCTTTGATACGCCCTATGCCCACCCGACACCTACAAAAATCCCCGCAGGACACTTGTTCCTGGATGGACTGCCGCGGGGCAGCTATCAGGCAAGTCTTGATTTGGGCACGGCGGTGGCATTCTTTTCGCAAAAGGGTACAACCATTCTGCGCGCCTTCCTCTGTATGGGGCGGCCTGTTGGGGTACTGATGCTGCCGGAGGCGTACCGGGATGCAACGCTCACGGTGGAGCGCCCCTCTTTCGGGAATGGCACGCAGGCAGCCGAAGCGGGCAACAGCGTGTCCCCCGGCAGCTTGCAGCAGCTCGCCCTGCCGGATGCCAACCTCGAAACGGAGGACGGCATGATTGGCTTTTCCCAAAAGGTCGATGATCGGACTGCCTATTCGCTGCTCTGTAAAAAATGTGGTGCAACGCTGTATTATACCGCTGTGCAGGCAGAGAGCGTAGAAAAGGCAAGCCGACTGGCGAAGCTGGAACTATGTGCAGCGGAAGATATGGGTGCAGAGAAGCTGCTGCAACAGCATAAACGCTGGTGGCAGCAATACTGGGGCAAAAGCAGTTTGCAGCTGCCGGATGAAACACTCGAACAGCTTTGGTACCGCGCCAATTACTTTTTGGCAGCGGGTTCCGAGCCGGGCAATGCCCCGATGCCGCTGCAAGGGGTATGGTGCGCGGATGACGATCAGCTCCCACCGTGGAAAGGTGATTACCACAACGACCTCAACACCCAATTCACCTACTGTCACTATCTGACTGCCAACCACCCGGAGCAGGGAAAGGTTTTTCTCGACTATCTCTGGTCACTGCGTCCGCAGGCAGCAAAATTTGCCCGTGCATTTTACGGCACAGCAGGGGAGTGTCTGCCCAGTGTTATGGACATTGACGGCGGAGCGCTCGGCGGCTGGCCAATGTATTCTCTGTCGCCGACCAATCAAATCTGGCTCTGCCAGATGTTTTATGAATACTACCGCCTGACGGGGGATAAAGAGTTTCTGCGTACCCGCGTGGAGCCTTACTTTACCGTCACGGCAGCCTGCCTGGAAGAACTCCTCCAAGAAGGCCCGGACGGAAAGCTGGTTTTACCGGTCTCGTCCTCACCGGAAATTCACGATGATGAGGCAGCCTCATGGCTGACTCCCAACAGCAACTATGATTTGGCGCTGCTGCACTATCTGTTCCACACTCTGGTACAGATCGAGTACCAGCTTGGCAACCCCCGCGGCTATTGGCATGCAATAGAGGCAAAACTTGTACCTTTAAGCGTAGATGCAGAAACCGGGCTGATGCTTTCGCCCAATGAAATCTTGCAGGAAACGCACCGCCATTTTTCCCACGCTATGGCAATCGAGCCGCTATGTATGCTGCGCTATGAAAATCCGCAGGACCGCAGCGTAATAGATGCAACAGTAGATCACCTTGTACACCTCGGTAGTGGGCAGTGGGTAGGGTTTTCCTTCGGTTGGATGGCACTTTTGCAGATTGCCCGCAGCAATGGAAATGGTGCTTTGTATGAGCTGCACCGCTTCGCAGAGCATTTCCTGAGCCGGAACGGATTTCATTTGAACGGCGACTACAAAAACAGCGGCGTTTGTGATTTCCACTATCGCCCCTTTACGCTGGAAGCGGATTTTCTGGCGGCACACGCAGTACAGAAAATGCTGTTGCGTTCCGAAAAGAATCATATCGAGGTTTTACCGGCCTGCCCGCAGGGCTGGAAAAATGAACCTGTTGCATTTCAGAATTTGCGGGCAGAAAATGGTCTGCTGATTTCTTATCAGCGGACAGCAGACGGCAAGCACAGCCTTACCGTAAAAGCAACACAGGACGGAAGCTGGTATCTTTGCAACACGCATTGCTGGGTCACCTTGCAGGCCGGACAAACTCAATCTTACCAATGGACGGAGGAAAACAAGAAATGAATACCAAAGGTCGTGTAACGATTCCCACCGATATGGACGCAGTACCCGAAACCCTCGCCCTGCTCAAGCGCTGGGGCGCGGATGCCATCCGCGACTGCGACGGCACCGAATTCCCGCAGGAGCTGAAGGACACCGGAGCCAAGATCTACGCCACCTACTACACCACCCGCAAGGACAACGCCTGGGCCAAGGCGAACCCCGATGAAACCCAGCAGTGCTACATTATGACCCCGTTCTATACCGCTGCGGACGGTGCGCTGACCATTCCCCTGATGACGGGCATCAGCCGCGAGCTGATGAAGGTCAACGACCACGACGACATTGCCCGCTGGTGGGAAGTCATCGACCGCACGACGGGCGAGCCGTTGGATGCCGCCGCGTGGCATTATGACGCAGCAACCGAGAGCGTTGTCATCGACGCACCCGCCGCCTACCACGAGTACACGGTCAGCTTTTTGGCGTACCTGATCTGGGACCCCGTCCACATGTACAACTCGGTCATCAATGACTGGAAGGATGTCGAGCACCAGATTCCGTTCGATGTGCGCCAGCCCAAGACCCACGCCTACACAATGCGCCGCCTGCGCGAGTATCTCGAAAGCCACCCCTATGTCAACGTTGTGCGCTTTACGACCTTCTTCCACCTGTTCACGCTGGTGTTTGACGAGCTGCGCCGCGAGAAGTACGTGGACTGGTACGGCTACTCGGCGTCTGTTTCTCCCTATATTTTGGAGCAGTTTGAGAAGGAAGTCGGCTACAAATTCCGCCCCGAGTTTATCATCGATCAGGGCTACTACAACAACCAGTACCGTGTGCCCACCAAGGAGTACAAGGATTTCCAGGCATTCCAGCGCCGCGAGGTCGCCGGTCTGATGAAGGAAATGACCGACATCGTCCACGAGTACGGTAAGGAAGCGATGATGTTCTTGGGCGACCACTGGATCGGCTGCGAGCCGTTCATGCCCGAGTTCCAGCAGTCCGGCGTGGATGCCATTGTCGGCAGTGTCGGCAACGGCAGCACCCTGCGCCTGATTTCCGACATCCCCGGCGCAAGTACACCGAGGGCCGCTTCCTGCCCTACTTCTTCCCCGATACCTTCCACGAGGGCGGCGACCTGTGCGCGAGGCCAAGGAGAACTGGGTCACCGCACGCCGCGCCATCCTGCGCAAGCCCATTGACCGCATCGGCTACGGAGCTACCTGAAGCTGGCCTGCGAGTTCCCGGAGTTCCTCGACTATGTCGAGAGCGTCTGCAACGAGTTCCGCGAACTGTACGAGAACATCAAGGGTACCACGCCCTACTGCGTCAAGACCGTGGCTGTGCTGAACAGCTGGGGGCAACAGCGCGCCTGGGGCTGCCACATGGTCCACCATGCGCTGTACCAGAAGCAGAATTACAGCTATGCGGGCGTATCGAAGCGTTGTCCGGTGCGCCGTTTGACGTGAAGTTTATCAGCTTTGACGACATCAAGGCTGACCCGAAGGTGCTGGACAGCATTGACGTCCTTATCAACGTCGGTGACGGCGACACCGCCCACACCGGCGGCAAGGTCTGGGAGGATCCTGATATTTCCGCTGCCGTCAAGGGCTTTGTCCACCGCGGCGGCGGTCTGATCGGTGTCGGCGAACCGGGTGGTCACCAGTATCAGGGGCGCTATTTGCAGCTGTCCGCGCCGCTCGGCGTGGAGAAAGAAACGGGCTTCACCCTGAATTACGACAAGTACAACTGGGATGAACACCGCGACCACTTTATTCTGGCCGACTGCCCCGACCACGACGTGGACTTTGGCGAGGGTAAAAAGAGCATCTTCGCGCTGGAAGGCACCGAAATTCTGATTCAGCGTGACAAGGAAGTCCAGATGGCAGCCCACGAGTACGGCAAGGGCCGCGGTGTGTATATCAGCGGTCTGCCGTACAGCTTTGTGAACAACCGCGTGCTGTACCGCGCCATCCTGTGGGCTGCCCACGATGAAGCCGACCTGCACAAATGGTTCAGCACGAACTACAATGTGGAAGTCCATGCCTACGTTAAGAACGGCAAGTACTGCGTGGTCAACAACACCTACGAACCGCAGGACACGACCGTTTACACCGGCGACGGCAGCTGCTTCGATCTGCATCTGGATACCAATGAGATCAAGTGGTACAGCATTGAGGGGTAATAGAATGAGAACACCCGAAGAACAGATCCGCTATGCGGCCTCTATCACGCCCAGCCCGCGCCAGCTGGCATGGCAGCAGCTTGAATTTTACGCCTTTACCCATTTCGGCATGAATACCTTCACGAACCGCGAGTGGGGCGACGGCACCGAGACCCGGCGCTGTTCAACCCCGATGCGCTTGATGCCGACCAATGTCGCCGCAGTCAAAAGTGCCGGTATGAAGGCGCTGATTCTGACCTGCAAGCACCATGACGGCTTCTGCCTGTGGCCGAGCGCCTACACCGAGCACAGCGTCAAGAACAGCCCATGGAAGAACGGACAGGGCGATGTTGTGCGCGAGGTATCGGATGCCTGCCGGCGCGGCGGTATCAAGTTTGGCGTCTATCTCTCCCCGTGGGATCGTCACGATGCGCGCTACGGGCAGGGAAAACCGTATGATGATTATTTCGTTTCCCAGCTGACCGAGCTTGCAACAAACTACGGAGACATTTTCTGCTTCTGGTTTGACGGTGCCTGTGGCGAGGGCAAAAACGGCAAAAAGCAAATTTACGATTGGGAACGCTACTATGCGGTGCTGCGTAAATTGCAGCCGAATGCGGTTTTGAATGTCTGCGGTCCCGATGTGCGCTGGTGCGGCAACGAGGCCGGGCATTGCCGGAAAGCAGAGTGGAGCGTGGTTCCCGCAGAGCTGCGGGATGCAGAACGCACGGCATCTAAATCGCAGCAGGCGGATGACGGAGAATTCTCCCGCAAAATCGACTCTCAGGACGAGGATATCGGCAGCAGAGCGGTCATCCGCAATGCAAGAGAACTTGTCTGGTATCCGTCCGAGGTGGATACCTCCATCCGAACGGGTTGGTTTTACCACCCGGAGGAGGACACTGACGTGCGCACGGCAGACGAATTGCTGGACATCTATCTGGATGCCGTTGGTGCGAACGCCAGCCTGCTGCTGAACATTCCACCCGATACGCATGGCCGTATTGCCGCTCCGGATTGCGCCAGCCTTGCGGAGTGGGTACTAAATCCAGCAGATTTTTGCCGGCAACGTAACGGAAAAGGCGGCAATCACAGCTGATTCTGCGATTGCGCAGCATCCCATCACACAGGCTGTAGACGGTATGGCAAATACCTATTGGCAGGCTGCTACGGACAAGAATCCGATACGATTACTTTGAAGTTCCCGAAGCCGCAGAAGGTTTCCTGCGTTGTTCTGGGGGAGCATCTTCCGACAGGGCAGCGAATTGAAAGCGGCGAGATTTGGGCAGATGGAAGCAAGGTTTCTGAATTTACGGTAGTTGGACATAAACGTATCTGCCGCTTCGCCCCTGTGGAAGTGCTGACGCTTACCATAAAGATTACAGCTTCTCGCACAGAACCAACTCTACGGCTGCTGGCAGTCTATCAGTGAGGATGTATGTGATGAAAGAAATTTTGACCGCGTGGCAATGGGATGGCCCAGTGTCAGAACCGATTCCCTACGGAGAGGGTCATATTAACCAGACGTATGCCATCACGGTAACGTCAGAGCAGGGTGCAAAAACGCTATATCCTGCAAAAAATCAATACCGATACATTCAAGACCCGGCCGGTTTGATGGAAAACATCTGCGGTGTGACGGATTTTCTGCGCGAAAAAGCCAAGCAGCGCGGGGCTGACCCGGCGCGTGCCACGCTCCATGTGGTGCCTACCAAAGAGGGAAGGCCTTATTACCAAGCTGCCGATGGCGGCTGCTGGCGTGTCTATGACTTTGTGGAGGATACTGTCTGCTTGCAGCAGGTGCAGTCCGCCGAGGATTTTTACCAGAGCGCCGTTGCATTTGGCAACTTCCAGCATCAGCTTGCCGACTACCCGGCCCATACTCTGCACGAGACAATCCCGCACTTCCACGACACACCCAAGCGCTTCGTTGACTTCCAGCGCGCCGTGGCTGAGGACCGCATGGGTCGTGCCGCACAGGTGCAGCGCGAAATTGAGTTTGTCCGCGCCCGCGAAGCAGAGTATCACGTTATGGTGGATCTGCTGGCGGCGGGTAAGCTGCCGCTGCGCGTCACCCACAACGACACCAAGCTGAACAACATCCTGTTCGACAAAACGACCGGCGAGGGTCTTGCGTCATCGACCTTGACACGGTCATGCCGGGGCTTGCTGCCAATGATTTTGGGGATTCTATCCGCTTCGGTGCCAACCACTGCGCCGAGGACGAAGCTGACCTCTCGAAAGTCAATTTCAGTATGGAACTGTTTGAAATTTACACCAAGGGCTTCTTGCAGGCAGCAGGGGAAACGTTCACCCCGCTGGAAAAGCAGACCCTGCCTTGGGGTGCCAAGTTGATGACGATGGAGTGCGGTATGCGTTTCCTCGCTGATTATCTCGAGGGGGACCACTACTTCCACATCAACTACGAACAGCAGAATCTCAATCGCGCCCGTACCCAGTTTAAGCTGACTTCCGGCATGGAAGAAAACTGGGATGCCATGCAGAAAGTAATTGAAAAATATTGCTGATGCCGCTAATCTGCTTTTTCATTTTGCGTTTTGCATAGTGGAGTAGAGTGCATTATGCAAACTCGTGTTTTCTCCTTCTTTAACTCCCGCGCCTAACAAGCGCGGGAGTTGCTTATTCTAAAGGATAAAAATAGAGCCGCTTCAAGCGTTGCACTTATGCAATACGCTTGAAGCGGCTCTGTTATATTAGCGGTAGTAAAGCTCGATTTCTTGGATGCTTGGATCGGTTTGCCCCTTGCTATTTTTCGTAGTGTCTTCCTGCAATCCAGTAATCAAGACCTTGAATTTGGAACTGGTCGTTTCTGGCAGGGAAATGGTTTTGGATGTGCCAATCGTGCCGCTATAGGTACTGATTGTAGTGTATTCCGTACCATTCCATGCTTGGAACTCTAAGCCGGTAATTCGTTCGGATGCCCAATTTGGAACAATATTTTCTGTGATGGTTACGCTGTTAAAGGTCTGCTCAGAGCCAAGATTGAATTCCAGCCATGCAGGAAGATCCGAGTTGGCAGCAGCCCAGCGGGAACCCTGAGAGGCATCGCCGTCATTTACTTTGGATGCGGGGCAGGAGGGGTGCGAAGAGCTGGCGGAAACGGACTTATTCAAAAGCAGATTCTGCGGCTCACGAATTACGGGAACTTTGTATACCTCAAATTCAACGATGCTGGGATCGGTTTCGCCACGGCCATGCGTACTTGTGTCGGCGCGGAGGCTGGTGATTTCCATTCTAAGATGGGATGCAGTCACAGTGTCGAACGTGAAATCTTTCCCTTCGCCGATTTCGCCGTCATAGGTGTAAATTGTTTGATAACCATCCGCCGTAGGAATCTGCAAGTTGAAGGAGGCAATTCGGGGAGATGCCCACCCGGATACAATATTTTCAGTAAGGACAACCTTATTAAAGGTAGTATCCTTGCCAAAATCAATATCCAGCCAGATGGGAAGATCCGAGTTGGCGGCGGCCCAGCGAGAATTCTGAGAATAGATGCCGTCAACCATTAAATCGGGAGTCAAGGATTCATGGGAATTGTTAGAGGTTACAGTTTTGCCTAATGCAAAATTGGATGGATTATTATATTCGCCCTGCTGGTACTCGTGAACACCGATGTCAGGAGCATTACCCCAATACAGCTGAGTGCCATAGAAATCAGTGGTTCCCATCTGGGGAACATAGATGCCTGCATCGATCAGCGGAGAACTTGCATTGAGCTTGTAGCCATCCCAAACTGTAGCACCACTCAGAATGCCATCGCTGTTCTGCTGAGGAGTCTGTCCGGGATTCACCATATCGGGATTCTCAGTGACTTTATAGTCGTCGGCTGGTTCATATTGGGAATGGATACCACTGGCTTCGTAGAAACAGTTATGGCTGAATGTGACAGAACCGAGATTCCCGAGATAGCGTTTGGTATCGTGCCATGTTGTGGTGGTTGTGGTACTTTTATTATAGAAAACATTGTTGTAGAAATAAGTTTGCGATTTGAAAGGATCACGGTGCATGAATGTGGTTCTGGCACCATCATACATGATTACGTTGTTTACAAAGTAGGCAGGAGTTGCATTGGCGGTAAGGAAATACTTGATGATAAAGTCGCCACCGTCATCGCTGATATTGTAGCGGATTATATCATTGGTATTGCGCCCCATGTACAACATCCAGCCACAGGGATTGTTGTGCGAGTAGTTGAACTGGTAGACAACATTTTTTTAGTGCAGAATCCATATCATAGGGCTGCCGTCCGCGTTCGTCGAAGGCCCATTATAAACTTCATTGTACTGCAAGACGGAGTTCTCACATTTCCAAGGGTACAGAGCAACAGTAGGACGGAAATTGGGATACCGCTTTAGGAAGCCATCAACAACATTATATTCAACGACGGCATTTCGGGCATCGCACAAATCGATGCCGCCCTGAGCAACGTCTTCGATATAGTTATGGCCGATATAGATGTCTTCCATCCAAAGATTGTATGTGTCAACATCGTCCTGATAGCCGCTTTTTGCCATCTGCACAAAGCCGGTAATGCCAAGCAAATCAACCTTGCGGATCGTGTTGTAGGCAATCCGAATATCACGGAAAGAAGTGTTAGGACGAATTTTCGTGCCAACGACATTGTAGATGATTCCACCAGTAAAAGTGTCATTCCAATCGTTGGGGCCATCTACGTCATGTACATAGCAGTTCTCGATATAAATATGATCGAAAATGCCGTCGTCATCATCATTGAGAAGATCGCCATCGGCGATAATCAAAATGCCATTCCGTGTTTCGGCCTGACTCGACCAACTGTTGTCACCCTGCGGGCGGGAAAGGTCGATGTCAACATCGAAGTCATCATCGTTTGTGACTTCAAGATTGCGAATTTCCCAATATTCTTGGTTGCGCAGGTGAACAGCACCAGAGTAGTTCATGCCACGATCAATGCCCATACCATTGATGACAGGCAGTGCATCACCGCCGTATTTGTCGATCTTGATAGGCGCATCTGCGGTTCCGGAGCCTTTTGGCCATAACCATTCGCCATTCCAAACGGAGCCGGATTTCAGGAGAATGGTGTCGCCAGGCAAGAAAGTGGTGGCGGTCACTTTGTCGAGGCTTTTCCAAGGCGTTTCGGGCGAGGTTCCCGAGTTGGAGTCATCACCGATTGTAGAATCTACATAATAGGTGGTTCCGCCGGACGCGGCATCTTCTGTGACAACGGTTTCGGGAGTGGCTGTTTCTGGAGTTTGAATATCTTCAGCCAAGGCGTTGGTCATAGGAGCGATGAGGCTTAAAATCATAGCTGCACTCATGACCAGGGAAAATTTTCTCTTCATGGTTGAGTCTCCTATTCGATTGACGTATTTTGAAAGGCATCGGTTTCGGTAAATACCAGACGATTTTGAATCAGCTCGGTTTCTGTGCTTATCCGTGAGTTTAACAAGTAATCTGTGATACGATTACGAACCTCTGCGAGTGGGATAACGGTTGCGTCCTCCTTTCTTGTGACTTTAATAATGCACGGATAAGTCCCATCTAAAAACGGGTCTGATACATCTCCAGTATTCATGCTGGATGCCTGTGAAACGATGTCTGCATGGGATAAGAGATCGGACTTTTCTGTTTCGTTTGTAAAAGAATAGGTGTGCCAGTCTGTGACGTAAGGGTATTGTGTTTGGATGTCCTCTAAAGAAACACCTTCCTCAAGGCCCAAAAAGATGTTGTCAGCAGAGAGGTCGGATGGAATATATGACAAATAAATAGCAGAAACATCTGCGTCACCATTCAGGGAGAACAGATTTTGATTTTCAGAATAGAAAGCGTCAATATCTGCATCACTTACAGCATTGGTAGAAATCCAGTATTCCTTTATATCGTTTTCAAGCTGTGAAAGATAACGGTGATAGTAAGAATCAAAGGAATACTCTATAGGGCCGTAGACAATACCGCCGTTTGACGTGCTTTCTTTTCTTGCAGTGTTGAAATTTTCTGCATTTTCTTTTAGTTGGGAAAACGACAAGAACTCAGCAGAAGTTGTCTTCTCGGCAAGCATTTGTGTGGCGTATGCTTCCAGACAGGCTTCTTTGGCAGAGGCCCTTGCGGAATCCAGCGGAGTAGAATCACCATATCACTATTCCAAAAGGCGGAGTCAAAAGATGTGATTCCGTAAAGCTGAGAATAGCTTTGGCATACGGAGCTTTTTTTGCTGGGATAAGAAGTAATTGAACTCTTCCATAGTGATGGGGTGCTCATCGACATACCCGACCACAGCAGAAGAATCCGTTGCAGCACAGCTACAGAGTGTGCTGACGATACTTCCGGCAAGTAAAAAGAGACTCATAAACTTTTTATATGTCATTTTTCACGCCCATCCTATTTAGATTTCTATTTCTATTATTAAACATTCGCTAACTTTTGAAAACGGAATATATTGATGAAAGAATGTAAATTATTGACCAAAAAATCGCGCCGACAATGCACTGTCGCGCGATTTTTATATGCTATGCAGCTTTCGATATTTGCCCGGAGCTTCAGCTTTATAGCGGCGGAACATCCGGTTAAAGTAGCTTGAATCACTAAAGCCGCAGCTATATGCGATCTCCGTGATGGGATCTTCGGTGGAGCATAATAGCTCCGCGGCACATTCTACCCGGTAGTAATTCAAATAGTCAATAGGGGAGCGCCCGGTTATGCTGTGAAAGACCCTGCAAAAGTGTTCAGGGGTCATTTCTGCTGTGGAGGCGAGATCTTCCAAGGTGATGCGGCTGGCGTAATTCTTTCGGATGCGCTCTAAGGCCGCTTTCATTTGGGCTGTGCTGCGATCATTTCGTTTATTTCCGGGAGAGGATATTGTGTACGAATGCTGCAAAAGGATTTGACCGAACAACTGCCACATCAGACCAATCGTCACAAATTCATATCCCTCCGGCTCTTTTTCCATTGCCTCAAAGAGTCTGTCAATCAGTTGGCAGGTTACGGAGCCAGCCGGTTGATACGGCTCGATTTGTGCGCCGCGTTCAAAAAGCGCATTGTATTTTGCCTGACATACGGAGCCGCTGCCGAGGAAGCGGTTCATATCAAAGACAACACACTCGTAAAAGCAGTCGCTGGGGGTTCCGCCGTGAACGGCCCCGGCTGAAATGATGGCGGCATCCCCCTTGTGTAAAAGGTAAGAACGTCCATCAATCAGCAGAGAAAACTCCCCGCTTAGAACCAGCATAAGTTCAAATTCCATGTGCCAGTGAAACGGCATTTCATAGCGTGGGTGCATTTTATCTACATAATAAAGCTCAATGGGAAAGTCAAAAGTGCCGCGCGTACTGCTTTCATGGGAAGCCAGAAACTTCATGGCAGGCATCTCCTAAAATATCAATATCGTCCAATATAATATCATTATACGCAAAGACGAGGGCAAATTGCAACAGTATAATACAAGTAAAGGACAAAATCCACTTTAGGAGGTACAAACTGTGCAAATCGAAGAAATCAAAGACCAAATCTGCGATGTCTGCCATAAAATGTGGCAGCTTGGCTGGGTCGCTGCCAATGATGGCAATGTCTCAGTTCGGTTGGAGGACGGAACTTTCCTTGCAACGCCTACGGGCATGAGCAAGAGCTTCATCACGCCGGACAAGCTGCTGCGTATTGATGCAAAGGGCAATGTGCTGGAAGGTGCAGAGGGCCTGCGCCCGTCCAGCGAAATCAAGATGCACCTGCGCTGCTACGAAAAGCGCGCCGATGTAAATGCTGTTGTCCATGCCCATCCGCCGGCAGCCACCGGCTTTGCCGTGGCACATCGCCCGATGGATATGTACAACATGATTGAGGATGTGGCAGCCATCGGTGCTGTGCCGCTGACTCCGTATGGAACTCCCAGCACGACGGAGGTGCCGGACGCAATCGAGCCGTATCTCAACGACCACGATGTTATGCTGCTGGAAAACCACGGTGCGCTGACGGTGGGCAGCGATGTCATCACCGCCTATTACCGCATGGAGAGTCTGGAACTGTGGGCAAAAATCACAATCAACGCAATCATTCTCGGCGGCAGCTACGATATTGACCGCAAGAATATTGATAAGCTCATCAATCTCCGCTCCTACTACAAAATTACCGGCAAACACCCCGGCTATCGCAAATTTGAGCGACGCGAAAAAGGTGAGCCGACGGACAAATAAGGAGACACCGTATGCTGAAGAACATTCCGCCTATCCTTAGCCCGGAACTTCTGAAAGTCCTCTGCGAGATGGGACATGGCGACGAAATCATTCTCGCAGACGGAAATTTCCCGGCTGAAAGCATCGGCAAAGATGCCATTGTGATTCGTGCAGACGGGCACGGAACCGTAGAACTGCTGGAGGCTATCCTGCAATTTCTGCCGTTGGATCAATATGTGGAAAAGCCTGTCGCGCTGATGAAAGTGGTTGATGGCGATCCGTGCAAGCCGACTATCTGGGATAGCTATAAACAGAAGTTGAACGAGAGCGGCAATGACCCGGCTAAAATTGAAATGGTGGAGCGCTTTGCGTTTTATGAGCGCGCACATCATGCCTATGCGATTATCGCCACCGGGGAAAGCGCAATCTATGCCAACGTACTTTTGAAGAAAGGCGTGGTGCAATGAGTAACACAGCAACTGTGCTGGCCTTCGACTTTGGCGCTTCCAGTGGACGTGCGATTCGAGCCGTGTACGATGGCCAAAACCTCACCTACGAGGAAATCCATCGTTTTGAAAATGTCCCCATCGAAAAGGACGGTCACCTCTGCTGGGATGTGGAAACACTGCTGAAGGAAATTCACACGGCCATTCAAAAGGCGGGTACATTTGACAGCTTAGGATTTGATACATGGGGTGTAGATTTCGGCTTACTGGATACGGACGGCCATCTGCTGGCAAACCCTGTTCATTATCGCGATGCCCGAACGAATGGCAAACCGGAACAGGCCGCTGCCCGTATGCCCGCAGAAGAATTGTATGCCCATACCGGCAATCAAATCATGGCAATCAATACTTTGTTCCAGCTGCTGGCCCTGCGTGAGCAGGACCCGGAACTGCTGCAAAAGGCTGCGCAGATCCTTTTTATGCCGGATTTGTTTGCGGCTCTGTTGGGGGCCGAGCCGGTCTGCGAACGCAGCATTGCTTCCACCAGCCAGATGCTGGACCCCCGCACAGGGCAGTGGAGCAGAGAAGTGCTGGCCGCCTACGGTTTGCCGGAAAACCGCTTCGCACCCATTGTTGCCAGCGGCACAGTGACAGGTACACTTGCAAACGGTGCGAAAATCATTGCGGTGGCAGGGCATGATACACAATGCGCCTCGGCTGCTATGCCGTGTGCCGAGGAAGATGCCGAACATACGGCATTTCTCTCCTGCGGCACGTGGAGCCTGCTGGGAACGGAATTGGACACCCCGATTCTGACGGCGGACAGCTGCCAAAGCGGGCTGTCCAATGAACTCGGTGCAAACGGGAAAATCAATTATCTGAAAAATATCATCGGTCTTTGGCTGATTCAGGAAAGCCGCCGTGAGTACAAGCGCCGTGGACAGGCATATTCTTTCGCGGAGCTGGAGCAACAGGCACTTGCCGCCGAACCGCTGCGCAGTTTTATTGACCCGGATGCCCCGGAATTTGTTGCCCCCGGCGACCTGCCGGACAGAATACAGGAATTTTGCCGCAAAACCGGCCAGCCCGTCCCGGAAACGGTGGGAGCCGTAATGCGCTGCATTTATGAGAGCCTTGCTCTGAAATATCGCTATGCGATAGAGCAGCTCTCCGCTGTAACAGGTCGAGCATTTACGACCCTGCACGTTTTGGGCGGCGGTACGAAAGACCGCCTGCTTTGCCAGATGACAGCAGACTGCTGCGGCCTTACGGTAAAGGCAGGCCCGGTGGAAGCTACGGCGCTCGGCAACATCATGATCCAGCTGAAGGCCTTGGGGTTGCTGGACTCCATCACACAAGGACGCCGGCTGATTGCGGAGATAGAGGTCATTAAAACATATACCCCAAGCACACAGAACTATGCGGAATGGAACGCCGCTTATGATCGTTTCAAAACCCTATTATAATAAGGAAGGTGCAACTATGCTGTATCCTAAAATTGGTATTCGCCCTGTCATCGATGGACGCTGGGGCGGTGTCCGTGAAAGCCTGGAAAATCAGACGATGCGCATGGCAGAGAATGCCGCCAAGCTGATTTCGGAGAACCTCAAGTACCCCGATGGTACGCCGGTGCAGTGCGTGATTGGCTGTACGACGATTGGCGGCGGTGCCGAGGCTGCCCGTGTGGCAGAGCAGTTCTCTACCCAGAATATTACGGCAACGCTGTCCGTGACGCCCTGCTGGTGCTACGGCACCGAGACGTTCGACATGGACCCCAACACCATCAAGGCAGTTTGGGGCTTCAATGGCACCGAGCGTCCTGGCGCGGTGTATCTGGCTGCGGTTCTGGCCGCACACGCCCAGCGCGGTCTGCCTGCTTTCTCCATTTACGGCCATGACGTGCAGGAAGCCAACGATGATACGATTCCCGATGACGTGGCCGAGAAAATTCTGCGTTTCGCCCGCGGTGCTGTTGCCGCAGGCTGGATGAAGAACAAAGCCTACGTCAATATTGGCGCTGTGACGATGGGCATTGCGGGCAGCTTCTGCGATGCGGGTGTTCTGCAAAAATATTTCGGCATCCGCGCCGAGTGGGTGGATGAGGTCGAGATTCTGCGCCGTATTTCCATCGGCATCTATGACCACGATGAATATGAGAAGGCGCTGGCATGGGTGCGCGAGAACTGCAAAGAGGGCTTTGATAAGAACCTCGGCAAGAATCTGCCACCCGTCATCACGAAGTCGAAGATCGTTCCGGCTGACAAGGATTGGGAGTTTATCGTCAAGATGACCCTGATCATCCGCGACATTCTGTACGGCAATCCGCGTCTGGACGAGATGGGCTGGCATGAGGAAGCGCTGGGCCGCAACGCTGTGGTCGGCGGCTTCCAGGGTCAGCGCCAGTGGACGGACTGGCTGCCGAATGCTGACTTCACCGAGGCCATCATGCTTCTACCTTTGACTGGAACGGCCCAAAGGCCCCGACTCCGTTCGCCACTGAGAACGACACCTGCAACGGTATTGCCATGATGCTGGGCAGCCTTGTTTCCGGTTCTGCACCGTGCTTCCATGATGTGCGCACCTACTGGAGCCCCGAAGCCTGCGAGCGTGTGACCGGGCAGAAGCCTGACGGCGTTGCCGCCAACGGCTTTATTCATCTCATCAATTCCGGCGCGACAGCTCTGGATGGTTCCGGTGCCTGCGTGGATGCCGAGGGCAACCACGTGATGAAGCCGTTCTGGGAGATGACCGATGCGGACATCAAGGCATGCCTGAACGCCACCGATTGGTGCCGTGCGGACTATGAGTACTTCCGCGGCGGTGGATATTCCAGCCATTTCCGCTGCAAGGCAGAGATGCCTGTTACGATGCTGCGCTTCAACATTGTGGAGGGGATTGGCCCCGTCCTGCAAATTGCCGAGGTTGGACGGCTGATCTGCCCGACGAGATTCACAACACTATCGACAAACGCACCGACCCGACCTGGCCGACTACGTGGTTCTGCCCGCGCCTGACCGGACAGGGTGCGTTCACCGATGTGTACAGCGTTATGGCAAACTGGGGTGCCAACCATGGCGTGACCGTTTACGGCCATGTGGGTGCTGACCTCATTACACTGGCCAGCATGCTGCGCATCCCTGTTACGATGCACAATGTCCCTGCCGAGAAGGTCTATCGCCCCCACGCATGGGCCAGCTTCGGCACGCAGGATCAGCAGGCTGCGGATTATGCTGCGTGCAAGCAGTACGGACCGCTGTATCGGTAAGTTACCTGTCGTAAATATTCTGCCGGAAAGATTCTGACATAGCCCTTAATACCAGTTAAGGAGAGGTTTCCTTGGAAGCCTCTCCTTGTTTTTTTCATTTGGAGGTATACAACAAATTCAAAAGAATAAAAAAGTACCTTGAGGCCTCTTTTCTCAAAGTGCGGTTATAAGCCATTGCCTATAACTTAATAGGCTTTTCCTCTATACGGAGAACCGCATTATGAGTTTGTCGAATGAATAACTCTGGCAATTCCACGCGAAAAACGAAATGGAATTACCACTGCCATATGCGAATCCTGACGGTACATGATCCACACAGGTGGACATATACTGAAGAATTTGCGTGTGTCAATTTTCAATTCGACAAGATTCTTTGTCGCTGTCGTTCACCACCAGTATTCCCATCGAAGAAAAAATGATGGGAGTACAGAAATGATAAAAAGGAACGATGGCATATCCAAAGATGATATATGCCAAAACCAATTTACTGCTTATGTGGTTTTGGCAGTAAAACGAAAACGCCAATCCTACATAAAGAAAAAGCAGAGAGATAACGAAAAAGAAAACCGAACTAAAAAGGAGGCAGAACAATCC
>ENA-OQAJ01000164-OQAJ01000164.1-human-gut-metagenome-genome-assembly--contig:-NODE-164-length-20920-cov-4.672486_pt1 | contig 20920 bp, 23 predicted proteins | sample MGYA00242736_ERZ504529 | MGnify/ENA primary metagenome ERZ504529 (study PRJEB26092, sample SAMD00036275) | human gut metagenome | host: Homo sapiens | study: EMG produced TPA metagenomics assembly of...
CTTCCCGGCATCCGCTACATACACTACGCTGCCGCCCGGTTTGGTACTCTTGTCAGGTAAAAACGTTGCCTGTTTCCATCCATGAGGAAAAGCGTGCGGTAGCCCCGCCGATGGCTGCTGCCGTAGTCTGTTCCACCTTGGCAGCGGCGTTTTCTGCCTTGGCTGCCGCTTCGTTGGCCTTGGTGGCCGCTTCCGTGGCGGCCTGGGTCTTTTCCTCCAGTCCGGCTACGGCTCCTTCCGCTTTCTTGGCGGCAGCTCGCACGGGCGGCGGCATCGCTCGCAGGCTTCCCTATCAGTTCCAGGGGGACGTTCACCATCTTGCCGTCCTTCTCCCCGGGCAGTGATTTCACACCGCTCAGCGAGGTGACGGTCTCCAAGTCCTCCACGCCGGTAGAACTCTGGAGTACACGGTCCAGCACTTCCTGAACCAGTTCTTCTTGTGTCATTTCTGCCATACTCATTCGTTTTTATCGGTTTCTGACCCGCCCAGGATTTCGTTCAGGGCATCTATCACATTGGGAAGACAATAGCGTTCCACCGCCATGTGTATCATCCCGGTTTCCTCATCGCTGAACTCGGTCTCGCCGGTACTCTCGAAAATCTTGAACGCAAGCCGATGGGCCTTGATGCCACTGACACGCGTATACAGCAAATCGGCTATCTGCTCACGTGCATCGAAAACCTCCCTCGTCTGACGGGTTATTCCGGTGGGAACGCTGAAATTCCTGAAATCTAACTTTTTCATATATATCTGTTTTTTAGGATGAATGATTCAATATCTGGTAACGGAATCCGTCCGCTTTTGTAATAAGTACCGTTACGGAGTCCCCGGATGCCATCTCGTAGTTTTGCAAATCTTCATTGTGGTTATAGATACCTTTTAGTATGATATTCTTTGAACCGGGTCTGACCCTGAACGTGACAATGGCTGCAAAATCGGTAGGCAAGTAACTCATGCCGAACTTGTATGCCACAGAACTTTCCGACGGCAGCGTAACCTCTACCTTACTGTAGTTGGGTTCATTGTAATACATCAAAATGATATTGTGTTGTGAGAAATCCACCGTGTAGTTTCCACTTCCGAAGGTAAGCAGCTTGGCTTTCGTATTGATAAACGCCGGGGCAAGTAATGCCGCATTGCTGCTGATACCGTAGTTCTTCGTACCGCCGGTAACATCTATAAACAATCCATAGTTCGCTTGGTCGAAGCCGTAATTCCCGTATATATTGGGGGCTGAGTTCACGATACGACCGACAGCGGTAAAAGCTCCTCCTGCAGAAGACGGTATCACATCATCACCGAACATCACATATCCTTTGCTGCCGCCGACACGGAAAAAATCATCATAAATGGCAAGACCGCCACCGCTCCCGTGAGAGTCGGCCACAGAACCGATACGGCCGTCCCTATCTCAAAGCCGCCGATTTTCCCTTTGCTGCTGTCTATCTCTCCGGTAAACTTACCGTTGGTCGTTTCAATGCTGCCGTCTTCCAGTATCTTGAAGTTGCCGTTGGCCGTTACCAGTCCCTCCAGCTGTATATGGTCGGCTGTCAGCTTGATTTTGCTCACGGTATTTCCGTACTCGTCCTCTTCCTCCACGCTCACCCCGATAAGGGCAATCTTTCCTGTATTGTCCTGCGCATACAGACCGGAACCTTCAGGCTTTATGACAAGCCCGGTCTCTTTCAGCGCATTACCGTCCTTGTCGAAGACCGCCGCTGAAATCTTTACCAGCCGGTCGCTCTGTTCGAACAGTGTACGGTACTTATAGGCCAGTGCGTCCGCCTTGTTGGTGCTGAACACCAGCAGCGAAATGTAAATCACGCCCGTAAACGACAGCTTGAAGTCGCCAGTGCCGTTCCAAAGTCCGTCCAACGTGAACATCTTCTCACCGCCAACGGGCAGGTCCTCTTCATGGCCGAACATGTTGAAGTTCTCAAACCCGGTCTTATCAGCGTTCACAAATTCTATTTTCAACCTTCCGGCCTTGATAACCCGGTAGCTGAACGACAGATACACCACGCCGGGCACCCGTTCGCCCTGGCTGTTCGTCTGCCGGTACTCCGGTACCAGCCGGAAGTCCTCCAGTTTCTGCATGATATAGCTGTTCCGGATATAGGCATAAGGCACCTTGCCGTCGGTCCGTATCTCGGCATGGCCGTCCGGCTTCGTACCGTAAGGACCGCCGTTCGCCCAGATCCAGCGTCCGCCCAGGGTGAACAGCGTAGCCTTGCTGCCCGTCTTCCATTTGTCCATGCCGTCGGCAAAACTGCTGTTGTCCAGATAACTCTGTTCTTCGCGTATTTCCTTGCGCAAGCTTTCCACGGCTGAATGGATTTTCCCCTCGGTTATCTCAAACCGCGTCAGGATGTCCTCGCCCGTCATCAACACGAACGTACCCTTCAGCCACACGTTGTCGGCATACAGGCCGTTTCCTTTCGGCTGTTTGTCTGCCGGGAAAGCGCTGCTCCTGATGCCGTCCAGCTTACCCAGCCGGCAACGAAGGCAGCCGTTGAAGTTCTTGGCCTTCACACCGTCCAGAATGTCGATACGGGGCTGTCCGTCCTCCGTGGCCGCAATGGATATAAGGTTCTGCCGGAGCGGGGTTTCGGTGTTGCCCATCAGCACGCACTCATCGCCTGCCTCCGGCTTCACCCCGCCAAACTCGCTTACCGGGACCAGTACACCGCCGGCTATCACCGAAGCCACCTCCACCCAGTATGCTTTTAGTTTCTTACCACCCGTAACCGCACAGCGCATCAGGTCATGGGCCACAAAGCCCGATTCCTGCTCAAACACGATGCGGTAGTTGTCGCCCTGCTTCACCACGTCCTTGATCTTGCCGTTGGCAGCGGACACCACCAGCTGGCCGCACACGCTGCGCACCTTCTCGATCAGCAGTTCCAGCGCCACCAGGCTTTGCCGGGCAGTCACTTTGTCCACCGTCAGGTTGTCAGTCCGGTCAGCTGGTCAATCCACAGCTGCCAGCCCTCACCGGTCAGCCCGTCCACAAACTCCGTGCTGCGCAGCAGTTCGCGGATCACGGCAGTCAGGTATTCGGCATTGCCCTCACCGTCACGATGCCGCAGGCTTGCCGCCGGCAGCCTCGCCAAAGCTCACACCCTTCAGGAAGCGGATGGACTCTTTGGCTGTGTCCGGCTGGTTCTTGCTCAGGAACTCTTTCTGGCTGCGCCGGGCGGAAAACAGGTTGTTGTCCGTGGGCAGCGTCTTGTCCCAGCTTCGTATGATGTCCGGAAGGGCAGCGCCTTCCGTCTTTGATTTCGTATAGCTTTTCAGCGCACCGATGCTGTCCGTCACCTTGTCGAACTTGCCCACCTGCAGCGCATCGCTTATCTCGATGTCCATCTGCCCGGGTTCGTTCACCTTGCGGCTGATCTTGGTGATACGGCTCTGACGGTAGCCTTTTTCCGGGAAATACTTCCGGCTCTCCAGCTTCACCCGTCTGCCCACAAACAGGTCTATGCCGTGCTCCTCGATGTATACCGGGTCTGTCGGGGCTTTGTAGGCGGCAATGTCCAGCCAGTGGTCCCGGTTGTACTCGTCCACCGCAACCGCAAACTCCTCTTCGGCCAGCCGGTAATACTCATCCGGCATCCGGATATTCCACAGGATATAGGTGTCGCCTGCTCGGGGCACCAGCTTGCCGCCCGGCAGCTGGGTGTCGTCATCGTAGGGCCAGATGGTGATCAGTTCGAATTCACGTGCCGCGCTGTCGTAGTTCACCTCAAAGTAGTGGTCATCGCTTTCTCCCAGTCCGGCAAGGTCGCCCGTCTGGAACGACACACGTTTGGTTTCTCCGGCCAGCTCGTACAGGTTAGGGTCAAAGTCCAGTTCCCCGTCCCGGAAATAATAGACGGTGAATTTGTTTCCTTCATCGTCTGCCACCTCCTCGCTGCGAACCGAGCTCACCGTACCGACCCGACGGGGGAAGATGCCGCTGAAAGCATCCTGCTCGTAATGGTCATAGATGCCATATTCCTCCACGCCCTGCTCGATGTACTTCCTGCCGCCGGGAAGCATCAGACGCGGGCTGCCGTATTTCTCCGCATCGATGTTGCGGGTCGAGCCTACCGGGAACAGGCGCGTATAGAATTTGGCCGTGTTGCTCGTATCTCTTTCCAGGGGAGGTCAGCCCCTTGCCATAGCCAAGGGTGATTTCTTCCCCGTGTTCGCAGCGGCACACGTTCACAGTCTGCCCCTCAACCCACCATTCCACCTTGCCGCCTGCCTTTTCCGCGATGGCTTTCAGCGCTTCGTCGCAGTACATCCCCTCGTAGTCTATCGTGATCAGCTCCGTACCTTCCACCGTACCCGTCTTCCAGTCAGTAATGTGGCCCATGCCGTTATTGATAGCCTTCACCACCATCGCCACATGCTCGCGGGGCGTGGCCGTCAGGGTAAACAGGGGGTTGGTGTCCCCGTCCGTCGTCTCCAGCACCAGGAACCGCTTGATTAGGCTCTCGATACCGTACAGCTTCAGGTTATACTCCCATTCACCATCGCTCACCTGCTTCGGCGTGTAGCGTTCTGTCAGCCAGTACCGTTCGCCCAGATAGTCCGTGTAGTCGTTCACGTCCAGGGGCAGGAAGGCATAATAGCTGAACGACAGGGAAAGCACATTGTCTCCCTGCACTTCCTTGCTTTGCGTCGAGCTGTCGTTCACGGCCACATCCGCACGCTTGGTTCCGGCTTTATCATATATCGTTAGAAGCATATTCTAATAGCGTTTGAATGGTTATATAATCGGTTTCGGTTCCCGGAACTTTACCCGGAACTTTCCGGCATGCACACCTTCCGTCCACAGATAGGTCAGCGGGGTGAACTTCGTACAGTCGGCATACTTCACCCGCAGCTGCAGATCCAGCTGGGGGAAACGGATCTCCAGCCAGCCGTCCTTCCCTTGCTTCAGGAAATTCACAAAGGCAAAGTACTGCTTCATCCAGCCTGCCTGGGTCTTGTTGTAAAGCGCAAAATGCAGCGTCACGTCACGCGCTTCATTCCGTGGGGTCAGCACGGGGCTGTATTTTTCCCCGTGCTCTTCCCGTATGTCCACAGCCGTATCCTTCTTGGCCTTGCTCGGGGTCAGGATGGCCGTCAGGTTCTCCATGCCCCCGCGCCGGTCTTCCACCAGGAACACGCCGTATTCCGTCCAGATGTCCGTGCCGTTCACCAGCACCAGTCCGCTCAGTATATTGCCCATATCACTTCACTTTTAGTCCGTCACGTATCATTTTCTTTATCACTTCCTTCAGTTCGCCCAGGTGTCCGGCGCTCACACCGGTGTTCTCGGCTATCCGGGCCAGATGCCCTTCAGCCGTGTCCATCTTCTCCACCACGCTTTCCAGCCGGTCATCCATGCTGCTCCAGTGCTGCAACCCGCTGGTGAACATGCCCTCCAGCTTCGTCCCCTGGTCCTGCGTCATGGCCGTAAAGCCGCCCGCTTTCGCACTCTGGCTGGTACCGTCGGCTTCGGTCTTGTCGTAGCCCGTGGCTGCCGCCAGGTTGTCACGCAGGGCAAGGGCTTCGTCCACATACTGCATGTACTCTTCAGTCAGCGCGTTCCGTTCCGCCTCGGTCAGTTCGTTGTCCTCCATGGCCTTGCCGAACTTCTCCCACCAGCCTTTCAGTTTTTCGCTGTACATCTCACCGATCTTGTTGCTCAGCATCGCCCGCATGAAGTACTCGGATATATCCTCTGCCGCATCCTTCGCGCCATACTTCATGTTCATCAGGTTGTCGATGAAGCTGCTATACATTCCGTCAAACGAAATGCCCGTCAGCCCTTCATACAGCTGGTCGGTCAGTTCCTCCAGCTTGCCGGCCTGCGCTATATAGTCATCCAGTTTATCGGTCAGCCGTTCACCGTAGCCGCCCTTGCCGGTATTCTGTATCTGCGTCCACATGTCCACATTCGAACGCAGCGCCTTCATCTCCTCCGGGCTCAGGCTCCACAGGTTCCCGTCCCACTGGCGGCCAATCTGTCCGCTCAGTTTGTCTATCTGTGCCTGGTTGAAACCGCCCCAGTAGTAGTTCCAGCTGTGGTGGCTACCGCTGTAGCGTGCCTGTTCCTGCGCTATCTGCAGATAGTTTGCATTCGTCTCTTTCTGGTATTTGTAAGCATCCCGGTAAGCTTCCACCGATTTTGTCCCCTTGCTTGCCTTGATGGTATCGGTCAGGTCTTCGATGGAAGTCTGCAGTTTCTCGTTCCGGTCTGTAAGACGGTCAATAGCAGCCTGCACTTCCTTGGCGTTTCCGCCGATGCCAAACAGTTTGTTGAAACCTCCGAAAGACACCGTGTTCAGCAGTCCTCCGATACCTTTCACAAGGGAACCGCCTATCTGTTTGAACAGGTCTCCGCTGAGGATATTGTCGAGTATTCCGGTTATCGCATTGAAAATGGTGTCTATCAATGATGAGATAATCGGGCCGATACCGTCTTTCAGCAAATCCAGTATAGAGAGAATGGCCGATATAATCTGCCCGATGACTCCGGCACTTGACAGGGTCTCGGACATCTGACTGATGGCATCACCGACCTTGCCTCCGATATTCAGTTTTGAAAGACCGGTAAGCATGTTCTGGATTCCTTCAAATGATCCCTGCAAGGTTCCGCTTGCAAAACCGTGCAACCCGTCGGATACCATGTTCAACCCGTCAACCGTGTCCTGGGAGGCACTTTTCACCTCCCCGGCAAGCGCCTTCATTTCAGAGGTAGCGTTCAGGTATTCTTCGTCAGCTGAAACGCTGGACGATTGGGCCATTTGAAGGACGATTTTGGTACGTTCTATTTCTGCCTGGTTACCGCTTTCAATAGCCTTGTTGTAATCGGTCTGCGCCGCTTTTAACCGGGCGAATGCCGCTTCCTGCTGCAGTTCCGCATTTTGCACACGTGTGACGGCATCCCCCAAAGCGTGCATCTGCGTTTGCAGCCGGGCAAAATCCAATGTGCCGTTGCCACCGGGGAGCATGCTTTGAATACGTTCAATGGCATCGTAAACAACCTGCTGGTCTGCGGCTCCTGATTTTTTGAACTCATCCGTCTTGACATACTGCTTAAGTTCGCCGAGCAGGTTCTCATCTGGTCTGCAAGCAGACCGGTCAAATCCCCGAACGCTGCTCCCCAGTCTATCTTCTGGGTAAGGGCTTCCATGTCCACTTTGTGCACAGCCGCATCACGCTGCTTCTCCAAAGTCAGCCTTTCTCCCTGGGACTGTGCCTTGCGGATTTTCTCGGCATATTCTTCAGCGATGGCCAGTTTCTGCTGCTGGAAGGTACCGTATTCCTTCAGATAGTCACGCATGGCTTCCGCCTCTTCCCTGTACACGTCCGTCTCCGCTTTTTTCCGGGACGCGGTGTTTGAGGCACGGGCTTTTTCAAGTGCATCCTGTTGCTCCCGGGTAAGTCCGTTATCTCCGGTGGAAAGACCGGCTTCCTTGTTCTCACGCTTCCAGTCGGCTTCCTGTCGGTTTATCTCATCTTCCCGGACCTTATAGTCAAATTTGATTTGTTCCAGTTTCTTCTCGGTACCGGCTTGCATGCGGTCTATCTCTTCCTTCCGGTTCTCGGCCTGCAGGGCGGCAAGATCCTTCGCCAGCCTGCGCTCTGTGGCCAGCCGTTGCTTGGCTTCCGCTTCCGGATTCTTTCCGGGCTGTTTGGGGTCAATATGCCCGCCGATACCCGACTCCTGTTCCAATTTCAAACGCTCCTTGGTTAAATTCTCCGCTGCTAATATGTATCCGTTATACTCTGTTTTAAGCCGGTCTATTTCTTCCTTTTTTTTCCAACGTCCGTTATTATTCTGTTTATAGGATTGATCCGAAGAAAAGAAACGGTCAACCTTTCCTCCATATCCCCACCAAGTATCAAATTCACTCTCGTCCTTAGCCTCTGCCTCGGCTATTTTCTCATCAACCTCTGACGCTTTTTTTACTAAATTCTGTACTTTCGCTTGGAGGAAGAGGGACTGTACATAATCATCACTCTTTTGTATGATGGTATCATACCATTCAGAAAGTGTTTTATAATACCCGAAAGATTCTCCGTATTTACGGTTCAATTCCTCCACCTTGGCCTTTTCCTGTTCCTTGCTGCCGGTGAAGTTCTTTATCTCATCGATGACCGATTTCAGTTCAAAGCGTGTACGCACCATCTGGGCACGGCCGTCCTTCTCTATCTCGGTCATTTCCTTCAGCGAGATGCTGAATTCATCGACGCCTTTTTTAGCGCTGAACAGGTCTTTCGTCCAATCCCAGATTTCGTCACCGTACATTACCAGCAGCATGATGCCGGTGGTCATGGCCGTCTGCCAGGAAAAAAGTGAGGACAAGACCTGCTTCCATACCGGTGTGCCCTTCTTGCCTGACTTCTGCAGCTCATCGTATTCCTTGCGGGCACGGGCCAGTTCGTCCGTAAAAATCGGCAGGTTGTTGGATATGGCCAGAAAGAACATCTGCGGCCCCATGGCCAAAGAAGGCATTTCACGGGCCATCTGCTGGATGCTGTTATGAAGCCCGTTGAACTGGCGCTGTGCATTGGGCACGTCTGCAGGGGTGACCTGCACGGATTCCGATTCCTCCTGCAGCAGTTTCAGTTTGCCGCGCAATTCCTCAAGCTGCTTCTCCAGTGCATGGATCTGCGCGATATTGGCACTCTGGTCCAGATTGGGGGCAGCCGTCTCCCCGGCAAGGCGCAGCCTTTCCAGTTCAGCCTCCAGCAGTCTGACGGTATTACGCAGTTCCAGCGCCTCACGTTCGGCCTTGTTCATGCCGGGCGTGAGTTTGTCCTTCATCAAAAATTCAACTTCTACAGGTTTGCTCATTCCAGTTTGCTTTGAAAAAATCCTACTATATCGTTCGCTTCATCCTCGGCGCTGTGTTCCGGTCTGGGAGCACCATTTCCGCCGCCTTGCTTTTTCCGCACATACCGCGGCGCGTCGCTCAGCATCATGATCAGCGTCTGGTAATTCACCCCATCAAGGATGTAATCCACGCTCCAGCCGGTCGCCGATGCAATCTGCCACACGAAGCCGAAAGGCTATGGGAACCTCATACCGGGTTCTAACTCCCCTTCCTTGCCTGGCTCAGTCTCGGAGTCATCGGGTTCGCCCGCGCTGTCGAGCTGATAATACGCATAAAATCCTTCGTGCCCATCAGACGCTCGAATGTTCGGAACATGGCCGTCAGATAACGCCACTCCACAAGTTCCGCAGTACCCACGCTGTCACCCCCGATGCCCACGTGCCGCGACACGTATCCCCGGCATACCGTATAGGCCAGCAGACGGCTCACAGCCTTACCATGTTCCGCTACAAAGGCCAGTTCCTCGACCTTGTCCTTTGCTTGCCACCCGGGCGCAACGCCCATCTTCAGGTATTCCCTCGCCAGCAGAATCTGACCCCACAGCCTCGGACGCTTCATCGTCACACGCACCTCCACCGGGCGTTCAGCCACGGAAGCTTCCACCTTTTAAGAGGAACGGACACGCCGCTGTCCAGCAGCGCATCCGCACACTCCATCTCTATCAGTTGTTCCAGCCGGTCAGCCATACGTTAGCCCTCCTCACTTTGGAGCGATGCTGCAGCCGCGGCTTCCGCCGGCGGCAGCTTGTACTGCCCCCACTCGTCCGGTATTGCTTCCGTATCGAACACGCCGTAAGGCTGCGAACCGTCCTCCGGCATCGCCACTTCGAGCGTAACCTCTATCTTGGAGGTTTCTGTAAGGGTCAGCTTGCCTGCAGGATTGGAAAGTAGCGTGGCGTTGGGAATCAGTACGCTCTGTCCGGACACGAGGGAGAGTTCCCATGGTCCCTGCATGACAAGCACCTCCGACGGGGCTGTCCAACGATCGGAGTTTTCTTTTCCAAATCTTCTTTCTTATAATGCAGCTGCCGCCAAGCAGTTTGTGCAGGTTCGAATAGTTCATCTGGATCACATTGAACGTCGGGGCGATGCCGCCGTTACTCTGTGGGATGACCAGCACCGGGGCACCCTGCACCTGTTCGGCCTCGATCTTCGCGGCCTCGGGTTTCTTGCCGCCCAGGTCAAACGAGTTCTTTTCAATATACCCGATTGTGAAATCCTTATACTTTACGGCTCCTATGCCGTACATGAAATTCTTGTTCATCTTTTTTTCAGTTTCATTGTTAATAACATACCGACAAGCAAGCCGGCCAATACACCTGTGATAAACGTCCGCATCCGGTTCGGAGGGCGTTTTTTCTACCGTTTGAACGTCATTTGAAATTTCGCTCTTGGTTTCGCTACGGATACGCGCCAGCTCTTCTTCATACCATAGCACCAGCTGCTGCAGACTGTCACACGAGGCTTCGGCCACGATGTTCCCGCTGTCGTCGCTGCCTACGGTCAGATTCGCCTGTCCGCTCTTGCCACAGTACACGGCACCTTCAGGAAGTTTACGGAGGCTGTCCGCAGGTATAGACAGCTTCACCGAACTCGCCGGTATACCCGCCATCACCAGTCCCGCCCGTCGCTTCCGCTCGCGCTGTCGGCGCTTGCCGATTCCGTCCGGACTTCCCGGTTCATGCTCTTTCGGTGACTCGCGCAACCTGTCAAGCACAGGGCAATCGTCACGATGAGGACAGTTTCCGGCTGTATCAATAGCTTTTCTAAGACGGGCCATCTCGCGCGTATTGCGGGCCAGTTCTTTCTTTGTTTCACAAAATTCATCTTTTAGAGGTTTTACAATATTTTCCATCAAAATGCGGGTGGCATGTTCGGCGTTATCTATGCGCATGGCCTCTGCACCGGCCTCGGCCTTCATCGCTTCCGCTTTCGCTTTTCTCACAGTAGCCCGCAAGGAGCCAATGGTCGCCACCGTACCAACCAGGCCGCCGCCAAGGATAATGTTCATAAATTCGCTCAAGTCCATACCACCCGGTTTTATTATTGATTAATACCTATTTCTTTCAACCATTCCTGCACATCGAAGCTCGGACAGGCTTTCGCTGCCAGTTCGTTGTGTCCTATAATGCGTACATCAGGGAATTTCCGATGAAAATCCTTCACATACTTCTCCAGTGCCTTTTTCTGGCAGCCAGTGCGGGTGTCTTTCGGGGTCTTACCGTCTTTTTCCACGCCTCCGGCATACACGATGTGACGGCTTACACTGTTATATCCTTTGGCTCCGTTGGTCACTTCCCAAGGGTCCACCTGTGCATCCTCATTGTTTTCTACCAGACGTTCCACGCCTCCGTTCAGGTGGAACAGGTCGGTATAGCCAACCTGCTTCCATCCTCTTCCTCCCTGGGCAACCGGAGAAGTATGCCATTTGCGGATGTCCGCCGATGATACCTCACGCCCCTCCGGGGTTGCCGTACAGTGTATTACCAGATATTTCAACTTTGCCATAATCATCATGCTTGATAGCCGCTCATCATTACCACTCCGGCATCCTCTTTCTTGGGCATGCAGATGAAGTAATGGCGGAAGTTAATCAGGTTACGCTGGTTCAACGGGTCATTCTTTGACTCGGAATAATACATCTTGGTAGAACCTGTTGCCTTGAAAACCCTCTGTTTGTAGAAGGCAAATGAACACGGAAATTCACCGGCTTCTGCCGTTGTACCCAATGCCTTCTTCACTCCGGCTGTAGTATAAAGCGGGTTGTTGCCATACTCGTAGATTTCAAAGCCGTAAAGGTTACCTACCTTGCCGCTGTTGCGGTCAATATTGTACTGTTCACGGAATGCCTGGCTGGTCAGCAGCAGGTCATTCACATGGTCGGGGCAAAGCACCAGTCTGCGGCCGTCTGACGGTACGCGCAGGTTGTCAAGGGCACGCTTCATTTCCACAAGGTCATTCACGGTAAGGCGCAGACGGTTTGTAGCCGGATCTTTCTCGCCGGTAGTCTTAAGCACCGGAGTAGTTTCCGTATTTTTGTTCGCACAAAGCGCATGGGCCGCCTTGGTAAACTTCGCATCATTGATACTGTTGGCATGTCCCTCTTTCACACGGGCGGTCTTGTCATAGCTGATGGCATAAAGCTCATCGTCTGTAATCGGCGTAGCCTTGGTCTGGAATTTGTCCAGCTTGATGGCAATATCCTTGTCTTCCAAAGCCTGCACATCAATCGGATAGGTTTTATTGTTTATCAAGACATCCGGATCTACACCAACTTCTACCAGTGAATCACATCGTTATTCACGATACTGCTTTGGTCGGGGATTCCTGACAGCCAGGTTCCTTCCAGTCCGGCACGGAGCACCTTAACAAGTTCCCCTGTCCAGATTTCCGTATAAACCCCTTCACGGAGTATTGAAGTACTTTGCGGGGCCATTCCCATAAAGGCTGCCACCGCATTCATTCCCACAGCTCCGGCCACCGGAGAGAATCCCAATACCGAAGCACACACGACACCTGTCAGCGTATTGAACAGAAGTGCCGTCAAAAGCATTACAATTTTTCCCATTTTCTTCATTTTAAAGGTTTTCAAATTTCACAGGTCATGCCGTATTCAGCCTTGTACAGGCGCTTGTACTCCTCCGGGTTATGCTCGCGCATTTCAAGCAGCACATCACTCGGGACATCGCTCAGTTTGGCATAGGTGGACGGCTGTGCCTGCTGCTTGCCGCCCTGATAGCTCAATACAGTGGAAATCTTCACCTGTGGTTGCATGGCATCAAGCACATTCTTCAGTTCATCGACACCAACCTTCTTGCCAAGTTCGATAAACTGTATCTTCTTGTCTTCTCCCAGACGCTTTTCCACCACTGCCTTTTCTACAAGACCAGTGATACGGGCCAAAGTCAGCTTCCCGTTTTCTTGCTTCAGGGAATCATTCTCTGCCTTGGCTGCTTTCAGTTCATTTAAGGCTTGATTAACATCAGCCTCCGTTGCCGTTTCCGGCAGCCCCAATTGAAGGGCCAAAAGTTTCAGTTCCATTTCTTCTGTTGTTTTTTGGTTATTGATTAGTGGCAAAGGACAATCACCATCCTTTCCCAATGTGATTTGTTTTCCATCCTTCATCAGTACGATGGCATCATCATTGGAACCTACATCCACCAGTGATACCTCATACAGCTTGCTTTTGGTTATTGTCGGGCTGGTCTGCCCCTGCAGCAAATGTTCGGGCTGGTCACTCAGTTCCAGAATGTCTATTCCGGCACTCACCATTCTCAGACTGCCGAATTCAAACTGTTTCTTGCATCTTTTACTGAGGTCGGTCGCTTCGTCAAACACCAGTTCCCCGGTTACTTCACCATCCTCTACCCGAGGTCCTTCACATAACCAATCACGTTTCCGCGTTGGTGCATGTACAGCAGTACCGGGTTTCGGCAATACTGCTCCACACTCATGCCCGATGTCAACACACGGCTTCCGTAGCTGTTCAGGCTGTCGTTTGAAATTCTTACACGTTTACTCATTTTCTCATGCCACGCCTTTATGCATTGGCGCTGCAATATTACAGAGCACTTACCGGGAAGCCAAAAAAGTGTGCAATGGTTGCACACTTCTATGAAACCGTTGCACATTATTTTGGCTGCAAGCTGATAAGCGGACAACTTTGCGAATAAATCGGGCAGGTGCAAGGGACTCCGAAGCCTGCCTTTAACCCTATATTCTTTATTATATGACAAAGGCAGAAATCGAAAAGAAAAAATCTCTTGCACGCTCACTGTTCCTTTCCGGCATGGAACAGACTGAAATTGCGGAGAAAGTGGACGTGTCACGCGTCACCATCTCAAAATGGTGCACGGCTGACGGATGGAAAGAGGCAAGGGCGGCAAAGAACGTCACCCGGCCGGAACTGGTGAACAAACTCCTGCTCACCATTGATACACTCATTACTCAAGTCAACGAATCGAACGACCCTGCACTTGTAGCTGGTCTCGGGGACAAACTGGCCAAACTTTCGGCGGTGATTGAAAAGTTAGACAAGAAGGCCAACGTAGTGGATGTCATTGAAGTGTTCATGGCATTCTCCAAATGGATTGAATACCGTTCAACCATCGACCCGGAAGTGACTCCGGAACTGGTCAGGGCAATCAACAAGTACCAGGATCTGTATATCACCGAACAGATGGGCATAAAATAAAACGGCTATGGCAACAGCAGCGGAAAAGAAACAGGCATACGAACAGTGGAAGGAACACTGTAAAAGAGTGCAGTCCATCACGGATACGGCTTTGCTCGCGGGCGAGACACCGGCACAAAAGGACAGGCGTATTCTGCGTCTGCAGGGTAACTATGCCGCGTTCTGTGAATATTACTTCCCCCACTTTCTCACCTTGCGTGACAAAACCACCGGGGAAGTCATACGCACCATCCACAATGCACCGTTCCACAATGCGGCAGCGGCTAAAGTAAAAGGCACACCCAACCTGAAGCGGTATTCATGTGGCCGCGTGGCCATGCCAAGTCCACACACATGGACATTTTTGTTCCGCTGTGGCTGATGTTCCAGCCCAAACGTCTCATCAACTTCATGGTGGTGGTCGGCAAAAGTGAGGACTCAGCCACACGTCTGCTGGGAGATATTCAGGCAGAACTGGAACATAACCAGCGCATCATTGCCGACTTCGGCAAGCAGCAGGGGAATGCCTCCTGGCAGGATGGGGAGTTCAAGGCGGCCAACGGGGTGAAATTCCTGGCTTGCGGACGCGGACAGTCTCCACGTGGTTTGCGAGACCGGGAAGCACGTCCGGACTACATCGTCATCGATGACTTGGATGACGACGAACTGTGCCGCAATGAGAAACGGGTGCATGACATTACAGACTGGGTGAAAGAAGCCCTTTTTGGTGCACTGGATGTGGGCCGGGGGCGTTTTATCATGGTCGGGAACCTCATTTCTAAAAACTCGGTGCTGGCCAATCTCACCAAGACAAAAGGGGTACATGTATCCGTCATCAAGGCAATAGACAAGAACGGAGAACCGGTATGGCGCGAAAAATGGACGAAAGAAGAGGCGCAGGAATACAGGGATTTCGTAGGCTACCGGGCATGGGAAAAGGAGATGATGCACAACCCCATCGTGGACGGAACTATTTTTCGGGCAGACTGGATTCGTTACAAGAAACTGCCCAGGCTATCCAAGTATGAAATGCTGGTCTGCTATACCGACCCCTCTTTCAAATCGACCACTTCCAACGACTACAAGGCTTGCCGCCTTTGGGGCAAGATTGGGAAGGAACTGCACCTTATAGACTGTTACGTCCGGCAGGATACCGTTTCAGGATGGTACGGTGGCTTTACGACCTCTACGAGCGTACACGTGATACGGCAGCCGTCCAGTTCTTTATGGAAGCGAACTTCATGCAGGATGTCATTCTGGATGAGTTTGAGGCAGAAGGGAATCTGCGTGGATACCAACTGCCCATCATGCCGGACAAACGAAAGAAACCGGACAAGCTCCAGCGCATCGAAGCGGTGTCACCATTATGGGAACGCGGTTTCGTATTCTACAATGAGAAGTTGAAAGAATCGCCGGATATGCAGACCGGAATCGAACAGACCTTGGCACTGGAGCGTGGCAGCCGTATTCACGATGATGCACCGGATGCCGACGAGGGAGCCATCTGGATGCTGCAGCGCAATTCAAGGCAGGAGAGTTTTCAACCGGTGTTCGGTAAAAGGCCGACCGCCAAAAATATATGGTAACATGATACAGCTGATTAAAAGAATGATTTTTGCATGGCGCTATAAACGTGCCGTTGCCCGTGCTTGCAAGTACGCCAAGCTCTACGGAAGAAAGTACTACGTCCTGTATATGGGTGGCAAACTGAAAGTTGTCCCCAAAAGGAACATCTGTGAACTGATTCACCGCCACCGTTTCCGCAAGGGAACCACTATCCGGGATATAGAAAAAATGGCATTGTTCATCACTAAATGAAAGTAAAGTCATGTTCATTACAGAAGAAGATTACAAAGTTGTCATCGGCGACAACGCATTAAAGGTTATCTCGCAGGTAAGCCCGGAAAACCGTACCAATGCAGAAGCGGAAGCCCGGGAAGAAATTGCCGGTTATCTACGGCCGAAATACGACTGTACGGCCATTTTCTCTGCACAGGATGAACATCGGAACCGCCTCATTGTCATGTACACCTGCGACATTTCACTTTACCACATGAGTGCAGCCATGCCGCAAAAGATGGGAAGCGAGATACGCAAGGAACGGTATGAACGGGCCATCAAGTGGCTTGAAGGCGTACAGGCCGGAAAAATTGTCCCTGATTTGCCTTTGGCTGTCGGAGAAGATGGGCTCGTCCGGAAATTCATTTGTTTACAGCTGTCAGAAGCAGCTTCATCATAACTGGTAGGATTATGGATATTAAAGACTTTTTCAGCGGTATGTTTTCCAATAAACCGAAAAACGTACTGCAAACGCATACGGCAATTTTAATCTGGCCAAGGGGAAAGACATCAAGCGGGTGCAGAAAATGGTCATCGACCTGCAACGCACCACCGATGCACTCACCCGGAAGGACATCAAGAACTGGCGCGATGCCTGGCAGTATGCCATCAATGTGGACAGTCCCAGCCGCCAGCGCCTGTACGACATCTACCGGGACGCGGAAATAGACCTTCACCTCTCCGGGTGTGTGGAGCAGCGCAGAGGTTTTGTCATGGCACGTTCTTTCAAAATCGTGGATATGAAAGGGGATGAGAACGAGGAAGCGGTTCACTTCTTTGACCAGTCCTGGTTCAAGCAGCTCATGCGCTATGCACTTGATTCAATCTACTGGGGACATTCGCTCATCGAATTGGGCGACCTTTGCACTGACGGCGACGGCTGCATCTGTTATTCGGATGTGAAGCTTATTCCGCGCAAACATGTCATTCCTGAGTATGGGCGTGTCATTACCGACCTCGGGCAGGACTGGACTACAGGTATAGACTACCGCCAGCCTCCTTTTTCCGACTGGCTCATTGAGGCAGGTAGGCCCGACGACCTCGGGCTGTATCTCAAGGCTGCTTCACAGACTATTCCCAAAAAGAACATGCTGGCCTTTTGGGACACCTTCGGGGAAATATTCGGAATGCCCATGCGTATAGCACGCACCACTTCGCGCGATCAGAAAGAGATTGACCGTCTCGACAAGATGTTGCGTGAAGCCGGAACCGCCCTCTCCATGGTGGCAGGAATGGAAACCGAAAATCGAATTTGTGGAAAGCGGCAAGGGGGACGCATTCAATGTCTATGACAAGCGTATCGATCGGGCCAACTCCGAACTGTCAAAGCTTATCATCGGGCAGACGATGACCATCGAGGACGGAAGCAGCCTATCACAGTCGGAAACGCACCTTGAAGTGTTCCAGAACCTCGTGGAAAGCGACTGTGATATGCTTCGGGATATAGTGAACAACCAGCTCATTCCGCGCATGGTGCGCCACGGGTTCCCTGTTAAAGGGCTGCGCTTCGATTGGGACTACTCCATTGACTACACGCCCGAACAGCAGAAAGCTTACGAGGAAATGGTACTGCAACACTACAAGGTAAAGCCTCAGTACTTTGAGGAAAAATACGGTATCCCGTGCGAGGAGAAGGAACCGAAAGAAGAGCCGGACCCGACAGAACCGAAAAAAAGAAAGACGGCAAACCGGCTGAAACGCTGTCCCGTTTTTTCGACTGAGCCCCGATGATTATTCGGGGCTGCACCAGCGGTATGCCCACCTGTTGGGCAAACAGAAACTATGCCTCTCCATGGAGGACGAGGCAAAACTCATGCGCGACAAGCTCACGGAACGCTTTGACCGCATGATGAAGGTGCTGTTCCGGCAAGAAGGGGCAAACCTTGAAATAGGTATCCTGGCATCCGAAGAAGCGCAGGATTTTATAGAAGCTCATTCTTCTGTCTTGAACGGTTCATTCCGAAAGGTGGAAATGTCCGAGACCATGCGCAAGCGGCTGGAGCGTTCCAACTATGTATTCTCCGGTTTGAAGACCTTCCATGAACTGAATGAAGCCTTTCCCTCCCTGTTGGATGAAAACGGCAATAGAAAGACGTTCGAACGCTTTTTGAATGATGTCCGGAAGATCGACGAAACATACAATTCAAACTATCTACGGGCTGAATTCACCTTTGTACAGGCTTCGGCTGAAATGGCAGCCAAATGGGAACGGTTCATGCAGGACGGCGACCGCTATTATCTACAGTACCGCACGGCCGGGGATGCAAAGGTACGTCCCACCCATGCAGAAATGGCCGGCATCACACTCCCGGCTTCAGACCCGTTCTGGGCAGAATTCTATCCTCCTAACGGATGGGGCTGCCGCTGTTCCGTGGTCCAGGTACGCAAATCCAAGTATCCGCCTACAGACCACGAAGAGGCCATGGCAAGGGGGAAATCAGCTTTGGAAGTTGACAAAAAGGGAATGTTCCGGTTCAATGCAGGCATGGAACAAAAGACGATGCCCGACTATAATCCATACACCATCAAGCGCTGTAAGGATTGCGATATGAACAACGGAAATATGAAACTGGTCTTCGTTCCGGAAAATGAATTGTGCGCCGCATGCAAACTGGTAAGAACATTGGCCAATGCAGATGCCAAACAGATAAAGAAGCAAGCCAAGCCATTGCAGGGAACAGTTATCACGAATAATGAATTCCCATTCCCGGTAAACATATCAAAACGCACGCTTCAAGAATGGACCAACCAGCCATACAAGTTCTACCATGAAAAAGAACCTCATGCTTCTGGATATAAAGAATGTATTTGCCAAAGCCAAATACCTGGGAACAGCAGATAACCACAAAGGTATTCCACACCTCATACAATCGCACATTTTCGAGATAGAAGTAAGAGGTGAAAAAGCACTGATAATAGTTCGGGAATACGACTGGCACGAATACACGCTGCACAGTCTTTCAGAAGGAGGTGAATTATACAAACATATAAAAAAGAAAGAATAGCGAAAGACGCAAGCTCCGGGAACTACAATCCCGTTCTGAACATCTAACGCTATTCCTCACTGCAAATATACAAAACAATTTTTAAAAACAACCCGTTATGAACAAAATTATCGAATTTCTCAAACAAAGCAACCGCTACAAACACCTTATTGGCGGTTTGTTGGTAGGCATTTTGGCCTTCACCCCGTGGACAGCGCTCTATGCTGCAGCTGTCGCAGCCTCCTGTCTGGAACTGAAAGACAAACTGAAAGGCGGACTTTGGGACTGGATAGACTGGTCTCTTACCGTCATAGGCGGCATATTGTCGGCCCTATTTTGGTGGATAGTGTAATGCTTTAGCTCATTTTGCCTGTTAAATCAGTAACTTTGTACCCGGTGGAGCTTCCCGATAGTCCGTGTGGTCTATCGCGGGTACAACAATGCGAACGCGAATGGCGGTGTGTCGAATGCGAATGCGAATAACGATGCTTCGAATACGAATGCGAATATCGGCTCGCGTCTGGAAATCTAATTAATCGGCGTACAGCACCGGGGACGTGTCCCCGAAGCGGTGCGAGGGAAGCAAGCCACAGCAACAGCACCCATTAGGGTGGAAAGCTGAAAAATCACGCGTCGGGTGGAGTTTGGTAGGCTGTTATCAGTTCGAAGAAGTCAGATCCGGGGAAAGGAAGGCCCTTATCTTTCATGTTTATTAACCAATAGCTTATGCGCAGGGAAGGATATATTATCGAGGAAATCATCGAATACTCCAATATGTCGGAGGCATTCGATTCGGTACTTCGCGGAACCGATCGTAAGAGGTCAAGGCAGGGACGATTCCTGCTTGCCCATAGGGAGAAGATTATCACCGAACTGACGGCTTCCATTGCGGACGGCTCATTCCGGCTGGGCGGCTACCATGAGAGGGAAATTGAAGAATACGGTAAAAAACGTATTTTGCAGATCCTGTCCATGAAAGACCGCATCGCTGTGTTTGCCATCATGAATGTGGTGGACCGCCACCTGCAAAAACGTTATATCCGGACAACCGGTGCAAGCATCAAAAAGGCGCGGTACTCATGACCTGATGAACTGCATACGTACCGATTTGCAAAAAGACCCGGAAGGCACACTTTACGCATACAAGTTTGACATCCGTAGGTTTTACGACAATGCGCGGCAGGACTTTGTTATGTGGTGCTTCCGGAGGGTGTTCAAGGACGAAAGGCTGTTGGTGCTACTGGAGCGGTTTGTTAAGCTGCTGCCGGAAGGTATAAGCTTCGGACTGCGCAGTTCACAAGGGGCAGGAAATCTGCTTCTGTCTGTATTTTTAGACCACTATCTGAAGGATAAGTACGGGGTTCGTTATTACTATCGCTATTGCGATGACGGACTGGTACTCGGTAAAACGAAAGCGGAATTGTGGAAGATTCGTGATGTTATTCACAGGCAAATGGGAAAAATAGACTTGGAAATAAAGCCGAATGAACGGGTATTCCCTGTAGAAGAAGGCATTGATTTCCTTGGCTATGTTATCGTCCCGACTATGTAAGATTGCGGAAACGTATCAAGCAGAAGTTTGCCCGGAAGATGCACGAGGTAAAATCGAGAAAAAGACGGCGAGAACTGATTGCCAGTTTCTACGGCATGACGAAGCACGCCGACTGTAATAAGTTGTTTAAAAAATTAACAGGCAAAGAAATGAGAAGTTTTAAAGACTTGAATGTCGCTTACAAGCCGGAAGACGGTAAAAAGCGATTCCCCGGAGTGGTGGTAAGCATCCGGGAACTGGTAAACTTACCCATTGTAGTGAAGGACTTTGAGACCGGTATCAAAACCGAGCAGGGAGAAGACCGCTGTATTGTGGCCATCGAAGTGAACGGCGAGGCAAAGAAGTTCTTCACCAACAGCGAGGAAATGAAGAATATTCTCGCACAAGTAAAGGAAATGCCGGATGGTTTCCCGTTTGAAACGACCATCAAGACAGAGACATTCGGCAAAGGTAGAACCAAATACGTGTTTACATGAGAAGAGTTGAAGGAAGT
>ENA-OQAJ01000165-OQAJ01000165.1-human-gut-metagenome-genome-assembly--contig:-NODE-165-length-20862-cov-2.855848_pt1 | contig 20862 bp, 19 predicted proteins | sample MGYA00242736_ERZ504529 | MGnify/ENA primary metagenome ERZ504529 (study PRJEB26092, sample SAMD00036275) | human gut metagenome | host: Homo sapiens | study: EMG produced TPA metagenomics assembly of...
GAAAACCATCCGTATGAATATTCTCAAAACGCTTGACCAGTGCAATAACGATCGCAATATCGACGCCCTCGGTTCGATTTTGGAGGGGCCGGAACTTGAGATTCGCACTAGCGAACTTCATGTGGCGCAGGTCACGGGCAATCTTGACCGCAAGACCACGATTCCAACTGATCTTGCGCAGGCCGTGATTTCCACGGACAGTGGATGGCCGCGTTCGGTGTTTTCCATCACTTCCACCACGGATGACCAGCAGTCCAAGCGTCTGCTGGTGTTCCGCCAGGATTCCGCACGTCAGAACTACAAGTTGTGGGGTGTGGCACGACTGTTTTCGGGCGTGAAGATGCCGAGTTTTGAGATTTCCAAAACCGGTAGCGAGCAGGGAACGGAAAAAGACACCGGTCTGGTCATGACCCCGAAGGATGCGGTCGCCGCGTATGCCGACGTGTTGCAGAATGGTGCGTCCAGCCAGTATGCGCAGAAGTTTGCCGACGACGATTTGCGTACGAAGCTTGCCGATCTGACCGAACAGGTGCAGAAGGCCATGGAGTTGAACGAGGGATCGCAGCAGCAGGTGTTCACACCGGTTGACGGTGCCATCAGCGTTATGCGTTCCGCGGATGGTGGCGATCTGGTGGTGGCGCAGATCAATTCCGAATGGACGCGTTCAGCTGGCTCCGGCCGTGAGTCGCAGCCTGCTTCCGATGCGGAAAAAGCGCTGTTTGGCGACGGTCAGGCCACCAGCACCATGAAAACCACGTATGTGAATGTGGTCGCGCTGTACGTGCCTCCGGCAAATTCTGACGCGAAGATCACTGCAGTCGGTTCCGAGCGCCAGCCGGTTCGTGTTGAGGCACTGTGATCGTGACAGTCGCACGAATGCGCGTAAGCTTGGGGCGAACGTTTGCAATGTGTGTTGCGCTGGGCGCTTAATGTTGTTGATTGTTGATATCTAGGAGGCAAGCATGGCAGGTCAAAGGCCGTTTAATCCGGGAGTTTCCTTGGCGGGAGCCGTCGATCTTGAAGCGTTGAAGCATCAGGTGAAGGCCGAACCGGGGCAGGCTGGTGGTGCTCCGGCCGCCGGCGGTTATGTGATCGACACCACGGAGAACACGTTCCAGGCCATGGTGCAGACGTCGGCCACGTTCCCGATCCTGTTGCTGCTGTGGGTGCCGACCGATGACCGCCTGTTCGATATGGCACGCCAGCTGGGCAATGCCGTGAACCAGTTGAACGGCCAGATTCAGCTGTCTCGTATCGATATCGCGTCGAATCCTTCGATCGCGCAGGCGTTCCAAGTGCAGGGCGCGCCTGCATTGTTCGCGTTGATCAACGGCCGTCCGATGCCGATTTTGCAGGGCTTGCCGTCCGCTGAGGAAATGCAGCAGATCGTGGATACGGTGATTCCGAATCTGGTCGCAGCCGCGCAGCAGGCCGGTGTGACCGGTTCCGCGCCGTATTCCGGCGATCCGAATTCCGATGCGGCAAACTCGGCTTCCGCTGCCGGCGCCCAGGAGCAGGTGCCTCCGGAGCATCAGGAGGCGTATATGCTGGCACAGCAGGGCGATTACGCTGGCGCCGCAGCCGCGTACGGGAAGGTGCTTGAAGCCGATCCGAACGATGCGCGTGCCGCCCGCGAGCGTGCGAAGGCGTTGCTGTTGGCCCGTTCCGCCAATGCGAACGTGCGTGAGGTGCGTGCCGCCGCTGCCGACAATCCCGATGATGTTGAAGCACAGCTTGCCGTCGCTGACATTGATATGATCGGCGGTCAGATTCAGGATGCGTTCGATCGTTTGCTGGATTTCGTTGCGGCCGGCCATAAGGCCGATATTGAACCGGTGCGCAAGCGTCTGCTGGAATATTTCACGATTCCTGAGCCGACCGACGAGCGTTTGAAGCGCGCCCGCCGTCGCCTCGCCACGCTCATGTACTGATTCGTTTATTGACTTTAGGTACCGTTTTAGGTACCGCTCAACCGTAGGCTGCGCAACTACATCGTTCTTTACGGCCTACGGTTGTTTTTTAAAAGACTTATTCCATACGGTTGGTGCCGAAATAGTCGAGGAATTGCGGTCCGTCTGCTTCCAGTTCGTCTTCGAATTCGGATTTCCATCGTGAATATGGATTCGCGGCAAGCCCTTCATTGCTGAACCGCGATTGGTCGGTGATTTCGGTGGTGCAGAATTTCGGGATCACCAGATTGGTGACCGGCCCGATACGTTCCGCTTCCGCAATGATCAGGGGAGCTTGGTGCCTCCGAACACGTCGATGTTCCAGCCGTCCTCATCGATCCAGTCGGTGAAACGGTTTTTTGATGGTCACGTGTCCGCCGCGTTTGATGAGCTCCCCTGCGATGCGCGAATCCAAATCGCGGCTCGCCTCATATCGCGTGCCTCCCACGGACGGCCCTTTCACGGTGACTGATCCAAGCCGGAATTCGTCGCGATACTTTTCGAGCACAGCCAGCGGGTCGAGGTCCGGAGTCATGGCAATGCGGACGGACTTTGTTTTCAATCGCACGCGCAGCGCGTAATTATCCTGATGCACGTAATAACTTTGTATGATCAGCGTCGGACTGTCGTTATCATCCAACTGCGTCGGCAGGGCACGGCAGAAAAAACGGCGCGTGTATTCGAAATCGCCTATATTTCTGCCTGAATCCTCAACCATATTTTCAGTTTAGTGGAAAAGACGCTTCAAATGGTGTTATGTTGCTACAAATTTCGTTGTGGCGCACGCTATCTCTCGTTCCTTCCCCGTTCTATGCCCGTTATTTCCCCTCTAGGGTTGGGTGTGCTGTCGAAAGACCCGCCGTAGCTATGTTTTCGCAATAATGATCCGAGATTCGAAGATCGTTTTTCCGTAAAAAGTGTCGCTTTCATCTCAAGGCAGTGTAAAGTAGTTTGACGCACGGGTTTGTAGCTCAGTGGATAGAGCGTCTGTCTCCGGAACAGAAGGTCGTGGGTTCGATCCCCATCAAGCCCACCACAAAGACATGTGAAGAGCCGGGGCAGGGAGCCGGTATTTGGAACATGGGGCAATGCGTGTCGATTCCATGGGTACAGTGATTGCTTGAGATTGCGTTGTCGTGGTTTGCCGCGGCCTTGAACGCAAGCAACATGCATAACACATTCTTCAAAGGAGAACATTATGAGCGAGAAGATGGAAGCGGTTGCGACTTCTGAAGCCCCGGCGGCGCTGGGCGCATACAGCCAGGCCGTGAAGGCCAACGGTTTCGTGTTCGTCTCCGGCCAGCTGGGCATCGACCCAGTCACCGGCGAACTGGCTGGCGAAACCGCCGGCGAGCAGGCAGCCCAGGCACTGAAGAACATCAAGCACATTCTTGACGCCGCAGGCACCGGCATCGAACACGTCTGCCGCGCCACCATCTACATGAAGAACGTCGAAGACTTCCACGAGATCGACGACGTGTATGCGCAGACCTTCATCGGCTCCGTGAAGCCGGCCCGCGTCGCGTTCGGCGGCAACAACATTCCGAAGGGCGCTCTCGTTGAGATCGACGCCATCGCTGTGCTCTGATTTCAGTGCGCTGATTGCAAATCTCCAGAAAATCCTTTTTCAGGCTCGTATGCGGTTTCTTACGCTGCATGCGAGCCTGTTTTTGTTTATGCAATCTCAGGATTGCCGCTAAAAGTGAACGGCAGGCAACATGATTCCACCGATTTCCGTATAGTAATGCGATTGGGTATTGTGCAAACGCATGCAAACGCAAGAACGCAAGAACGCGCCCATCCAAATATGAAGGAGCAGTCGCGCATGGCCGAATCGCAAGTCAACGCATCCACTGCAGACACTGACGCCGCTGAATCCGCTGAAGCCGAGCAGGGCGGTCTTGAACGCAAGATGGAAACCCGCCATCTGACCATGATTTCGCTAGGTGGTGTGATCGGTACGGGCTTGTTCCTCAGCTCCGGCTACACGATTCACCAAGCCGGCCCTCTTGGCGCGATCATCGCGTATGGCATCGGATCCATGCTTGTGTATTTTGTGATGCTCAGCCTTGGCGAACTGTCGGTGGCCATGCCGTATGCGGGCAGCTTTCACCTGTATGCGAAGCGTTTCATCGGCCCCGGCACCGCGTTCACCATCGCCGTGCTGTACTGGCTGAATTGGGCGGTGGCGCTCGCTTCGGAATTCACGGCAGCCGGTCTGCTGATGCAACGTTGGTTTCCTGATTCGCCCGCGTGGATTTGGTCCGCCGCCTTCATTGCGGTGGTGTTCATGCTCAATATTCTGTCGGTGAGGCTGTATGGCGAGTCGGAATTCTGGTTCGCATCCATTAAGGTGTTTGCGATTATCGTGTTCATTGTGATCGGCTTGCTTGCCATGTTTGGTGCGATTCCGATTGCCGGTTACGATCACGCACCGCTGTTTGAGAATTTCTGTAATGACGGCTGGTTCCCCAATGGTGTGCTGCCGATTTTTTCGACGCTGCTGACGGTGGTGTTCGCGTTTTCGGGCACTGAGGTCGTTGGTGTCGCGGCGGGGGAGACGAAGGATCCGGCGCAGGCGATTCCGAAGGCCGTGCATACCACGGTGTTGCGTCTTGCGATTTTTTTCATCGGTTCGATTGCGGTGATGTCCGCGCTGATTCCGTGGCATCGGTCAGGCGTCGACACGAGTCCGTTTGTGCTCGTGTTCCAGTCGATCGGCATGCCGTTTGCCGGCGATGTGATGAATTTCGTGGTGTTGACGGCAGTGCTTTCCGCTGCGAATTCCGGCTTGTACGTGTGCTCGCGCATGGTCTGGTCGCTTGCGCAGGAGGGTATGATCCCGCGCGTGCTCGGCAAGACGAATTTCCATGGTGTGCCCGTGTTCGCGGTGCTGTTCAGCATGGCTGGATCGCTGTTGGCGTTGTTGTCTTCCGTGGTTGCCGCTTCGACGGTGTATTTGGCGTTGGTTGCGGTTTCCGGCTTGGCCACACTGGTGGTGTGGGCGTCGGTTTCCGTCTGCCACTTGCGTTTCCGCAAGCAGTGGCTTGATCAAGGGCATTCGGCTGACGATTTGAAGTATCGTGCCCCCGGTTTCCCGTTCGTGCCGATTGCTGCGATTGTGATGTGCATCGCGCGTTGGTTTTGGTGATTTGCGATTCGTCGCAGCGTTCCACATTGCTGTATATGATTCCGTTCGTTGCGATCTGCTATATCGGCTATTACGCTTCGGTGGCTTGGCGTAGGAAGCATGGCGAACTGCAGGATGATACGCGGGGCGATACGCAAGGCTGATTCTGTCTGCATAATCGGTAGACTTGGAGGAATGAGTCCAGAAGCGCTTAGTGAACTGATTTTCAATATTGCCAACAACCTTGTGAATGAAGGCAAGGCTGGCACCCTGACCACCGATCTCATTCCTCCGCAGGCCAAATTCGCCGTCATGCGTCCGAAGGACCGCGCACACGGCGATTGGGCATCGAACGCGGCCATGCAGCTGGCCAAGAAGGCCGGCATGAAGCCTCACGATTTCGCCGAACTGTTCGCCGCGGAACTCGCCAATGCCGATGGCATCAAGTCCGTGGAAGTGGCCGGCCCCGGCTTCATTAACATTGTGCTTGATTCCGCGTCCGCCGCAGCCGTGGTTGACACTGTGCTTAACGAGGGTGCGAACTACGGCAAGAACGACCATCTTTCCGGCAAAACCCTGAATCTTGAATTCGTGTCCGCCAATCCGACCGGTCCGATCCATATCGGCGGCACCCGTTGGGCCGCGGTCGGCGACTCCATGGCCCGCGTGCTTGAGGCGAACGGTGCCAAGGTGGTGCGCGAATACTACTTCAACGATCACGGCGAGCAGATCAACCGCTTCGCCAAGTCGCTGGTCGCGGCAGCCCACGGTGAGGAAACCCCGATCGACGGTTACAAGGGCGCTTATATCGATGAGATCGCACGTCGCGTCATCGATGAGGCCAAAGCCGACGGTATTGCGATTCTCGACCTGCCGCGCGTCGACGGTGGCGTTGACAACGATGGCAATCCGCTGGGTGAGGGCGATTCCGAACAGCGTGAGGAATTCCGCAAGCGTGCAGTGCCGATGATGTTCGACGAAATCCGCAAATCCATGAAGGATTTCCGTGTGAATTTCGACGTGTGGTTCCATGAGAACAGCTTGTATTCCGATGGCGAAGTCGACAAGGCGATCGCCGATCTGCGTGAACGCGGCGACATTTACGAAAAGGATGGCGCAACCTGGTTCGAATCCACCAAGCATGGTGACGACAAGGATCGTGTGATTATCAAGTCCGACGGCAACTACGCGTATTTCGCAGCTGATATTGCTTACTATCGCAACAAGCGTCATCGTGACAACGATCCGGCAGACATCGCCATTTACATGCTGGGTGCCGACCATCACGCTATATCGGCCGCATGATGGCCATGTGCGCCGCATTCGGCGACGAACCTGGCGAAAACATGCAGATTCTTATCGGCCAGCTCGTCAACGTGCTGAAGGACGGCAAGGCAGTGCGCATGTCGAAGCGCGCCGGCAATGTGGTGACCATCGACGATCTGACCGACGCTATCGGCGTGGATGCCTCCCGTTATTCGTTGGCACGCACCGACTACAATTCCCCGGTCGACATCGACCTGAACCTGCTCGCTTCGCATTCCAACGAGAATCCGGTGTACTACGTGCAGTACGCGCACGCCCGCTCCTGCAATGTGGACCGCAATGCGGCTGCTGCCGGCATCACCTACGAGGGTGCCGACGTGAGCCTGCTCGACACCGCCGCCGACGGCGAAGTGCTTGCCGCGCTCGCCCAGTGGCCGGCCCTGCTGCGCGAAGCCGGAGACCTGCGCGCCCCCGCATCGCGTAGCCCATTACTTGGAAGACCTCGCCGCCACCTACCACAAGTGGTACAACGTGGAACGCGTGGTGCCTATGGAGCTCACCGATCCGGAAGCTCGCGGCGAACAGGCTGAAGCCCTGCGCATCGCCAAGCTCCGGAACCGGCTCGTGCAGCCGCACGTTTGAAGCTCAATGACGCCGTTAAGACGGTTATCGCCGAAGGCTTGACCTGCTTGGCGTCGCAGCCCCAGACAGGATGTGATCGCATGGCAGTCACCCCCATCTGGCCGGCGGCTCCAACGTGAACGAGCAAGGTGAAATCACGTTCCATGGCCGCACTGCCGAAAGCCTGCTGAACGAATTTGGTTCGCCGCTCTACGTCATCGACACCGATGACGTGCGAGCCCGCGCCGCCAAATTCGTCAAATCCGCGGCAAATGCGTTCAACAACACCGTAACCCACGTCAGCTTCGCCGGAAAAGCACTGCTTTCCAAGGAAATCTGCCGTATCGTCACCGAATCCGGCATGCTGATCGACACCTGCACCATGGGCGAGATGCGCATCGCGCTCGCCGCGGGCGTTCCCGGACGGCGACTCGTGCTGCACGGCAACAACAAGTCCGACGCGGAAATCGAACTCGCCATTACCGAGGCTTCGCCAAAATCGTGGTGGACGAGCCGAACGAGCCGGCCCGCATCGCCGAAATCGCCAAGCGTCTCGGCAAGCGCGCTCGCGTGATGTTGCGTGTTACGTCCGGCATTCATGCGGGCGGCCACGAATTCGTGTCTACCGCGCATGAGGACCAGAAGTTCGGTGTCGCCTTGCTGCCGGTTGGTGCCGATGCAAGCAAGCTGAACGTGCTCGACGATTTGGCTGACGTGACCCCCGCAGGGTCGAACGCACGCCTAGGCGAAAGCGAAGCCACTCCGGGCGAAAGCGCAGAACGCCAACTGCAGTACGACATCAAATACCCGTACGACATGAGCCACGAGAAGGTTTCCGAAGGCGACCGCAAACTCGCCGAAGCCATGACCATGGTGGCTGATGGCCCCGCGCTCGCCGTATTGAAGGAGATCTACCGCCATCAGGACGTGCTCGAATTGGTCGGCGTGCATTCGCATATCGGATCGAACATTCACGATGCGGACGCCTTCATCCAGGCCGCGAAGCGCATGATGCTGCTGCGCAAGACCTTCTACGCCACCGACGCATACACACTGCCGGAGGTTGACTTGGGCGGCGGCTATTCCGTGGCCTACACCGATGGCGAGGATTCGATGGATCTCGATACGGAACTTGCCCGCCTTGCCGATGCGGTCACCACCGTGAACCGTGCGCTCGGCATGCCCGCTCCGGTCATCTCGTTCGAGCCGGGCCGTTGGACGGTCGCCCCGACCGGCGTCACCCTGTATCGTGTGGGCACGGTCAAGCCGGTGCAGCTTGCCGGAACCGCGAAAGACAAGGCTGGCAATCCGGTTACGGAACGCGTGTACGTGTCTGTCGACGGCGGCATGAGCGACAATATTCGCCCGGCATTGTATGGATCGGATTACACTGCGAGAATCGCCAATCGTGAGGGTTCCAGCGAAACCAAGCTGTGCCGTGTGGTCGGCATGCACTGCGAATCGGGCGATATCCTCGTCAACGAGGTGCGTCTTCCTGCCGACATTCAGCGTGGTGACGTGCTTGCGGTGCCTGTTACGGGTGCATACGGTCGCACGATGGCCAGCAACTACAATCAGGCGCTGATTCCTGCGGTTGTTGCCGTATCCGAGCAAGAAGCGCATGTGATGATTCGCCGTCAGACGGTCGATGATCTGCTGGATTGGGATGTGAGCGAATAGCGATTCGTGGCGTTCGCTCGTGTTTCGTATTGTTCATGGCGATTCGTCTCAAATTGCGGACGCAGCATGGATGCAGTATGGACGGTTTTCGGGGCAAAGCTCGGAAACCGTCCATTTTCGTATGATTTCGCGGTCTTACGTCATATCGGGACCGTACAATAGGCAGGGTTACTCCAATACTTCACATTCAAGGGAGGATGCTTGGCACAGGAAGATGTTGCGCCGATTCGCGTGGATTGTTGGGCGCGGGCACGGTCGGCTCTCAGACCGCACGCCTGCTGGTGGAGCAGAAGGATGAGCTCGCCGCACGCATCGGACGACCGATCGAACTGACCGGCGTCGCCTGCCTTGATCCGTCGGAAACCGACCCGTTCCCGTGGATCGACAAGTCCGTGGTGACCACCGACACCATGAGCGTGGCCACCAATGCCGACATTGTGGTCGAACTGATCGGTGGAACCGGCGTGGCCCGCAAGTTCGTGCTTGCGGCCATCGAATCCGGCGCTTCCGTGGTTACCGCCAACAAGGCGCTGTTGGCCAAGTATGGTCCAGAAATCTATGCCGCCGCCGAAGCCAAGGGCGTCGATATCTACTTCGAGGCTTCCGTGGGCGGTGCTATTCCGTTCCTCAAGCCACTGCGTGAATCCCTCGTCGGAGACAAGGTGACGAGCATGCTCGGCATCGTCAACGGCACCACGAACTACATTCTCGACGAAATGACCACCAAGGGTCTTGATTTCGACGACGTGCTGAAGGACGCTCAGGCCAAGGGATACGCCGAAGCGGATCCGACCGGGGACATCGAAGGCTACGATGCGGCCAACAAGGCGGCCATCATGGCCACGCTCGGCTTCCACACCAACGTGACCATCGATGATGTGTCCGTTGAGGGCATCACCAAGATCACCGCCGACGATATTGCTGCCGCAACCGCCGAAAACAAGGTCATCAAGCTGCTGGCCGTGGTGGAGAATGGCGAGGCCGGCGTGTCTGCCCGCGTGTATCCGGCGCTGATTTCCAACGAGCATCCGCTGGCTTCCGTGCATGGTTCCTTTAACGCGGTGTTCGTGAAGGCCGAAGCGGCTGACGATCTGATGTTCTACGGTCGTGGCGCTGGCGGCGCTCCGACCGCTTCCGCAGTGGTCGGCGATGTGGTGACCGAAGCACGTCACATCGCACAGGGCTGCACCGGCCCGACCATTCCGTTGTATAAGGATTTGAAGAAGGCTCCGATCGAGGCTTCCAAGGCCGAGTTCGCGGTGCGTTTCGTGATTCACGACAATCCGGGCGTACTTGCGGCCATTGCGGCCAGGTTCGCCGAGCATGGCGTGTCCATCAATGGTGTGAACCAGGATCTCAAGCCCACGCTGAAGGATCCGGGCTACGACGGCGAACTGCAGCAGCTGCGCCTTGTCACGCACATGACCGACGAGCTTACCCTGCGTGAAACCGTGAAAGACGTGTGTGCACTCGACTGCGTGGTTGGCGAGCCTTCCATCCTCCGCGTGCTCAACTAACAGTTATGAGACGGCTGCTCAAATCGTTGCGATTTGGCGGCCGTCTCTTTATTCATATTCCGGCTGCTGTGTTGGGCAATTGCTTGCCGATTGTTTACTCAATCGCCCGCTGATTATGGGCTTGAATTTGACTCTTGTATTCGGGTGATACGGTGCTACATTTGTAAAGAAGATGTGACGAAGGACGACGAGATATGACTCCAGTTACTCGTAAAGTGCGTGTGCGTGTTCCGGCTACCAGCGCCAATCTTGGTTCTGGCTTTGATACGGTCGGACTTGCTCTGGACTACCACGACGAACTTGAATTCACGCTGAGCGCCGATCCGGTGAACACTGCGGCTCAGGTGATGATCGAAGGCGAAGGCGCCGATACTCTCCCGCGTGACGAAACCCACTTGGTGGTTTCCACGTTCCGCCGCGCATGCCAGACCTTTGGTCTGGGCCGTGTGGGCTTCATTCTTCAGGCTCACAACAACATTCCTCAGGCACGAGGCATGGGCTCTTCCGCAGAGGCCATTGTGGCGGGCATCGCAGCCGCGGCCGCTTCGCGCAGGACGACGAACTCAACCGTGATGCCGTGTTTGAGCTTGCCGCCGCCATCGAAGGCCATCCGGACAACGTGGCTCCGGCCGTGTACGGCGGGCTCACCATGTCTTGGGACATGGAAACCCCCCGAAGGTGTCGGTTCCGTGCCGATTCCGGGCGGCGAACCGCTGCATAAGGGCTTCCATACCATCAACTATCGCGTTGCCGACGATCTGACCGCCGCCGTGTTCGTGCCGGATTATGAGCTGCCCACCGAAAAGGCACGCCAGGCGCTGCCGGGCCAGCTGGCGTTCAAGGATGCCGTGCACAATGTGTCTCGCGTGAGCCTGCTGCCGGCCGCCATGAATCCTGCGATGCTGGCGACTGGTCAGCGTCAGGACGTCAACGCGTTGCTGTTCGCCGCCACGCAGGATCGTCTGCATCAGCCGTATCGCGCTCCTTTGATGGAACCGTCGTGGACGCTGATCGAAAGGCTGCGTTCCCATGGTTTCGCTTCCATGGTTTCCGGCGCGGCCCATGCGTGCTCGTGCTGCATCATGGCGACGCTCGCGAACAGCTGGGACAGCTTGCTTCCGAAGAGCTCGCTTCCGGTCATTGGCGTGTGCTGCATTTGGGCGTCGACACCAAGGGTGTGCAGGTGGAACGCGCATGAACAACTCCATTCCGCTGATTCTCGCTTCCAAATCCAAGCCTCGCCGTGACGTGCTTTTCTCGGCGGGCATTTGCCCCACGATTCGCGTATCGAACGTGGACGAGCCGGCGGCGCTCGAACGTGAGGCGGCCGCCATGGGCGTTGCCGTAAGCGATCTGAGCGTGGAACAGCGGGTGATGATTCTCGCTACGGCCAAAGCCGAAGCCGTACATCAGGCGTATCGGAACGTTGCCGCCACCGCTGCGGCGGCGCACGGCGATCGTGTGGTCGGATTTCCGCTGAAAGCCGTTGCCGAATCTTCCGAACATTCGGATAATGCTGAAAATACTGGGGATTCCGCATCTTTAGAACATCATCGTGTTACGTTGCGTGCGGACGAAGTGCAGTCCGCCTCCGATGTGAAGACCCGCGATTTTTCGGGAGTCACCATTCCTACGATCACCGAATCGATTGCTGATTTCGTTGATGGCAAGCCGAGCCTGACCCGTGCGAAAGTCGGTCCGCTGATTCTTGGCTGCGATTCCATGTTCCTGCTTGACGGCGAATGTTACGGCAAGCCGCATAGCGCTGAGGTGGCTCGGGAACGACTGCGTGCCATGCGTGGCGCCACCGGTGAATTGTGGACGGGCCATTGCCTGATCGACTTCGCCACCGGGCGTATCGCGCGAGGCGCGAGCAGGGCAACGCTGCACTTCTGCGAATATTCCGACACCGATATCGAACGGTACATCGCCACCGGAGAACCGTTGGAAGTGGCTGGTTCCTTCACGCTTGAGGGCTTCGGCGGAGCATTCATCGACTCCATCGAAGGCGATCCGCACGGCATTATCGGCCTGAGCCTTCCGCTGGCGCGCCGTTTGGCCGCCGAGCTCGGCGTGGAATGGACCGATCTGTGGAATGTGACGCGAGCCGATCAAGAACCGAACGTCGAACACGATTCGCGAACCGGTGCCGCGAAGCCGCTTCCTCCCAAGGAAAACGTGCATCAGCCGGGTGATGGTTGGATTGATTGCGATTGCGGCCGCAAGCATTGGGGCACGAACGGCGCGTCCGGCGTGCTCTTGGCCCGCCGAAGCGAACAGACCGGCGAAGTGACGCACGTTGTCATGCAACATCGCGCGGTGTGGAGCGCGGAAGGTGGCACATGGGGCATTCCAGGAGGTGCCACCGCCGACGGTGAAAGCCCGATCGAGGGCGCGCTGCGCGAATCGTACGAGGAAGCCAACATCACGCCGGAAGATATCGACGTGGTCGGATCATACTGCGAAGACCACGGACCGTGGGCCTACACCACCGTGTTCGCTTTCGAAAAGCCGGGGCACCGCGTGGAGCCGAAGGCCAACGACGACGAAAAGCATGGAAATCGAATGGGTGCCGATTGAGGAAGTCCCCAATCGTAAACTGTTGACCGCCATGCGTACCGACTGGCCGAATTTCGCTGCGCGACTCGCTCAAATGGCTGAAAAATAGCGTCTGTTAGCGCTAACCGAAGTTGCGTGTAGAATAGTCGAAAGTAACAACGGTAGTGTGCGGAAGGCGACGGAGCATGGCAGGCAAGCGCAATGCGGCAAACAAACGCCCCTCGATGTTCGAAGTGGCGAAAATGGCTGGTGTCAGCCATCAAACGGTGTCGCGCGTCATCAATCATTCCCCCGACGTGTCTGATGCCACCCGCGAAAAAGTACAGAAAGCCATCGACGCGCTTGGATACCGTCCCAGCAATTCCGCGCGTGCCCTCGCTTCGCATCGCTCCCGCACCATCGGCTTGGTTGCGGGCGGGCAACGCTTTTATGGTCCGATTTCCGCGATTTCCTCGATTGAGGCGATGGCGAGGCAGCATGGACTGTTCATGTCGGTGAGCATGGTGCACGAGGCGCTCTGCTCGCAGACGGAATTCGACGAATTGTGCTCAACGTTCGATGAGATGAACGTGGACGCGTTCATTTTCCTCACGCCGACGGATGTTATGTTTTCCGCCGCCTGCCGTGCGCAGATCACGCAGCCGCGCGTCATCGTCACCTCCACGCACGGCAGCATCAGCGTGCAGGATGGTTTGCGCTTGATGAAACCGGCCGACCGTCGCCGAGTATCCGTAGTGGGAGTGGACCAATGGTCGGCCATGGCCGACGTGATGCATTTGGTGGTCGAGCATGGGCATCGTTCCGTGCTTTATTTCGTCAGGTCCGAAGGAATGGCGTGACGCCGCCCACGCGTTTTGATGGCGTGGAATAAGCTGTGCGCGGCCAATGCGGTGAGTTCCGTCACCGTGCAATGCGAAACCTGGGAATCGACTGAAGCGTATGGCAAGATGAACCATATTCTCGAAAACATCGGTCGTACCGGCGGAAATCTGCCGACGTGCATGGTGTGTGCGAACGACAGCCAGGCGGTTGGTGTGTCTCGTGCGCTGCATGAACATGGCATGCGTATTCCGCAGGATGTGAGCTTGGTCGGTTTCGACGACATGCCCGCCATGGACAACATGTACCCGCCGCTGGCCACGGTTCGCCCGGATTTTGAACAGCTTGGCGTTGCCGCCATGCGTGAGACGCTGTTTTTGCTGGGGGAGGGCGATGAGAATTCGTTCGCCTCGTCGCAGCATGGCGTCGGCCTGATTCCCGCGAAGGTGATCGGCCGCACTTCTTTGGGCACCGCCAGCCGTCGCTGAATATTTCCTGCGATTTTTGTATTTCTTGTGATTCTCGTATCTCTTTTTGCCGCATGTGCTGCGATTGCCGGATTTCGCAATGCCGGTATATCAAGAAAATCGGCTGACGATCTGCCGGTAGTACGTTGACGATTGCGTGACACGTCGAACTTGTATAGTCGCCACTTTCTGTTTAGAATAGTGAGCGTTAACAGTGAGCGCTAACATTCCGTCGACAATGTGGTTGTGAGGCGCTCGGATGCAAGGAGTTTGAAACTATGGCGCAAGAGCAGGGACTTGACGATCGCATCGCGCTGACCGCCGAGAAAATCCGCGCTGGCAAGACGAGTCTGGGCATCGAATTCGGCTCCACCCGAATCAAGGCCGTGCTCATCGACGACACGTACACCACCATCGCAGCCGGCGACTACGGCTGGGCCAGCCACTTGGAAGACGGCCTGTGGAGCTATTCGCAGGAAGAAATCTGGACCGGGCTGCAGACCGCATACGCGGCGCTCGCCGAAGATGTCGAAAACGCTTACGGCGAAAAGCTCACCCGCGTGGGACGCATCGGCTTCTCCGCCATGATGCACGGCTACCTCGCCTTCGGCAAAGATGGCGAACTGCTGGTGCCGTTCCGCACCTGGCAGAACACCAACACTTCCGAAGCACACGAGAAGCTTTCCGAACTGTTCCAGTACAACATTCCGGAACGCTGGTCCATCGCACACCTGTACCAGGCCGTGCTCAACAACGAAGAGCACATCGGCAAGGTCGATTTCTTCACCACCCTCGCCGGCTACGTGCACTGGAAGCTCACCGGCAAGAAGGTGCTCGGCGTTGGCGACGCATCCGGCATGTTCCCGATCGACCCTACCACGCACACCTACGAAACCGAATTCATTGAGAAGTTCAATGCGATTCCGGAAGTCGCAGCCCAGCCGTGGAAGCTTGCCGACCTGCTGCCGGACGCTGGTTGCAGGCACTCCTGCGGGCACGCTGACCGAAGAGGGCGCCAAGCTGCTCGATCCGACAGGCACGCTGCAGCCGGGAATCACATTCGCTCCGCCGGAGGGCGATGCTGGCACCGGTATGGTGGCCACCAACTCCGTACGCGTGCGCACCGGCAACGTTTCCGCCGGCACCTCCATCTTCGCCATGGTTGTACTCGAACGCAAGCTGGAACGCCTGCACCCGGAAGTGGACCTCGTCACCACTCCGGCAGGCGATCTCGCAGGCATGAGCCACGCCAACAACTTCACCTCCGACCTCAACGCATGGGTTGGTCTGTTCGGACAGTTCGCAGCTGCAATCGGCACTCCGGTCGACGCCGGCACCCTGTATGGCACGCTGTTCCGCGCCGCCATCGCGGACGATGTTGACTCCAACTGCGGCGGACTCATCAACTACCCGTTCCGCTCCGGCGAATTCCTCGCAGGACTGCCCGAAGGCCGCCCGCTGTTCGCGCGCGGTCCGGAAGCCCGCATGAGCCTCGGCAACTTCATGCGCGCCCAGCTGTTCAGCGCATTCTCCCCGGTGAAGATCGGCATGGATGTGATGACCAAGGACGAAGGCGTTGCCGTTGACTCCCTCGTCGGCCACGGTGGCATCTTCACCACCCCGAAGGTTGCCCAGAAGATTCTCGCAGCCGCATTCGATACGCCGATCAAGGTAATGTCCACCGCTGCCGAAGGCGGCGCATGGGGCATGGCCGTGCTAGCCGACTACCTGTGGCACGCCGACCAGCCGCTCGACGAATTCCTTGACGCTCGTGTGTTCGCCGATGCCGCTTCGACCACGGAAAATCCGGATGAAGGCGATGTCGCAGGATTCGAGGAATTCTTCGATCGCTTCCGCAAGGGACTGCCGATTGAGCATGTTGCAATCGAAAGCATTCCGCTGGAAACCAAGTAAATAAATATTTTAAAAACTTATTTCAATTTGAAAGGAAATGATTATGGCTACTTTGGCTGATTATGGTCCTGAGGTTCGTGCCGAGGTCAAGCAGGTGCGCGAGGTCGTGGCGACCTTGCACGAGCAGCTGATCAAGTGGAACCTGGTGGTGTGGACGGCTGGCAACGTGTCGCAGCGCTTGCATACCGCGGATCTGATGGTGATCAAGCCGTCGGGACTGCGTTACGAGTATCTGACGCCGTCGAGCATGGTGGTGTGCGATCTGGACGGCAACGTGGTGGACGGTTCGGAGGCTCCTTCCTCCGATACGGCGTCGCATGCGTACATCTACCGTCATATGCCGGACGTGTACGGCGTGGTGCATACGCATTCGACGTATGCGACGGCGTGGGCGGCGACGGGGCAGAACATTCCGTGCGGTCTGACGATGATGGGCGACGAGTTCGGCGGTCCTGTTCCGGTGGGTCCGTTCCGTCTGATCGGTTCCGAGGCGATCGGCGAGGGCGTGGTCGAGACGCTCAGGGAGTATCCGAAGTCTCCTGCGGTGCTGATGCAGAACCATGGTCCGTTCACCATCGGCAAGGACGCGGAGTCGGCGGTGAAGGCCGCGGCGATGACGGAGGAGGTCGCTCATACGATGTGGGCGGCGAGGCAGTTGGGTGAGATCATTCCGATTTCGGATGAGGATATCGCGAAGCTGAACGATCGTTACACCAACGTCTACGGCCAGCACTGAGCTGCAATCCTACGATTCCGTAATCCTACATAATTTCACAATCGTACGAACTCGCGCTACGCAACAGAACAACGCGAAGCGCGAGTTCGCAATCGCAATAAATAATTAAAAACTCCATAAACAACGAAGTAAAGGAACAATCACATGGCAATGGAAAACCCGTTTGAAGGCAAGGAAGTCTGGTTCGGCGTCGGATCCCAGGATCTGTACGGCGAAGAAGCGCTGCGTCAGGTGGCCGAGCAGTCCGGCGAAATCGTCGACGCGCTCAACGCAACCGGCAAGATTCCGGTCAAGGTGGTGCTTAAGCCGACCCTGAAGTCCTCCGACGGCGTCAAGGCCTTCATGGTCGAAGCCTCCGCCAACCCGAACGTCATCGGCGTGATCACCTGGTGCCACACCTTCTCCCCGGCCAAGATGTGGATCCGCGGCCTCGAAGTGCTCACCAAGCCGCTGCTGCAGCTCAACACGCAGCACCACTTCGAAATCCCGTGGGAAACCATCGACATGGACTTCATGAACCTGAACCAGGCCGCACACGGCGACCGTGAGTTCGGTTACATCCTGACCCGTCTGGGCATCAACCGCAAGATCGTGGTCGGCCACTACACCGATCCGGCCGTTGCCGAAGAAATCGGCACCTGGGCACGCGCCTGCGCCGGCTGGGATGCCTCCAACAACATGAAGGTCATGCGTTGGGGCGACAACATGCGCAACGTGGCCGTCACCGAAGGCGACAAGACCGAAGCCGAGCGCGTGTTCGGCGCATCCATCAACACTTGGGCCGTCAACGAGCTCGTCGCAGCCTACGAAGCCGTCAAGGACGATCAGGTCAAGAGCATCATCGAAGACTACAAGGTTAAGTACGACGTTGATCCGGCTCTGCTCGACGCCAAGTACGATTCCCTGTTCATCGCGGCCAAGGAAGAAGCCGCCATGGTCAACATGATGCGCGCCAATGGCTGCACCGCCGGCGTGACAACTTCGAAGACTTGGGTGCTCTCCCGCAGCTGCCGGGCGTGGCCCGCAGCGCTTCCCGTCCGAGTACGGCTTCGGCTTCTCCGCCGAAGGCGACTGGAAGACCGCAGTGCTCGTGCGCATCGGCGCAGTGATGGGCTACGGCCTCGAAGGTGGCGCTTCCCTCATGGAAGACTATTCCTACAACTTCACCCCGGGTAACGAGATGATCATGGGCTCCCACATGCTCGAAGTCTCCCCGTCCGTCGGCACCATCGCCAAGCCGAAGCTGGAAATCCACCCGCTCGGCATCGGTGGCAAGGCCGATCCGGTGCGCCTGGTCTTCACCGTCGCCCCGAAGAAGGACGCCGTCGTCGTGTCCATGTCTGACGTGCGCGAACGTTTCCGCCTGACCATGAACCTGGTCGACGTGGTCGAGCCGCTCGGAGAGCTCAAGCAGTTGCCGTGCGCCCGTGGCCTGTGGAAGCCGCAGCCGGACCTCAAGACCTCCGCCGAGTGCTGGCTGCGTTCCGGCGCCTCCCACCACACCTGCATGACCACCTCCGTCGGTCGCGAGGCTTGGGAAGACTTCGCCCGCATCGCCGGTGTCGAACTCGCCACCATCGACGCGAACACCAAGGCCGCAGAATTCGAGCGCGACCTTGAGATCTCCGAAATGTACCACCGCCTCAACAACCGTCACTGACATAACGGAGCGTTAACGGCACGGCAGAAGACTCGACGTACCCTCGTACGCCTTCGCCTTCTGTCGCACCGTTACCGCACGCGTTATGCACTGACGGAACCGTCACTGATTGTCGCTTTACTGACAATGGCTGATGGAGTGTCGTTAGACATTCTGGATTCATCACTAATCTCTGCCATATGAGCGCCGGCGGGTCGGATCGCTTCCGATCACCGGCGCTCGTTTGCATTCCTTGAAAGTTGTACAGACAGAACAAAAGCGTGGGGTACGAGAGAATACAAAACGTTCTCTCGTACCCCACGCTTTCATGTATTATGCGATTCAGCGCTTGCCGGAGTACAGCTGCTGATCGATCACCTGTGCGAACACGCGGTTCACTGCCGGACGCACCACTTTCAGCGACGGGGTCAGGCACTTGTTTTCCTGCGTGAACTGGGTATCCAGCACTACGAACTTACGTACGGATTCGGCGCGGGAAACGGTCGCGTTCGCCTTGTCGATGTACTTCTGGACTTCGTCCGTGAGCGGCTCGGCGGTCGCAGCCACGCGATCCAACGGCGTATCGGCAGACAGTCCAATGGAAGGCAGCCAAGCCTCCAATCCTTCCGGATCCAACGTGATCAGCGCACCGATGAACGGACGATTGTCGCCGACAACTACCACATGCTCCACAATCGGACATTTCACAATCTCCTGCTCCATCGGAATCGGAGAAACGTTCTTGCCGCCGGCGGTGATGATGATGTCCTTCTTACGGCCGGTGATCGTAATACGTCCCTCGTCGTCAATCGACGCCAAATCACCCGTTTTCAGCCACCCATCCTCGGTGAACGCTTCCGCCGTCTTCTCAGGCAGGTTGTGGTAGCCCCTGAACACGTTCGGGCCCTTCACCTGAAGTTCGCCATCATCGGAAATGCGCACAGACGATCCCGGAGCCGGTTGGCCGACAGTGCCGATCACATTGTCGGTGACGCGGGTCGCGGCGAACGGCGCAGCGGTTTCCGTCATACCGTAACCCTGAATCATCGGCAGGCCGATACCGTTGAAGAAATGCGCCAGAGACACGTCCAGAGGAGCACCACCGCATGCCACGTAGCGGATGCGCGGGCCGAGAGCGCTACGCACGGTACGGTATACGGAAGCCTCATACGAAAGATGCTGCGCGATCTGCTTGGCGGTCGGGCGTTCGCCGGCCTGCTGCATGCGCGACCAATCGCGTGCGGCTTCGGCAGCCTTGAGGAACAGGCGTCCCTTCCAACCCGTGCCGGCCTTGCGGGAGGCCGCGTTATACACCTTCTCGAACACTCGTGGTACGCCCAGCAGATAGGTCGGTTCGAAGGAACGCAAATCGGGCAGCAGCGTCTTTGTGTCCGGCAGATAACCAACCACGCCGTCGTCGGAAGCAATCGACGCGTACTGGATGAACCGTGCGAAACAGTGGGCGAGCGGCAGGAAGAGAAGCAGTCGCGGATGATCTTCGAGAACGATCTCATGCAACGCCAGACTGCCTGCGCGCGTGATCGATATGAAATTGCGGTGCGAAAGCTCGGCACCCTTTGGAGCTCCCGTCGAACCGGACGTGTACACGATGGTGGCCAGATCGTCTGCATGCACCGAATCGATGCGCGCTTCCAGCTCCTCGTCGGACACGGTGACGCCCAAGCCTTCCAACGCGCCCATGGCGTTGGAATCGAGCATCAGAATGTGCTTGAGAGACGGGCAGCGGTCGATTACGGAGTCGAGACGGTCGAAGCGCTCGCGATTGTCGGCGATGGCCAGTTTCACATCCGAATCGTTGAGGATACGCTCGGCCTGCGCCGCGGAATCAGTGTCGTAGATCGGCACGTTCACCGCGCCGATGGCGGCCAGTGCGAAGTCGAGCACGCCCCACTCGTAGCGGGTGGTGGAGAAGATGGTGACGGCATCGCCCTTGTTGATGCCGAATGCGATGAGGCCTTTTGCGGCGGCGAGCACGGCATTGTGGAATTCGCCGGTAGTGACCTTCGTCCATTGGCCGGGGGCGGTTTTGTGTTCCGCGATCACGGTATCTTCGCCAGTGCGCGCTATGCGTCCAGTAAGCAGGGAATAGATGGATTCGTCGTCGCGCACCTCAACGGATTCGCCCGGGGTGGTGTACTCGGTGAGCATGAAGCGTTCTCTTTCTCGCGGTTTTTGCGTTGTTTCCGCGTATTTCTGCTTGTGATGCGTGCGGGAGCGATACAAACCGTGTGTCCGCGTTTCCTACCCCTTGCGCACCTTGCACATTCTAAGTTACGGGGCCGTAAGTCTGCATTGTGAGAAGCGACAAGAAATATTTCATCAACTTTGTATGAACTGACAAATGGTGCTATTCCGTCAAAAATCAAGTGTTTGGTGTCGCGCTGTATCCGTTCGAAAAAAAGGCTTGACGTAACGGTTGCGGGGGAGTCGCCATGCTTCCCATATATCCCCGAAAGGACCGTAAAACCAGCGAAATGCGAAGAAATGGTGGTGCGAGCGTTTTTTATCGAGTACACTCACGAGTGACGCAATTTACCCCTTGCG
>ENA-OQAJ01000166-OQAJ01000166.1-human-gut-metagenome-genome-assembly--contig:-NODE-166-length-20784-cov-4.014668_pt1 | contig 20784 bp, 20 predicted proteins | sample MGYA00242736_ERZ504529 | MGnify/ENA primary metagenome ERZ504529 (study PRJEB26092, sample SAMD00036275) | human gut metagenome | host: Homo sapiens | study: EMG produced TPA metagenomics assembly of...
AAAAATAAATATATTTTACTTATAATGTGCAGATATGCACAGTTTACGCTTTCATCTCGGCAATTGAATTACCGAGGATTCCCGCTTATCTTACTAAAACCTGTTTCATAGACAGTTCCTCTCATATATACATTTTTTCTTCTAATTATTTTTTGAATTTGTACTTTCCTTTTCCGTGACCGGATACTGGTTCAATAATATCTGCCTGTACCAGATTTGAAAGAAGTTTGGATGCTCCTGAGCTTTTTAATTCAAGAAGTTCCATAACTGCACTTCTGCCGAATACTTCTTCAAAACCAAATTTCTCGAAAAGTCTGTGGATATGAATAGTTGTTCTTACCGAAAAGTCGTTACATTTTTCAGAAAGCACTCTTTCAATGTCCACTTTTACGTCTTGAATGTCCACTTTTTCTTCTCCAATATCCACTTTTTTTTCCATTCCAAAGTCCACTTATATGAAGATTGCGATTATGGAGTTCATTTTTTTCATTTAAAAGTAGATTTCTGAGAAATACTTCAAGATATTCTGTGGTTTCATGAATACCTTTTTGTAAGTTCGTATAGTTTGCACGGACAAGTGCATTTCTGAAATACCACACATTTTTCTGCAAAAATGTCATTGGTCGCTGAGAATCCAGCATCCGCAAATATTTAATAAAGAACACTGCCGTTGTTCTTGTATTACCTTCTCCGAAGATATGGATTTGCCATAATCTTGAAATAAATATCGCAAGATGATGGATAATTTCATCCATTGACAAACCTTTATAGCTAAAAGCTTTCTCCTGCGAAAATCATATTCCAGCGTTGCTCTCAGTTCTGAAGCACTACCATACATAACAGTTGCGCCATCAAGCACCCATTCTTTCTTTGTAATGTTATAATCCCTGAACTTTCCGGCATGTTCGTAGATTCCCTGGAAAAGTTTGCGATGGATAGAGATATATTCATTTGGAGAAAATGAAAACCCTGTTTCGGACAGAAGTTCTGCAATACGCAAAGAAACCTTATCTGCTTCCTCGGTACGTTCATCATCAGACAAATGTACTGGTCTTTCTTCATAGTAGCTATCAATAAGGCTTTGTGCTTCTTTCATCGTGATTTTGCCTTCAATATTCTGAATGGCAGTATCAACCAAATATTTAGATGGTTTAAGTCCGTCCACTGCCTGAAGCCCAATTGCTGTACTCCAAGCATAACCTTTATACGCTTTATCTGGTTCAGACTCTCGCAAATACTCTTTAAACGGGTCTTTTTCCATAGACACTACCTCTTTTATGATTCAATAAAAGCACTTCCCAGATCAACCTCCAAGAAGTGCTTTCATTTTTCTTATTTATAATTTCATATTAATACAGTTTCGCACCAGCCGGGATATGGTTATCAACCATGATCAGATGAAGTTCTTCATCCTCAGAATCCTTCAGGTTATTTACTGCGGAAAGCAGCATACCGCAGGACTCGATTCCCATCATCTTACGTGGTGGCAGGTTTGTGATCGCGATCAGGGTCTTGCCTACCAGTTCTTCTGGCTCATAGTAAGCGTGGATTCCGGAAAGGATGGTACGGTCTGTGCCTGTTCCGTCGTCCAGTGTGAACTGAAGGAGTTTTTTGCTCTTCGGAACTGCAACACACTCTTTAACCTTAACTGCACGGAAGTCAGATTTGCTGAATGTATCGAAGTCAACATCTTCTTCAAATAAAGGCTCAACCTTTACATTGGAGAAGTTGATCTTCTCATTCGGTGTGAAGAATCCGTTGTTGTCGTTTGCTGCTACCTCTGCAGTATCGCCTGCTTTGGCTGCGCTCTTATCAGAGTCAAGGCTCTTCATTGTCGGGAACAGAAGTACGTCTCTGATTGCCTGGCTGTCTGTCAGGAGCATAACGAGACGGTCGATTCCGTATCCGATACCACCTGTTGGCGGCATACCGATCTCCAGTGCGTTCAGGAAATCTTCGTCTGTGTGGTTGGCTTCCTCATCACCTGCGTCTGCAAGAGCATCCTGTGCTTTGAAACGCTCTCTCTGGTCGATCGGGTCGTTCAGCTCGGAATATGCATTACACATTTCCCATGTATTGATAAAGAGCTCGAAACGCTCTACCTTGTTCGGATCAGAAGGTTTCTTCTTGGTCAGAGGAGAAATCTCGATCGGATGATCCATGATGAATGTCGGCTGGATCAGCTCTTTCTCACAGTACTCCTCGAAGAAGAGGTTGATGATATCACCTTTCTTATGACGGTCCTCATACTCGATATGATGCTCGTCAGCAAGTTTCTTTGCTGCCTCATCATCTGCTACTTCGTCAAAATCGATTCCTGTATATTTCTTGATGGCATCGTTCATGGTCAGACGTGCGAACGGCTTACCAAGATCGATCTCAATACCATTGTAGGAAATCTTTGTGGAACCGCAGACTTTCTCTGCAAGGTAACGGAACATGGACTCTGTCAGTTCCATCATTCCTTCATAATCAGTATATGCCTGATAAAGCTCCATCAGAGTGAACTCCGGATTGTGACGGGTGTCAACACCCTCGTTACGGAATACACGGCCGATCTCGTAAACTCTCTCAAGTCCGCCGACGATCAGTCTCTTAAGATAAAGCTCCAGGGAAATACGAAGCTTAACATCTTCGTTCAGCGCATTATAATGTGTCTCAAACGGTCTTGCTGCGGCACCACCTGCATTGGAAACCAGCATTGGTGTCTCAACTTCCATGAAGTCACGTCCTGCAAGGAAGTTACGGATCTCTTTGATGATCTGGGAACGTTTGATGAATACATTCTTGCTGTCCTGGTTCATGATAAGATCCACATATCTCTGACGATAACGGGTATCTGTATCTGTCAGCCCGTGGAATTTCTCAGGAAGGATCTGTAAACTCTTGGAAAGAAGAGTCATCTTCTCTGCATGAATGGAGATCTCACCTGTTCTTGTTCTGAAAGCAAATCCTTCCAGACCAAAAATATCACCGATATCAGATTTCTTGAAATCTGCATAGGAATCGGTTCCAATGGCGTCTCTCGCCACATAAACCTGAATATTACCCTGTAAGTCCTGGATATTGCAGAAAGAAGCTTTTCCCATTACACGTTTGAACATCATACGTCCTGCGATCGCTACGTGGATCGGGCTTGCGTCCATGATGCTTCTTCTTTCTTCATAATCCTTCTTCTGAGCCTCTTTTGCCTGCTCTTCATCAAGACCTGTTACGTCAAGCTCCTTGCGGTCTTTGAGAAGCTCTGCCTCATGTGCTTCATAAAGCTTCTTTACCTCAAGGGAATGATGTGTCTGATCAAATTTTGTGATCTGAAACGGGTCCCTGCCGTTTGCCTGAAGGTCTGCCAGTTTGTCACGACGTACCTTAAGCAGCTGGTTTACATCCTGCTTCTTCTGCTCTGCCACTTGTTGGCCTCCTTAATCTATCTATCGTTCAGCGGATATGTGCGATCCGCTCCGTTACCTGTTTTATACGTTTCTCTGGATCTCAAGAACTTTGTATTTCATGATTCCGGACGGCATTTCAACCTCAACGATATCGTTGGTGTGAGCGCCGATCAGCGCCTTACCTACCGGAGACTCGTTGGAGATCTTACCCTCAAGGCTGTTAGCCTCTGTGGAACCTACAATCTTCAGCTCCATGTCTTCATCAAACTCATAATCATGAACCTTAACCTTGCAGCCTACGCTGATTCTGTCAAGATCAACTTCGTCCTCTACTACAACCTCGGCATTCTTGAGGATCTTCTCGATCTCCTCGATACGTGCCTCGATATCTCTCTGCTCGTCTTTTGCTGCATCGTACTCAGCGTTCTCAGAAAGGTCTCCCTGCTCTCTGGCCTCTTTAATCTTTCCTGCAACTTCTTTTCTCTTAACAACTTTCAGATCGTGCAGCTCGTCTTCCAGTTTTCTAAGTCCTGCGTATGTGAGTAAGTTCTTCTTTGCTTCTTCCATTTTGCCTTACTTCCTTTCAAAACCGCGCTGTTTTTTTCTGAAAAAATACAGCTTCGGATATTTCTGTTGCTACCATTCCCAAGAGCTCTTTTTCCTAAAAAGGGCGTAAAAACCTCAGGATATTCACAATTCCTGTATTATACCGAAAAGCCCCTGTATTGTCAAGCATTCCACGTCGAAAAAAGGGCCCTGAAAATGTAGAAAAAACCGCAGGAAAATTTAAATTTCCACACGGTTTTTTCGCAGCATTTTTTCTTATTTCTGTTTCTTATTTTTCTTCCGGGAAAAGGTCTTTATACCGGTTGGTTACCATCTGTGTCTGGAACTCAAAATCCTGCTTGTGCTGATTGACCAGTGTAGACAGGATAATTCCGGAAAACCAGCAGATAATCGCTGTCATGATCACAAATCCACTTACGATCAGTGTAGGCAGTTTGTTCACAGTTCCCACTTCCAGAAAGTGGATCAGTACCGGAATAAAAAAATGCCATCCCGACTACAAACAGCACCGCTGCTATAATAGAAAAGAATTCCAACGGCTTATAATTTTTAAACATTCTCATGATCGTCTTCAGCACTTTAAATCCATCTGCGTAGGTATTCAGTTTGGATTCGCTTCCCTCCGGACGGTCGCGGTATTCAATGATCACATTCTCTACCTGCATGTTCTTGTCAATGGCATGAATCGTCATTTCTGTCTCAATCTCAAAATTTCTGGAAAGGACCGGAAATGTTTTTACAAAGCGGTAACTCATTGCCCGGTATCCGGTCATAATGTCCTTGATATCACTTTTGAAAAGGCGGTTGATAGAACCACGGACAATGCTGTTTCCGAAATTATGGAAAGGACGTTTGTTCTCTGTAAAATATGTAGAGGACAGGCGATCTCCGACAACCATGTCTGTTCCGTTTTTCAGAACTTTCTCACACATCTGTGCCGCAAATTCCGCCGGATAGGTGTCGTCCCCGTCAACCATCAGATAGCACTGTGCATCAATATCACGAAACATACTGCGGATTACGTTGCCCTTTCCCTGCTGATATTCATAACGGACAACAGCCCCTTCTTTCCTCGCAATCTCGTCTGTACCATCTGTGGAATTGTTATCATATACGTAAATCACAGACTCCGGAAGTGCTTTTCGCATATCACGGATAACCTTGGCTACAGTCTTACTTTCGTTATAGCAAGGTATCAAAACTGCTATTTTATCTGGCATCTGTACTTTTTTTCTCCTGTAAAGCTCTTATGTTTTCTGACCGACCCACTGACTGTAGCACGCGTTCTGTTCCTTGTCAATAGCCCTGGCGGTTTCTTCCTCTTTATCGTTCAAGAAGCATATCTGTAAGTTTTTTCAGTTCTTCATAACTTGCAATATTGTTGGATTCTCTCCGGATTCCGGCACTGTGCCGCATGCCTGCCGTATACCAGGCTACATGTTTCCGCATTTCACGGATTCCGATATATTCACCTTTGATTTCGATCTGGTTTCTGGCATGACGCAGGATCATTTCACAAACTTCCTCCACGGTTGGTTTCGGAAGTTTTTCTCCGGTAAGAAAATAGTGGTTCAGCTCCCGGAAGATCCACGGGTTTCCACGTACTGCACGGCCGATCATCACCGCATCACAGCCGGTTTCTTTAAACATGGCTGCTGCGGTTTCCGGTGAAATGATATCTCCGTTTCCGATCACGGGAATCGTCACCGCTTCCTTCACCCTGCGGATGGCATCCCAGTCTGCCTGTCCGGAATAATACTGCTGGCGGGTTCTTCCATGTACAGCAATGGCTGCTGCCCCGGCATCTTCCACACGTCTGGCGATTTCCACCACATCCACCGGTGTTTTATCATCAAAACCGATACGCACTTTCACAGTCACCGGCTTGGAAATGGCGCCGGAAACACTGCGTACGATCTCTTCGATCAGTTTAGGATTTTTCAGAAGTGCGGAGCCTTCCCCGTTGTTTACCACCTTGGGGACAGGGCATCCCATATTGATATCGAGAATGTCAAAAGGACGCTCCTCGATACTTTTTGCCACCTCTGCCATCAGATCCGGCTCACTGCCAAAAAGCTGCATGGATACCGGATGCTCCCCTGGATCGATCTCCATCAGTGCCTCTGTATTCTTATTGTGAAAAGAAATTGCCTTGGCGCTGACCATCTCCATACAGATCAGTCCTGCTCCCTGCTCCTTGCAAAGTCTTCGAAATGCCAGATCTGTAACCCCGGCCATCGGCGCAAGCACAAAGGGATTCGGGATCTCCACATTTCCGATCTTCCACTGCATCTTCATGGATCAGTCCTCAACTGTATCTGCTTTTTTCTTAAGTTCCTCGTCCGGGATATCTCCCAGGAAAAATACTTTGTAGTACATTTCCAGAGATTCCAGAAGCTCTCTTTTGTCACGCTGGAGTTCCTTGATCTTCAGCGCACTTCCGATCTCATCAAAACGGGCATCTGCCTCCAGTGCTTCTGTCTTAAACTGCAGGCTTCCGTCCTCGTCAAATTCCAGTGTCAGGATCCCGCCTACATCCTCTGTGAAAAGCACGCACATGATCTGCAGTTCCTGCTTTACTGCTTCCGGAAGGGACGCAAAATCCTGGTTAAAATAATATTTCTGCTCATATGAGCTTGCTCCGCAGAGCACAATGTTATCCTGATACATAAATACTCCTTTATTTATAACATAAATTCATCATAAAACATTGCCGAAAAACTACTGCCGGAAATTTTTATCCGATCTGTATTTCTCTATTTTTTACACATAGCTGTACAGTCCTCGCACAGAAACTTCTCCAGAATTTACTTCTTCAATGGTGCCGTCTGCACGTTCCACCAGAAGTTCCCCGCCGGCGTTGATTCCTCTTGCGATTCCCTCGTACGGATCGTTCTGATCCAGCACACGTACCGGCTGGTTCAGATTGGCCAGAAGTTTCTCATAATCCGGTTTCAGGCCGCTTAAGTCTTCTGTCTCCACAAACTTCTCATAATTTTCCTCAAAATGCTTCATCACAAGTCCGGTTACCTCTGCCCGGTCAAAAAGATGTCCGCTTTCCAGATACAGGGAGGTAGCTTTGTCCGCCATTTCTTCCGGAAAACTGTCCATATTTACATTGATCCCGACGCCAATGACCGCACAGCCGATCTTATCCTGTTTCATGGTCATCTCGGTAAGGATCCCACAGATTTTTTTGCGGGAAACTACCACGTCATTAGGCCATTTGATTCCTACATCAAGACCAAGATCCGCAACTGCCTGTGCAACAGAAAGTCCCATAACAAGTGTCATCATCGGCGCTTTCTGAGGAGAAAATTCCGGGCAGAGAAGAATGCTCATGGTGATGGCACTGTCTGGCGGTGCACTCCACCGTCTTGTAAAACGTCCACGGCCTGCGGACTGATACTCTGCCACAAAAAGCTCACCATGTCCCGCTCCTTCTTCCTTCCAGGCACGTTTGCCCCAGAGGTTGGTGGAATCAATTTCTCTTGCAAAATGGACGGTTTTGCCCGCCCATTTTGTATGTGTTGCCTGTGAAATTATTTCTTCATTAAATAACTCTGCCATTATTTCTCCGGCTCTCCTAATGTAGCAACGATCACAGCCTTGATGGTATGCATACGGTTCTCTGCTTCGTCAAATACCTTGGACTGCGGAGACTCGAATACCTCGTCTGTAACCTCCATGTCTGTAAGGTTGAAACGCTCGCCCATCTCTTTTCCGATCTTTGTCTTAAGATCATGGAATGCTGGCAGGCAGTGAAGGAAGATTGCCTTCTCACCGGCGTTCTCCATTACATGTTTCGTAACTTTGTATGGTGTCAGGTCATGGATACGCTCTGTCCATACTTCGTCAGGCTCGCCCATGGATACCCATACATCTGTGTAGATAATGTCTGCATCTTTGGTTCCTGCCTCTACATCCTCTGTGAGAGTGATGGTGGAACCTGCCTCTTTTGCCCACTGCTGGCACTGTGCTACCAGTTCATCATTCGGGAAATATTTTTTATTGGTGCAGGCTACGAAATCGAGACCAAGTTTGGAGCATACAACCATGAGGGAGTTACCCATGTTGTAACGGGCATCACCCATGTATACAAGTTTCAGGCCTTTCAGTTTGCCGAAATGCTCACGTACTGTCAGCATATCTGCAAGCATCTGTGTCGGATGATACTCGTTTGTCAGACCATTCCATACCGGAACACCTGCATGTTTTGCAAGCTCCTCAACAATATCCTGGCCAAATCCGCGGTACTCAATTCCTTCATACATTCTTCCAAGAACTCTTGCTGTATCTGCGATGCTCTCTTTCTTTCCGATCTGGGACCTGTCGGATCAAGATAAGTGGAACCCATTCCCAGATCATGAGCAGCTACTTCGAAGGAACAGCGTGTTTCTTGTACTTGTTTTTTCAAAGATCAGGCAATGTTCTTGCCTCTGTAATACTCATGAAGCTCTCCGGCTTTTTTCTTTGCTTTCAGGTCCGCTGCAAGATCGATCATGTAAGTGATCTCTTCCGGTGTGAAGTCTTTCAGTGTCAGGAAATTTCTTCCTTTAAGATTCATAATATATCCTCCTCACGGCTGCAGATTTATTTCTGCTCTGCCGGTTTATCTGTCATGATTTCCTTCAGGGATGTTGCCAGCCCTGCAATGCCCTGTATCTCGGACGGAATAATGATCTTCGTTGCTTTGCGTCGGCAACTTTTGTGAGTGCTTCCAGGCTCTTCAGGGTAAGAACGGACTCGTCTGCTCCTGCATCTTTGATCATGCGAAGTCCCTCCGCAGTTGCCTGCTGTACTTTAAGAACTGCCTGTGCCTGTCCTTCTGCTTCTTTGATCATACGCTCTTTCTGTGCTTCCGCATGAAGGATCGCTGCCTGTTTCTCAGCCTCCGCGTCAAGGATCGCGGACTGTTTTTTACCTTCTGCGACAAGATGGTAGAACGTTTCTCTCCTTCTGCTTTCAGGATGGCTTCTCGTCTCTCACGCTCGGCTTTCATCTGTTTCTCCATGGCATCCTGGATGGCTGCCGGAGGATGATGTTCTTAAGCTCTACACGGTTCACCTTGATTCCCCATGGATCTGTAGCTTCATCAAGGGAAGCTCTCATCCTGGTGTTGATGACTTCACGGGATGTCAGTGTCTCATCCAGTTCCATATCACCGATGATATTACGAAGTGTTGTAGCAGAAAGATTCTCGATAGCCATGATCGGATTCTCAACGCCATATGCATAAAGCTTCGGATCTGTGATCTGGAAAAATACAACGGTATCGATCTGCATGGTTACGTTATCTTTCGTGATCACCGGCTGCGGTGGAAAATCCACAACCTGCTCTTTTAAGTTTACTCTTCTTGCAACACGCTCAATGAACGGAACCTTGAAATGAATACCTGTGCTCCAGGTAGCTTTGTAAGCGCCAAGACGTTCCAGTACCACAGCATAAGCCTGCGGCACAATGCGGATGCAGGATGCAAGTACCCACAATACAAGAACGATGACTACAAGCAAAACAATAACTCCACCCATAATTTTAGCCCTCCTTATTATCTTCTTTTACGATCAGCTTCACTCCGCGGATCTCTTTGATCTCAACTACTGCACCGGCCGGTATTTCAACCGATTCGTCGGCTGAACGTGCCGTCCATTCGATATCATTGATCCGCACCTGCCCGGTCTGAGCCAGGTTGTTGATTGGCTGTATCACTACGGCCCTTTTTCCCAGAAGGCTCTCTGCATTGGTCTTCTCCACGCCCTTGTTCATGTAGCGAACCGCCAGAGGTCTGGTAAAGATCAGAAGCACCACGGAAACTCCGAAAAATAAAAGGAGCTGTACAACAATTCCCCCGCCGAGCCACGAGACAATGCACGCCACAAGAGCACCGCCTGCAAACCAGACAGTGGTAAGTCCTACCGTGATCGCTTCAATTACCAGTAAAATTGCCAGTATTCCAAGCCAAGCCAAAGGTGTCATAAAACCCCTCCTCTCTTATTCTCTTCTCTGTCTTGCAGCTTCATACATCAAAATCCCCGATGCCATAGCAGCATTCAGCGATTCTACTTTTCCGCACATCGGGATGCGTATCAGGCAGTCTGCTGCGTCCGCAGCCTGGTCTGTAAGACCTTTTCCCTCGTTTCCGATAAAAAATGCGGTACCACCTTTATAGGATTCATGATCGTAGGAATTCTCACCTTTCAGATGAGCTGCAAAACTGCGGATTCCTTTTTCTTTCAGCTTCTTTTCTAATGATACCACATCTTCCACATATAGAAAAGGCATTCTGTAAATGGAGCCCATGGTAGAACGGATCACCTTGGGATTTGTGATATCCACACAGGTTTTTGTAAGAAAAAACGCCACTCACGCCGGCACCCTCACCGGTCCTAAGAATGGTTCCCGCATTTCCCGGATCCTGAAGATCTTCAAGGACCATGACCAGAGGATTTTCTCCTGCCAGTACTTCTTCCTCGCTCCAGGAAGGCAGTTTCAGAACGGTAAGGATTCCCTGGGGAGTCTTGGTATCACACATCTGACGGAATACGGAATCTTTCACGATCTCATAAGGATATTTCTCTACCTGAGCCATCAGTTCCCCATCCTGGGAAAAAGTCTCAGAGACAAACACCTGAAAAACCCAGTTTTCCGGTGCTTCCAGGAACATCTTCCGGCCTTCTGCCACAAAAAGTCCCTGTTCTCTTCTGGCTTTTGCCTTCTGGTTCAGTTGCATGACATTTTTTATTTTTGCATTTGATACGCTGGTTATCATACTTTTTTATCTTACTCCTTGCACTTATCCTGTTTACGGAATCTTCGAAAAATCACTTCATAAACGCCGGTTCCGCATTAAGATCCTTATTTTTTCCAATGGCGATTATGGAACAGCGGTCCGGAAGCGGCTCGGACGGTTTCAGATCTACTGTGACATTTTCGCCCTGTTTAATACCAATGATATTGATGTGAAACGACTCACGTACATTCAGATCTATCAGGCTTTTTCCAACCCATGACTCCGGAATGGAAAACTCCGCCATACTGAATTCCGCCGAAAGTTCAAATACATCCAGATATCCGCCGGACAGGAGATTTCTGGCAACACGGAGTCCCATGGCCTGTTCCGGATAAATGATTTTATCTGCACCGATTTTGTCAAGAATACGTCCATGAAGAGAATTCATGCTTTTTGCAACTACAAAGGGAACTCCCAGATCCTTGGCCTGCATGGTTGCGGAAATGCTGGCTTCCAGATTTTCGGCAACTGCGATAATGGCCACATCCACATTCTGAACTCCCAGTGCTTTCAGGATTCCAGGTTCACGGACATCTGCTTTCACCGCGTAGGTACTTTTTCGGAAATCTCTTCGATATTTTTCTTCTTTTGTCGTCAATGGCAAGGACATCACAGTCGGACTCTGCCAGCGTCACCGCCAGAGTCATTCCAAAACTGTCCAAGCCCGATCACAGCAAAAGATTTATTTTTCATTTTATTCTCCTGTTTAACCGATCATGATATCTTCTTCCCCGAGATGAGTCGTGCTTCCCGGCCTGTTACGCACACGCACCACAACTGCAGTTCCCAGTGTCAGTGGTCCGATACGTCCCAGATACATGGTAAGGATCACAATCCATTTGCCTGCCACATTCAACTGAGGTGTCAACCCTCTGGAAAGTCCTACTGTAGCCCCCGCAGAAGTGATCTCATATAAAACATCTGCCAGATCCACTCCCGGCATTACTGCGGACAAAAGCACCGTCATGGTAAAAAGGATCAACACACTGGTTCCTGCAACAACCATGGCAGAACGGAGATAGCTCTCACGGATCCTGCGGCCGTATACCTCTACATCCTTTTTTCCCTGAAGATATGCTGCAATAGAAAGGATCAGAACCGCAATGGTAGTAGTCTTCACACCACCGGCAGTGCCCATGGGTGATCCTCCGATAAACATCCACAGTAGGGAAATGATCACGGTAGGTGTGGACAAAAGCGACTGATCCATGGTATAAAATCCCGCCGTACGTGTTGTCACTGACTGGAAAAAGGATGCCATGAGCTTTGTTCCCAGTGGTGCCCCCTTTAGCGTGGAAGGGTTTCCGGATTCAAAGATAAATACCAGAAATGCTCCTGAAAATACCAGGATCCCGGTCATCGTAAGGACCAGCTTGCTCTGAAGCCGCAGTACACGAAAAACTCTGGATGGGGAGAGCTCTTTTCTCAGAACCTTGCGGAATTTATCCCACAGATCCCACCAGACGATAAATCCAAGACCTGACACAATGATCAGGCCAATCGTAGTGATATTGACCAGCGGATTGCTCACATATACCGAAAGGCTTGTTTCCCCGAAAAGATCGATCCCTGCGTTGCAGAATGCAGATACCGCCAGAAATATGGCATGCACCAGACCTTTTTTATTCCAAATTCCGGTACAAAGCAAAACGCATACAGGACCGCACCGATTCCTTCTGCAAGAAACACGCATTTCACCACACTGCGGACTACAGCCACGACTCCACCCATTTCATCCAGGTTATAGGATTCCTTGATGATCCGCCGGTTTTTCAGGGAAATTTTCCGCCGGAGGCTGATGAATATCATATTCGCCAGTGCGATCAGTCCGATCCCGCCGATCTGTATCAGGCACAGGATAACCGCTTTTCCAATGGGGCTCCACTGGACTGCCATAACAACTGTGGAAAGTCCCGTCACACATACGCTGGTTGCCGCTGTAAAAACAGCATCCGGGAAGGTAACAGCCTGCCCGGGTGCACTGCAGAACGGCAGCCACAAAATAAATCCGCCTACAAAAATCACCCCCGCAAAGCCGAGGGCAATTATTTGTGACGTATTCAGTTTATGCAATCCGTCTGAAACTTTTTCAAGTTCATATTTTTTATTTATTGTAGTTGTGAGAAAGAGAATTGCAAACCTCCCACATGTAGGAATCTACATTCTTCTGCATTGCAAGAGCCTCATTGATGTCAAAATCAACGAACTCACCGTGGCGATATCCAACAACACGGCTGCGTTTACCGGCAACAAGAAGGTCTACTGCAAGAGCACCCATCATGGACGCATATACACGGTCCTTACATGTAGGGCTTCCACCACGCTGCATGTGACCAAGGATAGTTGCACGTGTCTCGATGCCTGTTGCAGCCTCGATACGTTTTGCCATAGCCTCTGAATGGCCGATACCCTCAGCATTTACGATGATATGGTGTTTCTTGCCTTTCTTACGGCTCTCTACGATATTGTCAATAAGCTTCTGCTCGTCGTAATCATATTTCTCCGGGATCAGGATATCCTCAGCACCGTTTGCGATACCGCACCATACTGCAAGGTATCCGGCGTTACGTCCCATAACCTCGATGATACTGCATCTCTCATGGGATGTGGATGTATCACGTACCTTATCGATGGCTTCCATCGCTGTGTTTACAGCTGTATCGAAACCGATGGTGTACTCGGTACATGCGATATCAAGGTCAATGGTTCCCGGCAGGCCAATGGTATTGATTCCAAGGTTCGCAAGTTTCTGAGCACCTGCGAAGGAACCGTCTCCACCGATAACAACAAGGCCGTCGATTCCATGCTTTCTGCAGATCTCTGCAGCCTGCTGCTGTCCTTCCTCTGTTCTCATCTCTGCACATCTGGCAGTATAAAGAATTGTTCCGCCTCGCTCAATCGTATCGGAAACATCTCTTGCTGTCATGTCTCTGATCTCTTCATTTAAGAGACCGCTGTATCCTTTATAGATTCCCTTTACGTTCAGTCCGCTGCTTAATCCTCTTCTGACAACAGCACGGATTGCAGCATTCATTCCAGGTGCGTCACCGCCACTGGTCAAAAACGCCGATCGTTTTGATTTTGTTCTCTGCCATATTGTTATCCTCCATCTTATGAAACAACCTATTGTAATACACATATTCGGATATAGTTTATAGCATTTTTATAAGTTTTTCAATACTCTGTCCACAATTTTAACATTGGAACTTCCATATTTTTCACACATGTGTTTCAGCCAGGAATCCTCGATATGGACCTGATAGGCAGGCGGAAGTTTCTTCATTGCCTTGACATCTTTGAGATAAATAACCACACTGCTGTTTCCTCTGGATGACATCAGATCATCTACCAGACCGGTCTCGGCTTTTGCGTAGTCTTCCCGCTTTCGAACTGGATCCACAGTTCTTTTGGCATATCATCGAAGGTACGGACTTTTTCCAGGATCAGTTTGCTGGCTTTGTCGTCTTCCGCAGATACTCTTCCCTGGATGAAAAGTCTGGCATCTTCGTTCAGGAACATCTGGCATTTTTTCGTAATCACGCGGAAATACCACAACTTCCACGGTGCCTACCAGATCTTCTACGGTAAGGAACGCCATTACCTTATTATTCTTTGTATATTTTATGGTTTTATCCGTAATCATTCCGCCTACGATCACTTTCTGGTTATCGTAGACTTCCGGAATTCCGGTTTCATCATCCGGCTGGAAATCCGACGTTTTTGCAGAGATCATTTTTTCCATCATATTCCGGTAGCGCTCCAGTGGATGGCCGCTGAGATAAATGCCAAGAACTTCTTTTTCGAAGGTCAGGATGATCTCTTTCGGATATTCCTCAACCTGCGGCATACGGATCTCAAATTCCTTTTTATCTTCCTCAGAAGCAATATCAAAAAGGCTCAACTGTCCGGCCATGGTGTGCTTTTTGTCCTGGTTGATACTGTCGATGATCTGCGTATATATGGTCATCTTCTGTTTCCGGTTTCCTTCCAGACAGTCCAGTGCTCCGGCCTTGATCAGATTTTCCACAACACGTTTGTTGATCTGATCAATATTTCGCTCCACAAAAGTTTTCAGGGAAGTATATTCCCCGTGCTCCTCTCGTTCCCGCACAATCCCCTCAATAACCGGGCGGCCGATACTCTTGATAGCAGAAAGTGCATAGCGGATGGCACCGTTGTCAACAGAAAAACCATACATGCCATGATTGATATCCGGCGGAAGGATCTGGATTCCCATCTGACGGCATACGGAAATATACTCCGCTACCTTGTTTGGCATTTCCACAACGGACGTCATCAGCGCAGCCATGAATTCTACCGGATAGTAGTATTTCAGATATGCGGTCTGATAGGAAACCACCGCATAAGCGGCAGCGTGAGACTTATTGAAAGCATACTTCGCAAAGTCTGTCATCTCATCGTAGATCTTGTTTGCGATCTCCTCGGAAATGCCGTTGGCGATACAGCCCGGAACCCCCTCTTCCACATTTCCGTAAACGAAATTCTGGCGCTCTTTTGCCATAACAGAAGCTTTCTTCTTGGACATGGCACGGCGCACCAGGTCGCTTCGTCCAAGAGTATAGCCTGCAAGATCACGGACGATCTGCATAACCTGCTCCTGGTATACGATACAGCCATAGGTCGGCTTCAGGATGGGCTCCATCTGCGGGCAGTCATAACGGATGGTATCCGGACGGTTTTTTCCGCGGATGTACTGCGGAATGAAATCCATGGGACCCGGACGGTAAAGGGAAATTCCCGCGATGACATCCTCAAGGCTCTGAGGCTTCAGTTCCTTCATGAAGTTTTTCATTCCGGCACTCTCGAGCTGGAACACGCCGTCAGTACGTCCTGTTCCGAGAGAATCCAGTACTTTTTTGTCGTTGTAATCAATTTTCTGCATATCCAGGAAAACGCCGGTACTCTGTTCTATCATTTTTACCGCGTTCTGGATAACGGTCAGGGTACGTAACCCCAGGAAATCCATTTTCAGAAGTCCCAGCTCTTCCAGTGTTGTCATGGTAAACTGTGTGACAATGGAACCGTCCTGGGCTCTGGAAAGAGGTACGTATTCGGATACGTCTTTCTGGCTGATCACAACACCTGCTGCATGCATGGAAGTATGTCTTGGCAGACCCTCCAGACGCTTGGCAAGGTCGATCAGGCGGTGGATATCTTCCTGTTCCTCATAGGCTTTCCGGAACTCCGGATTCATTCCCAGTGCCTTATCAATGGTGATATTTGGCTCCTGTGGAACCATCTTGGCGATGGTGTCTACCTGGGCATAAGGCATGTCCAGAACACGGCCTACATCACGGATCACACCGCGGGCTGCCAAAGTACCGAAGGTAACGATCTGAACCACGCAGTCATCGCCATATTTCCGCCGTACATAATCGATAACTTCCTGTCTTCGTTCAAAGCAGAAGTCCACATCAATATCCGGCATGGATACTCGTTCCGGATTCAGGAAACGCTCAAAGAGAAGATCATACCGGATCGGGTCCAGCTGGGTGATTCCAAGGGTATAAGCAACCAGACTTCCTGCGGCAGAACCTCGTCCAGGGCCGACCATGATATCATTGTCTCTGGCATATTTGATGAAGTCCCACACAATGAGGAAGTAATCTACATATCCCATGTTTTTGATGGTGGACAGCTCATAATCCAGGCGTTTTTTCAGCGCATCGGTTACCGGATGATAACGCTGTTCCAGCCCTTCATGGCAAAGCTTGTTCAGATACTCCCAGGAGGTCAGTCCGTCGGGCACATCATATTTCGGCAGCTTGGTCACGCCGAATTCGATCTCCACGTGGCAGCGCAGCGCGATCTTGTGGGTATTTTCCAGAGCTTCCAGAGCATATGGAAAAAGTCTCGCCATCTCTTCTGGAGATTTCACATAATACTGGCCGCCCTCATAGCGCATTCTGTTCTCATCGCTGAGTTTTTTCTGGGTCTGCAGACAGAGGAGCACGTCATGGGGCTCCGCATCCTCAGCCATGGTATAATGCACGTCATTGGTAGCAACCAGGTCGATTCCTGTCTCTCTGTGCATGCGGAGAAGCTGCTGGTTTACCGTCTGCTGCTCCGGAATTCCATGATCCTGAAGCTCCAGGAAGAAATTTCCTTTTCCAAAAATATCCTGATAACGCAGGGCTGCGATTTTTGCATCCTCATACATTCCACGGGCAAGATACCTTGCGACCTCTCCTGCCAGGCAGGCACTTAAGGCAATAATCCCCTCGTGATATTTTTCCAGAAGTTCCAGATCCACACGTGGCTTGTAATAAAAGCCTTCCACAAATGCCTTGGATACAATCTTCATCAGGTTGCTGTAGCCCTGATTATTCTCGGCCAGCAGAACCAGGTGGTAATAACGGTCATCGCCACTTCCCACTTCACGTTCAAAGCGGGAACCCGGAGCCACATAAACCTCGCATCCCAGGATGGGATTGATCCCGGCTTCTCTGGCAGCCCTGTAAAAATCGATCACACCATACATAACGCCATGATCGGTGATCGCCGCGCTGTCCATTCCCAGTTCTTTTACTCTGGCTACATACTCTTTGATCTTATTGGAGCCATCCAGAAGACTGTATTCTGTATGGACATGTAAATGTGTAAACTCCAAATCCTTCTCTCCTTACTGTAAAAACAGGGCTCCGGATCCTCCCCGCTCTGCACTTTTTCTCGGAACGTGCCGGAGCGTGTCTGATCCGGAGCCGGTCAACACCTTGTTATTTTTTTAATGTAGATCCTCTTATCACGGATCTCTACTTTTCCTTCTTTCATCAGATGGCCGACCGCACGCTTGAATGCGTTCTTGCTGAGACCAAACTCTCTCTTGATGACTTCCGGTGAAGCATGATCATCAAATGGCAGCACGCCTGCAAATTCCTCGATTACGCTGAGTACGCTCTCTGCATCCTCATTGATCTGGATGTAGGCTTTCTGACGGTCACTGACATTCATCTTGCCATCCTCTTTTACCTCAGTGACACGAAGATCAAGAATAGCTCCCGGTCTGTATTTGCCGGTTGCCTCTCTTGCAGGGATCAGTGCGGAATATTTATCATCTACCGCAACAAAAACACCGAAGTTTCCGCTGATCTCATAGACACGGCCCTTTACCATATCTCCCGGTACATAAGGAGTTCTGGTTGAAAGATAATGATATACTTTCATGGTTGCACAGAGTCTGCTGCTCTTATCTACATAAAGAGCTACCAGACATTCTTCCCCCCTCACGGACTCTGTTGGTCTGCTCATGATACGGAAGAAGAAGATCTTTCTCCAGTCCCCAGTCAAGAAAAGCACCGATCCTGGTGACCTGTTTAACCTTAAGGACTGCTGTCTGTCCCACCTGAAGCATCGGCTCACGGGTGGTAGCGATCAGTCTGTCCTGAGAATCTTTGTAGATGAATACCTCGATCTCATCACCTACTTTGGTTCCTTCCGGTACCTGTTTGGATGGAAGAAGCACACGCTCGTTCTGCGGTGCATTTCGGTCCTCTCCAAGATATATTCCGAAATCTACGGTTTTTACAACCAGTAATTTCTGTTTTTTACCTAATTCTATCATTCTTACTCCTGTTCCTTAAAACTATATATGATCATTTACTATTTGCTGTCTGTCCTGCATTATAACATAAGAGAATTATTATAGAAAGCACAAAAAAGGCAGCTTCGGAAATTTCTTTCCGTCACTGCCTTTTATTTGACATTCATGGGGGAATCTGCCCCACATTGGGTCAGTCTGTTATTCTGTTGGTTTCTCAACCGGCATCGGGTTCATCATTTTAATGACAAAAAGTACGATCAGCATCAGCACGATTCCCACCGGAAGAGCGATCCATGCTGTTTTTACAAAGCCTGCAACAATATAAGTTACAAAGGATACTGCTGCAGCCAGGATCGCATACGGAAGCTGTGTGGAAACGTGAGTCACATGATCACACTGTGCTCCTGCGGAAGCCATGATCGTTGTATCAGAGATCGGTGAGCAGTGGTCTCCGCAAACTGCACCTGCCATGCAGGCAGACATGGAAATGATCATCATCTCAGGACTGGATTTCTCAAATACCGCAACAACGATCGGGATCAGGATACCAAAGGTTCCCCAGGAAGTACCTGTAGCAAATGCAAGTCCGCATCCAACCAGGAAAATAATGGCCGGAAGGATAACTTCAATACCACCGGCAACAGAACGCATTGCTTCTTCTACGAATACTGCTGCACCAAGTGAGTCTGTCATAGCCTTCAGTGTCCATGCAAAGGTCAGGATCATGATCGCCGGTACCATAGCCTTGAAGCCTTCCGGGATGCATCCCATACAATCTCTGAAATTGATCACACGGCGGATCATATAGAAAATAATGGCAAACACCAGACCAAAAGCACTTCCCATTGCAAGGCCTGTAGAGGCATCACTCTGTGAAAATGCGGTAACAAAATCTGTTCCACTGAAAAATCCTCCTGTGTAGATCATACTGATGACACAGCAGATAACAAGCACAACGATCGGGATCACAAGATCGATCACCTTTCCTCTCGGATTCGGTGTCTCATCATCCGTTGCATTCTCATACGGTCTTGCAGATGTTGTATAAAGATCTCCGTTCAGCGCATTGATCTCATGTGTTCTCATGGCACCAAACTCGGTTTTCATCAGTACCATGCCAACCATCATTACAATAGTAAGGATCGCGTAAAAGTTATACGGGATGGTTCTTACAAAAATCGCAAGTCCATCCTGTCCCTCTACGAATCCGCTGACTGCAGCAGCCCAGGATGAGATCGGTGCGATGATACATACCGGAGCGGCTGTCGCATCGATCAGGTATGCAAATTTCGCTCTGGATACATGATGTCTGTCTGTTACCGGACGCATAACGCTTCCTACTGTCAGGCAGTTAAAATAATCGTCAATGAAGATCAGGACTCCAAGGATGATCGCTGCAAGTTCCGCGCCCACACGCGTGTGGATCTTTTTGCTGGCCCATCGTCCGAATGCGGCGGAGCCGCCGGCCTTGTTCATCATACATACCACAGATCCCAGGATTACCAGGAAGATCAGGATACCTACGTTATAGCTGTCAGAAAGAACCTTGATGATTCCTCCCTCAAAAATCTGTGTTACTGTTCCTTCGAATTTGAATCCGGAATAAAGCAGTGCTCCTACTACAATTCCCACAAACAGAGAACTGTATACTTCTTTTGTGATCAGCGCAAGGATGATCGCTACAAGAGGTGGAAGCAGTGCCCAGATTGTTGCATACAGAGCAGGCTGATAAGTCTCCTCCGCATCCGCAGCCAGCACAGTCAGGGGACTTGCCAGTGCGCCCATGAATACCATTGCCATAACAGACAATGCTGTTCCTGCTTTTTTACTCATTTTCTCCTCCCTTTTCGGGACAAAAAACGGAGGCTGTCCCTTCTTAAGAACACCTCCGGTTAAATAATCTTCTTTATTCAACTTACGATAGCGCTCCACATCCGTGACAGTACAACGCATATTCTGCGTTATCCCAGTACCCTGTCATCTGGCCTTTCAGAGCACTTCGGCAGATTTTCCTTTCTTTATGGACAACCTGCCAGGGCCTCTCGTCCATAAATACTGATAAAATCCGCGCCTCTATCTCTTTATCCGTGACCGTTTACCCCCGCAAGGTTTCCCGGTCGCCTTTTTTCTTTATACTGTAGCAGTTTCCGACATAAATATCAAGTAGTTTGCTGTATAAATATCAGTCATACCAATTATCATGCTGCTGATCTCAGGAGCACTCTTCGTTCAGTAGCCACTTCACATCCACACCCAGCACTTTTGCAAACACTCTCAGTTCATAATCTGCCACAAAAACGTTCTCCGCCTTCGATCCTGCTGATACTGTCACGTTCCAGCATCACACCTTCCACCTGCATTTTTGCCGCCAGATCTGACTGTGACATCCGTTTTATATTTCTCATCTGACGTATTTTTTCTCCGGAAACGTTCTTTCTTCCCTGATAAGTGTAAATTTTCATCCTGCCACCTGTTT
>ENA-OQAJ01000167-OQAJ01000167.1-human-gut-metagenome-genome-assembly--contig:-NODE-167-length-20695-cov-2.612894_pt1 | contig 20695 bp, 28 predicted proteins | sample MGYA00242736_ERZ504529 | MGnify/ENA primary metagenome ERZ504529 (study PRJEB26092, sample SAMD00036275) | human gut metagenome | host: Homo sapiens | study: EMG produced TPA metagenomics assembly of...
AAAGAGTTTTGGGTCTAGGTGTTCCCGCGCATCATGTAAGGAGGTGTGGCGATGGTTCAAAGCGTTGAAACCGAGCCTTCTCCGACGATGGTTCGACGCAAGCGAGCGGTGTGATGGCTGGACTGCCTCCGCTGCTGTTGGGAACATACACTCCAAAAATCGACGCCAAAGGACGTATGGCATTGCCTGCAAAATTTCGCAGCCAGCTGGGACCGGGCATGGTGATGGCCCGTGGTCAGGAGCGATGTGTCTATCTGTTGCCCCAATCGGAATTTCGCCGGATCGCATTGCAGATCCAGCGCACATCCATGGGAAACAAGGCTGCACGTGATTATTTGCGTGTGTTCCTTTCCGGCGCGGTTGATCAGGAGCCAGACAGGCAAGGACGTGTGCTCGTGCCGCAGATGTTGCGCGATTACGCGAATTTGGGAAGCGACATCGTGGTGATTGGCGTGGGGACCCGAGCGGAGATTTGGAACAAGCAGGCATGGGAGGAATATCTCGCCGAACAGGAGCAGGGATATTCCGATATTGCCGATGACGTATTACCGGCGGTGGAATTCTGATGACAGATGTAACGACCATACATCAGCCAGTGTTGCTGCGCGACTGCGTGGATCTGGTGGTCCCGGCGTTGGCGAGGCCAGGGTCGATTGCGGTGGATTGCACGCTTGGTTTGGCGGGGCATTCCACGGCTTTTCTCAAAGCGAGTCCGCAAGCGCGTCTGATCGGCATCGATCGAGACACGGAGGCGCTTTCGCTCGCCACGCAGCGAATGCGGATGGAAGGTCTTGCCGACCGCTTCATACCCGTGCACGCCGCATTCGACGATTTCGCGCAAGTGCTTGATGATCAGGGGATCGACCAGGTAAACGCCGTGTTCATGGATTTGGGATTGTCGAGTTTGCAGATTGATGAGACGGAGCGGGGATTCTCCTATTCTCACGATGCGCCTTTGGACATGCGTATGGACGTGACCCAGCCATTGACCGCCGAACAGATACTTGCTGAATATTCGTTCGCTGATCTGGTACGCATTTTCCGTACATATGGTGAGGAACGCTTCTCCAAGCAGATAGCCCGCGAAATCGTGCGTAGGCGTGAGATCGAACCATTGACCACATCGGGGCAGCTCAACCGATTGGTGGATGAGGTTGTGCCGCAAGCGCACCGTCCTGCGGGAAATCCCGCGAAACGTGTGTTCCAGGCATTACGTATCGAAGTCAACGGCGAGCTCGACAAATTGGCGGGGACGCTACCGCAGATCGCCAACCATCTTGCGGTGGGAGGACGTTTGGTGGTGGAGTCGTACCATTCGCTGGAAGACAAGACCGTCAAAACATTTATGAATCAAGGTCTGAAAGCTGACGTGCCCGCAGATATGCCGGTAATACCCCCGGATATGATGCCGTTCTTCAAAGAACTGACGCGAGGCGCCATCAAAGCGGCCGAGGAAGAAATCGCCATGAATCCAAGGTCGGCCTCTGTGCGACTGCGCGCAGTGGAACTGACCAGACCAATTCCTGAACGCTGGCGAAAACGATTCGACCAAGGCAATGATTACGCAAGCATGAAACGACAAGGAAGGAGGGGCTGAACGTGGCCGCACCAAGAACGATCGCATCAAACGCGGCTCCCGCAGGACGCCGGGACCAAACCGAAACCGCTGGCACCACTCGCCCTGAATTGCACGTCGTCAAAGGAACGCGGGCCGAAGGCAACAGCGTCAAGCGAGGATTCGAACAGCTCATCACATGGACGCGCACCAGAAGCACTCCATTGTTGCATCTGGTTATCGCCGTGGTGTTCCTCGGCGGATGTCTTCTGGGATCCTTAACGCTGCGTACCCAAATGGTGCAGCATTCTTTCGAGGCGAACCAGATTGAGTCGAACATTACTCGCCTGACCCAAGACGTGGAAGATGACCAGGCCAAGCTTGACGAACTTGAAGCCTCGCTGCCGAGCAAGGCCGAGGAAATGGGCATGGTGCCCCAAAAAGGCGCTCTAACGATTGATCTGAACGGCTACCAGCCAAGCGGAGACGACGCTCAGTGATCCTTTTCACCGCACTTACGCACGTTTCCACAAGAAACTGCTTACGAAAACCATGGCCATCGGCGTCATTCTGGCGTTGATGGGCACGGCTTGCCTTATTCAATTGGCCAACATCCAGTTGATCAATGGCAAAACCATGGCGCAGGCCGCGGCGCAAAGCCGCACGATTACCGTGACTTTGAAGGCACGCGCGGCAAAATCATGGACACGAACGGCTCGATTCTCGCGCAAAGCGTGGAGCGCTACACCATCATCGGCAACCCCGAGGAAGCACAGGCCTTCACTCCCACAACCTGCACCAAACAGACCGGAGACAACTGCCATCAGATCGATGGCAAGCCGTAGGTGCTACCGGAGCTGCGGCGGTAGCTAGACTCCTCGCTCCGGTACTGGACATGGACGCCACCGAATTGGGTGCCATGCTTTCGGGAACAGGCCAATATGCGGTACTCAAAAAGATGTGACGCCGGCCGTTAAGCGCAAGATCTCCAAACTCAATCTGGGCGGTATCGTCTACGCGGAACTCAGCAACGAGCGCATCTATTCCAACGGACCCTGATGGGCGCACTGCTGGGAGGTGTCGACGGTGAAGGCAAAGGCGTAGCGGGCATCGAACAGATGGAAAACAAGACGTTGACAGGCGAAGACGGGTACCAAGTCTACCAGCAAGGCAACAACGGCGTCGAAATCCCCGGAACCATGACCGAATCAAAAAGACGCGGTCAACGGCTCCCGATGTCACACTGACCATCGACCATGACGTGCAGTGGTACGTCGAAAAAGTGCTGAAGGAAAGCTGCACGAAATATAGTTCACCGTGGGGAGTCGCCGTGGTGCAGGACACACAAACAGGGGACATTCTCGCGCTCGCCGATAGCGACGAAATCGAAGCCGGCAGCGACCAGGCGAAAATGACGGTTTCCAGGGCCGTCAGCGAAACGTTTGAACCCGGTTCCATCGGCAAGGTTTTCACCATGTCAGGCATGATTCAGCTTGGATTGCACCAGGCATCGGATAAATTCACGGTGCCGGACCACATTACGACGAACGGGCAGACCTACAGCGATGCGACGACCCACGCGATGAGCATTGGACGCTGGCAGGCATTCTCGAGCAATCGTCGAATGTCGGCATGATCATCGCCGCGGAGAAGATGTCTAACGAGCAGCGATATGAGTTCATCAGCAAATTCGGTATCGGACAAGACAATGGGCTTGGTCTTCCCGGAGAAGCGGATGGTCTGCTGTATTCGGCCGATCAATGGGATCTGCGAACCCAGAACACCGTGCTGTTCGGCCAGGCGTATACGACCAATGCGCTCCAGTTGACGAACGCGGTTGCCGTGATCGCCAACAAGGGCGTCAAAAAGCCGCAGCGCATCATCAAGGCGATCAGCGATGCCGAAGGGCATTCCGAAGAGCAGAAGCCTGAAGGCGAAGCGACGCGCGTGATTGACGAGCAGGTGGCCTCACAGGTGATGAATGCCATGGAATCCGTGTCCGACCACTATTCCCAGTTCGTCAAAGTGGATGGTTACCGTGTCGCGGCAAAGTCCGGTACCGCGGAAGTTGCCGGTGCGGACGGACGTCTGTCGTCGATTATCAGCGATTATTCTGCGATTATTCCTGCGGATAATCCTCGTTTCGTCGTTACGGTGGTGTTGAAAGATCCGCAAGGCGGTTATGGTGGTCTGACGGCAGGCCCGGTCACTGCGGAGATTGGTGAATTCCTTATGCAGAAGTACGAAGTGCCGGCGTCAAGTCCGCGAACTGATGCTATTCCAGTGACTTGGTGAGTGTGTGAGCATGAAGAACGGAGGGGCGGAAAGATGAGCGCGGTCAGCGAATCCATGAATAGGCGAATGACGTTGGGTCTGCTTGCCAGCAGATATGGCTTTGACCTTGATCCCGCGTTCGCTACCGAAGTGACGGTCACGTCCATTGCCGACGACATCGATTCGGTGCGGCCGGGAGCGTTGTTCATGCCGTCCATGCAGGTGGATGAGCAACAGTTACGGCAGGTGCAAGCGCTTGGTGCGTATGGTGCGGTGGTGCCGCATGCGTTGCGAGGAAAAACGGATGGCGTTCAGATTCCTTTGATTTATGCCGAACCGACTGCACAACAGTTGGGCAAGCTTGCCAGCGAGATGGCGGGCAGCCCATCCGATTCGCTGGCGGTGTTCGCCGTGGCTGGCAGCAATACGCAAACGGTGGAACAGGGTGTGAGGGATCTCGCGGATTTCCTGCACATGCTCGGCAATCCGGTCGGCGTGATTAGTGCCGGCAATTCGCAATCGTTGGAACGATTCCTTGATCTGAACTATCCATTGTCGATTCTTGACGTGCAGCGTACGATGCTGTGTGCGCCGAAGACGGCGCCGCCGCTGTGATCCTTGCGCTCAGCGAGGAAACGTTGAATGACGATGCGTTGCAGTCGGTGAATGTTGATGTGCTTGGCTGCGACGACAAGGGTCTCAGCGAGGCTGAGATCGTCAAGTCGGTCGCACGGTTTGGATGCACTGTCGGCAAGCAGACCCACATCGCAGGTCGTACGCAGGAATCCGATGCGCTCGCAGCGCAAGCGACGGAGGCATACGGGCAGACGGACAGCAGCGCGTTGTCATTGTCCATCGCCATGGTGCTTGCGGCCGGCGTACGTAAAGCCAATATTAAAAGCGCATTGCGTGTATCTCGAGATCTGAACTAGTCTCGATCGGAACGGATGCGGACGTCGAATAGTGATAATCGTAAACAATGTGAACAATATGCAGTACATCAACACAGAGGAGAAATCAGAGTGAGCAGCCCGACCATGATGCCAATGAGCTTGGAGGAAATCGCCCAGGCGGTTCAGGGATGGCTGATTGCCGGCACCGCGGCGATTGATACGCCTGTGGCCACCAGCACATTCACTGATTCACGACAGATTGTTGAAGGATCGGTATTCGTGGCGATTGCCGGAGACGCGTGGATGGCCACGATTATGTGTCGAAGGTAGGCGCTCAGGCGCTGTTGCCGCAATAGTCGACCATGAGATCGACGGTGCCGGAGTGCCTCAGATCGTGGTGGAAGATACGGTGCTTGCCTTGGGCGCGTTGGCCAAGCACAATATCGACGCGGCGTGCGTTGGAAACGCCGTTTACGGTGATTGGCATCACCGGTTCCGTCGGAAAAACCACTACCAAGGATCTCATGAAGGCGTTGCTGGCGCACATAGGACCGACGATTGCGCCGGTCGGATCGTTCAACAATGAAATCGGACTGCCGCTGACTTCGCTCAAAGTACATGCGGAAACTCGCTTTCTGATTGCGGAAATGGGTGCCAATCATGTTGGGGAAATCGCGAATTTGACGTCGCTGGTGCCGCCGGATATTGCGGTCGTGTTGAAAGTCGCGTCGCGCATCTAGGGGAATTCGGCTCGCCGGAACGCATCGCACAAGCCAAATCGGAAATCATCCGTGGTCTTGTTCCAGGTGGTCTTTCCGTACTGAACGCGAATGACGAGCATGTGGCTGCGATGAGCGCCATCGCTCCGGGCGACGTGATGTGGTTCGGACTTCCGCAGAACAATGACGGCAAGCCGGCAATCAGCGCGCAACATGTGCATTGCGACGAATTGGACCATCCGAGCTTCATTTTGGACAATGGTGATGGCGAGCATGCGAGGTCACTCTGGGCATTTGCGGTCAGCATAACGTTATGAATGCGTTGGCGGCTGCTTCGGTAGCGATGCATTTGGGTATGTCGATGGATGAGGTCGCGTCCGCGCTGTCTGACGTCACGGCCATCAGTCCTCATCGTATGGCTGTTTCCACGGTGCACAAGCCTGAAACATCGTTCACCTTGATCGACGATTCGTTTAATGCCAATCCCGATTCCATGAAGGCGGGGCTTGACGGATTGTTGCGTTGGAAGGCGGGTGCTGAGACCCAACCGTTCCGTATTGCGGTGTTGGGTGCCATGCTTGAGCTTGGTCCGGATGAAAAGGATTTGCATGCTGGCATCGGCCGGTATGCGGTGGAAGGCGACGTTGACGCGTTGCTGACGGTCGGCAGCACATCCGATGCCTCTTTGGACGCTCTGGCCGGTGCCATGGCTGAAGGTGCATCCGCTGCGGGATGTGCTTCCCATATTGATTGGGTGCACGACATTGACGAGGCCGATCGTCTGGTGACGCAACTCGCCGTGGAACATCCGGGCGCTGTGGTGCTGCTTAAGGGCTCCCACGCTTCCGGCTTGAGCGCTTTGGCCGAACGTTGGCAGGCCCTGGCTGCACAATAGAACAAGAATATTTGGCAAGATTCGAATAATCGAATAAACGACGTTATCTGAAGAATGTCTGACTGAAACGGAGAACATCAGGTGATTTCGCTCATCATCGGAATTGTGGTGTCGCTGGTTGTGACGATCGTGGGCACCCCGCTGCTGATTCGTTTGGTGCACAAGCTGAATTATGGGCAATACATACGTCAGGATGGTCCGAAATCCCATCTGGTCAAGCGTGGCACGCCTACGTTGGGTGGCGTGGTCATCAATTTGGCGGTTGTGTTGGGCTGGGGCTCGTCGGCGCTGTACCGCTTCGTCACGCGGGGTGAGACTCCGTCGTGGTCTGCGGTGCTGGTGCTGTTTGCCATGTTGTCGATGGGATTGCTTGGTTTTATTGATGATTTCGCGAAGGTTCGTAAAGAAAGCAGAGCGAGGGATTGACGGTTAAGGGCAAGTTCATCGGTCAGTTCATTCTGGCTACCATATATGCGGTGCTGGCGTTGATTCTGCCTACGAATTCCGGTTTCCCCAGTGCCCAGGCCGGCATGAGCTTCATTGAGGAGCCGTTCTTCAGTTTCGAATTCGCGGGTAAGGTCGTGGCTATCGTGCTGTTCGTGATTTGGGTGAACTTCCTGATGACCGCGTGGACCAATGCCATCAATCTGACTGATGGTCTTGACGGTTTGGCAGCTGGCTCTTCGATGATTGCGTTCATGGGATATGCGGTGATCGCTTTTTGGGAGTTCTACCACCTTAAGGGATCGGGGCATGAGGGCTTTACCTACGCGGTATCTGATCCACTTGATCTGACCATTATCGCGGCTTGCGCGGCGGTAGCATGCTTCGGGTTCCTGTGGTACAACTCCAATCCGGCTTCAATTTTCATGGGAGATACCGGTTCGTTGGCGCTTGGCGGCCTGTTCGCTGCCATGTCCATCGCCACGCATACGGAATTCCTCGCGATTATTCTCGGCGGCCTGTTCGTCATGGAAACGTTGAGCGATGTCATTCAGGTCGGCTATTTCAAGATGACGCATAAGCGTGTGTTCAAGATGGCTCCGATCCACCATCATTTCGAATTGAAGGGATGGCCCGAAGTCAAGGTTGTGATTCGCTTCTGGATGATTGAACTGCTGTTCGTGCTGGTCGCCTTGGTGCTTTTCTATGGCGATTGGGTTGCCCGTTCCGGCTTGTGACAGTCGATGCTCGGTCTGTTGCCGTTGCGAATGAACGCAATATGACTGTGATATTAAGGCGTATGAGGTTCTGACGATCGAAGGATGATGGATATGGATATGAGCGGTAAGACCGCGATTGTGGCGGGTCTTGGAGTTTCTGGCCAGAGCATGATGGAGGTGTTGGGTTCCCGCGCCGAAAAGGTGTTGGGCGTGGATGAGAAGAAGCCTGATGCCGATCTGCACTCTTTCGACCACATTGATTGGGATCATGTCGACCTGGTGATGACTTCTCCGGTATTCAATCCGAGGACCCCGTTCATTCTCGAAGCGCAACGTCGTGGCATTCCGGTGATGAGCGAGGTCGAGCTTGCCTGGCAGCTGCGGGTGGATTGCGATGCCACTGGGCATCCTGCGCAATGGATTGGCATCACCGGTACCAATGGCAAGACCTCCACTACGGAAATGACTTCGGAGATGTTGACGGCTTGCGGTTTGACCGCACCTGCTGTCGGCAATATCGGCAAAGCGGTGTCCCATGCCGCAGTCGATCCGGCAAATGATGTGCTGTGTGTTGAGCTCAGTTCTTTCCAATTGCATTTCACCGATTCTCTTGAGTTGGATTGCGCGGCGATCACCAATATCGCTGACGACCATCTTGATTGGCATGGCGGTATCGACAATTACGCGTCCGATAAAGCGAAGGTCTTCCACCATGCCAAGAAGGCGTTGGTGTACAACGCGGATGATGAGCGCGTGACCAAGCTGGCATTCGCAGCCGAAACCGCGGAAGGCTGCCGTAGGGTTGGATTCACATTGTCGGAACCGCAAGATGGCCAGATTGGCGTGAAGGACGGCTGGATCGTCGACATGTCCGGCATCGCGGGCGGTGAGGCGGGCAAGCCTGAACAGGTTGCCAAAGTTGCCGAGTTCACACATCTGACCGAGCCGGATGGCACGGTATATCCGCATTTGCTCGCCGACGCATTGACCGCATTGGCGTTGGTGTTGGGACTTGGCGCGGATAAGGAGAAGGCGATCGCATCTCTGAAGCAGTTCACTCCAGGTGGCCACCGTATCCAGACCGTCGCCACCGCCACTACGGCGGATGGGGGAGCCATTCGTTTCGTTGACGACTCCAAGGCGACCAACGCGCATGCGGCCAAGGCCTCGCTCAATAGTTTTGCCGATAAATCCGTGGTGTGGATTGCCGGAGGACTGGCCAAAGGCAGCAGTTTCGAGCAATTGGTGGCTGATCAGGCGCATACTATCAAAGCCGCGGTCATCATCGGCAGGGATCAGCAGCCGATGCTGGATGCGTTCAAGACGAGCGCTCCCAACATTCCTCTGACCATCATCGATCCGGCGGATAATGGGGTCATTATGGAACGGGCGGTTGATGCCGCGGGCGAGTATGTCCAATCCGGTGATGTGGTGCTGATGGCGCCTGCATGTGCGTCGATGGATCAGTTCAAGTCGTATGCCGATCGTGGAACCAGTTCGCACAGCAGGCTCAGCGTTGGGTGAACGAGCATGGAAAAGCCTAAAACCAGGCAGGTTGATAGTAGTCGTCAGAAAAAAGAAGGCCGCCGTCGGAAAGCAGGTCGACGATTTTCATGGTTATGTCGGTCTGCGAAGCCTGCTTAATCCGATTTGGTGTTTTCATGGGTTCAGAACCGCGGTGATCATTCTCACCATTTTCGGTGTGATCATGGTGTTTTCCAGCTCTTCGGTAAACATGATTGCCAACGGACAGTCTCCGTGGTCCCAAGCACTGAAACAGGGGGGATTCTGCGTTTCTTGGACTTATCGTGGGTGTTGCCTGCATGATGATTCCGGCGGAGCTCATCAGGAAATTCAGTTTCGTCTTCCTGATTATCGCTTTGCTTTTGCAGTCGCTGACGTTTACCCCCTTGGGGCATCGATGTCCAAGGCAACAAAGGTTGGATCGGCCTTTTTGGATTTACCTTCCAGCCCGCCGAAGTCGTTAAGCTTGCGTTGTGCATATGGCTGCCGCGGGAACTGATCTACGCGCAGAAGCAGATAAACAAAGTCGGACCATATAAGGCATATCTCAAGTTGATTGCGTGGCTTGGTCTTGCATTGCTGTTGGTTGTGAGTGGCAAGGATCTTGGCACGGCCATGATTCTGTTCGCGATCGCAGGTGCCGCGTTGCTGTTGGGAGATTTTCCTGGCAAATGGTTGGCTATCGTGGCATGCGGCGGTGCGGTTTTGGTTGGCGGACTCGTTATCACCAGTCCGAACCGACTCAGCCGCATCATGGCCACATACCAAACTTGCTCCGCATCCGACATGCAGGGGGTCTGCTATCAGGCGGTGCATGGCAAATACGCCATGGCCTCCGGAGGTTTGCTTGGAGTGGGCATCGGCAATTCCGGAGAAAAATGGGGATATCTGCCGGAAGCGCACAACGATTTCATTTTCGCCATCATCGGTGAGGAAACGGGCTTTGTAGGCGCCTCTCTCGTCATTCTGCTGTTCTTGGTGCTTGGATGGTGCATGCTCGTGGTGGCTTTGCAATCGCAGGACAGGTACATCACTTTGGTATTGGCCAGCATTTACCGTGTGGATCGTCGGCCAGGCATTCGTGAACATCGGCGTGTGGTGGGATTGTTTCCGGTGATGGGTGTGCCATTGCCGTTTGTGTCCGCGGGCGGTTCGTCGTTGATTCTGTGTTTGGGCGCTGCAGGCGTAACCATCAGCATGATGAAGCAGCAGCCGCAGATCCAAGCGGAGATGCAGCGGGTCTGAGTGTCGGCTGCGACCGCAGCATACGCTACCGCGTATTGCGGTGTGCAAACGTAGATGAAATGTGAGCATCCGCGTGTGCGACGGTATGGCGCGCGGCGTACTGGGGTGCCGTGGGCTAAGCTCGTACACTATGAGCAATCAGAAGCATATCGTTCTTGCCGGCGGTGGTACGGCAGGTCATGTCAATCCTCTGCTCGCCGTGGCGCATGTGATTCGCGAGCTTGAACCAGACGCCGATATCGCAGTGGTGGGCACTGTCGTCGGCTTGGAACACGATTTGGTTCCCCAGGCCGGTTTCGAACTGGAAACCATTGAGAAGGTTCCTTTCCCACGCAGGCCCAATATGGCGGCGCTGAAGTTTCCCGCGCAGTGGAAGGCCGAAACGGCCAAAGTCCGTGACATTCTCACCCGTCATGAGGCGCAGGTGGTTGTCGGCTTCGGCGGATACACGTCCGCTCCCGTATATGCGGCAGCGCACAAGATGGGCATTCCGATCGCGATGCATGAGCAGAATGCCCGTGCCGGAATGGCCAACAAATTGGGAGCTCGCTGGGCGTCCATGATTGGCACCGCCTATGCGCAAACCGGCTTGAAGCCACGCAAGGGTGTTGAAGCCGAGCGTGTGGGATTGCCATTGCGTGCCGAAATCGCAGCGATAGCCCATGGCATGGAACATGACCGCATTGCCACAAGACAATCGGCCGCAGCGCAACTCGGTGTCGATCCGAACCGTCCACTGGTGGTGGTGACTGGAGGGTCGGCTGGGCGCGGTGAACGTGACCGTGCGGTGGCGGCTTCCGCTAGGGAGCTGCTGGAACACGCCCAGGTGATTCATCTGACTGGGAAAGGCAAAGATGATGAAGTGCGTTCATTGGTGTCGGTGAGCGCCGGCGAACAGGTGCTTGGCGAGCTTGGCCCGGACCATGGCAATGATGGCGATTATCGTGTTGCGCCGTATTTGGAACGTATTGATCTCGCATTCGCTTGCGCCGACCTGATTATCTGTCGCTCTGGGGCCGGCACCGTATCGGAATTGACGGCTTTGGGACTCCCCGCGATTTATGTTCCGCTGCCAATCGGCAACGGCGAGCAGCGATTCAACGCCCAGCCTGTCGTCGATGCGGAAGGCGGTCTGATGGTGGCTGATCGCGAATTCACCGCCGAATGGGTCAAACAGCATGTGCCGAAGCTGCTTGCCGATTCGGATCTGCTTGCCAAGTATGGCGACAACGCCTGGCAATACGGTATTCGAGATGCCGCCGAAGTCATGGCCAAGCGCGTGCTTTCCATGATTGACGAAAAGTAGGCTGCGGCGACGGCAGGTGCGTTCGTCGCATTCCAAAATCCCACCCATGATCGGCCATATGCGAGACCATGGGTGAGACCATAATGGAACAAGCTAAAAAAACATGCAAGAGGAGCAGTCGTGTCTGACAACCAGCGTGAAGCCGGTACCATCGTTCTTGATCCAACCCATGCGTCGTTCAGTCCGCAGGAAGGCGTGAATGATTTGGGGGCAACCCATTTCATCGGCATTGGAGGCGCGGGCATGAGCGTGCTCGCTGAAATGCTGCACGAACAGGGCGTTGAAGTGGACGGTTCAGATCGTGAACCCAGCGCCAAAACCGATCGTCTGCAGGGAATCGGCATTACAGTCGAATTCGGGCAGCGCGCAGAAAAACGTCGAAGGCAAACATACCGTCGTATTCTCCAGCGCCATCAAATCCGACAATCCGGAAATCGTCGCAGCATACGAAGCAGGCGAACGCATCGTGCACCGCAGCGACATTCTCGCATTGCTGATGAACGCAAAACGTGCGGTGACGGTCGCAGGAGCTCATGGCAAAACCACGACCAGTTCCATGCTGGCCCATATCCTCACCCATGCCGGTGAGGGAAATCTGGCCGATCCAAGCTATGCCATCGGCGGATCCATCCAAGGCAAGGATGGTGTGACGATTGACGGAGGCCATGCTGGTAAGGGCGACGTTCTTGTGGCGGAAGCGGACGAATCCGATGGCAGCTTTGCCAAGTATCATCCGGAAATCGCCATTGTCACCAACTCCGAAGCGATCATCTCGACCATTACGGCACGCAGGAAAACTATCGTGCGGCTTTTGTCAATCATGTTCAGCATGCCGAAAAATCGGTGGTGATGTGCGGCGATGATGAAGGCAATCTTGCGGTATTGCGTGCTCTCGATCCGCAGACGGCCAAGCGTACGGTCGTGTATGCGACGCAGGATACGGTTTCGTTGGGTGATTTGAACGGTGCCGCGTTCGTGCATATCGAATCGGAAAACGAAAGCGCGCAAAGCGGTGCCGAACATTTCACCTTACACATGCCCGCGGGATTGTTGGGCGAACATGAGCGTATGGTTCCGGTGACGCTTACCGTTCCAGGCATTCACAACGCGCGCAATGCCTCCGCTGCGATTATTGCGGCCGCGTTGTTGGGCGTCGATGTCGAGAACGCTGCCCAAGCCGCCACGTCGTTCCTTGGAGCTGCCCGTCGTTTCCAAGTGCGTGGTATGGTCGGCCAAGTGACTGTCGTTGATGATTACGCGCATCATCCTACGGAGATTTCGGCATTGCTGGATGCGGCGCGCCGCAGGTACCCGCAGTCGGTGATTCGCGTGATCTTCCAGCCGCACCTGTTCTCCCGGACCATGTTCTTTGCGAGTGAATTCGCTGAAGCATTGGCCAAGGCGGATGATGTGATCGTCACCGGCATTTTCCCCGCACGTGAAAAGCAGGAGGACTATCCGACGATTAGCTCCGCCACCATTGTGGACGAGGCGCTTAAGCTTGACCACACGCCTGCCGAGGATTGGATTCGCGGAGTGGAGGATATGCATACCGCGGCACAGATGATGACGATGCGTGCTCATCATGGCGATGTCATCTTCACTGTTGGCGCAGGCGACATCACACAGATGGACGAGGTGATGCTGCACTCCCTTCAGGCTCATCGTTGGGATTGTGAGGGCTGATGACGCGAAGGGTCATCAGTTCAGGTACGGGTTCGGATGGTTCCGCAACGACGCCTGAAAATCAGACGTCGCATGGTAGAACCATCCAAAGCCGGAAACACAGCGATGCCGGAAAGCAGGTTCAGCCGAAAGGCCGTTCCGTCGCTGGTGGAGCGGGACGCGCGTCTTCTTCCGGGAAGAAGACGCAGGAAATACGGTTGAGAGTGGCAACAAAGGCAGCGTGAGTCGTTCGAGATCAGGCGATTTCGTGGACGCGCGCAATCTTGCCGGCGAGGATTTCGTTTCGAAGACATTGGAGGAAACCATAGGCACGTTGGGCGTGGTAACGCGCCCGAAGGTGGTTGATTTCAGTGCGCGTCTGAAAGAACGACGCAAGGCGAACGCGCGTGTCGTCGCCATGCGCGCGTGCGTTTCCGCTGCTGTCATTGTTGTTGCAGGCGCGTTGGTATGGCTGTTTTTCTTCTCATCGGTATTCCGTCTCGAGTCCGGCAATATTAGCGTTGTCGGCGCCAACGAATGGGTGAGTGAGTCTCAGGTGTTGGATATTGCGGGCCAGCAAGCAGGAAAATCGATTCTTCTCGTGTCAACAATGACGTGGAAAAGAAAATCAAGGAGATTCCGGGAGTCACTTCCGCGCAATCCAAGAAAAAAACTGCCCGACTCCCTTGAAGTGACCATCAAGGCGCAAAAGCCTGCTGCGATGCTCAAGACAGGCGAGGACAGCATGACCGCGGTCGACAGCAAGGGGCGTATATTGAATTCCGTCAGCGGAGCTTCCGTGGAAGGAATTCCCGTCATTGAAGTGAAGGATGTCGAAACAAGTCTGAGCAATCGTTCCATCAAGGAGGCGTTGAAGATCCTCAGCTCATTGCCGGAATCGATGCGCAACTCCATCACCAAGGTGACTGCCGAAACCCAAGATTCCATCACCACGGAAATCAATGGGGGAGACCGTGTGATCGTATGGGGCGATTCATCCGGCCTCAAGTTGAAGAAAGCTGTCGTCGATAAAATCATCAATGATCCGAATGTGATCGGAGACAAGCATAACGTCGACGTGTCTGCGCCGTTGCGTCCAATCATCAAATAGTCGCGTTGATATACGGAGAACCCCGGTTGCCTTGCGGTACCGGGGTTTTTCGCGAATAGGAGGAGAGAAGGAGAAGTTCGATTATTGGAGGCCGTCAGGCGTTCGGATTGGCCTTCAACGCAGGAGTGACGGAGACCGCGGGATCGAGACGCGGAATCAGCGTGCACTGCGTGGCATGGTACAGGTCGGACTTGCCCGGCCAGACGGTACCGATGACCTCGTTGTCTTTGTTCAGCTGGTGGAACCAAGAACCGTTCTTATGGTCGATCAGGTATTCGTCAATGTACTTCCAGAAGGTCGCATACCAATCCTTGTACACCTGCTTGCCGGTGATGGTGGCCAGTGTGGCCGAGGTGTTCACGGATTCGGCAAGCGTCCAGTGCATGCGGTCGGTGACAACGGGCTTGCCGTTCCAATCGGTGGTGTAAGCCAAACCGATGGTGCCTTCGGCGTTCCAGGCGTCGGCAAGTGCCTGAGCGAACAGGTTCTCGGCGGCTTCGATAAGCTGGTGCTTGCCTTCTTCGGAACGCTGCTTGGAGCTCAACGCATACTGGGTGATGAGACGTGCCCACTCGATGCCATGGCCCGGAGTGGCGCCGTACGGCTTGAACTGGTCATCCGGCTTGTCATGGTTGCATTCGAGATCCGGCTGCCAATCGGCGGTGAAATGCTCAGGAATACGCCAGTTATTGTTGGCTGCCCATCCGACCACATGATCGATGATACGACCAGCGCGCTCGCGGTATTCCTCGTTTCCGGCCACATCGGCAACGGCAAGGAATGCTTCGGTGGTGTGCATATTGGCATTGATGCCGCGATAGGAGTCAAGCTCGGTGAATTCCGTGTTCCAAGTATCGACGGCCAGACCGATCTCGTCATCCCAGAAATGCTTGTCGTAGGTTGCCAGAGCCTCTTCGAGCAGCTCGTCCGCGTCCGGGCGGCCGATAAGCTTGGCGGAAGTGGCGGCAAGAATCACGAAAGCGTGGGCGTAGCAGACCTTGCCTGCTTCATGGGTGGAGCCGTCTGCGGAAATGGACGGATACCATCCGCCGTTTTCATCGTCATGCAGCGGACCGCGCAGGCCGGCGATGGCCTTGTCAACCAGTTCTGCGGCGCCCGGCTCGCCGTGCAGGAACCCCAAGGAATACACGTGCGCCATGCGGCAGGTGATCCACGTGTGGATGTTTTGGGTCAGATCCGGATTGCCGGTATCGTCCAGCCAGTAGGAGCCACCCTGCGGGGCGGGGAAATTGTGTCCGAAATGCAGGAGCTCGTTGGTTTCCGCCTCGAGCAGGGCATGGTTTTCTTCGGAGCCGAACACGTAGGCTTCGGGAGAGTAAGTGCAGGTCATCGATCAAGTCCTTCCTTGACGTCGTCTGCTGTGACGTGATAACTAGGTTGATGTATTAACTATGTTAACCACTTAAGCGGTTAATGCAAATCGACACACGGAATTTGATGGTGGGATTCTGATGATTTGTGATGGGGGAGAGCTGGATTTTTCGTATGTTGATTTGACGAGGTTGTCTTGTGAAGAGGAGTACCTAAAAAACGTACCTTGCATGCTGTTTAGGGTGGTAGACAGATGGAATTTGGAAGAGATTAAGCAAGCCGGAGGAGGGATTTTTGCCCACATTTTTTTTAGAACATCCGGCACATCGGGGGTAATTTGGAGTAAACCCAGGAATCTTCGAAAACCGTTGGAAATACAAGAAAAGCCGCCATTTCGGGCGGCTTTCAACTCGTGGAGATGCGGGGAATTGAACCCCGGTCCGATAACCGAACCCTCAGTCTTCTACGTGCGTAGTCTGCTGGCCGTGCGGCGGTTTTTCTGCTCCCATCGATATCGCAGACAACTGATGGCGGGCATATCTACAGTAAAAAGTCCCTTGCCGGCCCTGTGGCTCAGTCGACAAAGCAAGTCTTCTAAAACGACGCTCAGCATCCTTCCAAAGACGAGAAGGAGTGAACGGAGCGGCTGCTCACTGGTTAATCCTGGCGCGAAGCTCAGGCAGCGAGAGCGAACTCAGTGCGGTTAGATTTAGCACTTATTCTTTTGTAGGGGGCATCCACGAGCGGACCCTACGTTCTCGGCACGCTTCCCTGCGACGAACAGGTCACCGTCGAAACCGATCATCCCCAAATATTGAATTATCAAACCTTCCGGCTTTATAGCCAGAAATTTCAAGATACCACGGTTTATCCGACAAACCAAATTATGCTATCGGCGATTTATCATGCTGTCGGAAGTTCCCAAAACTGGTGAAAAAAGATTCGTATGCCGTTGTTCGACGGCATACGGATCGGTGATGATGATGAAAGGAGAAGATACGCTTACTTGGCTGCTGCGGCGAGGTAATCCGGAACGCCTTCGGTCGGGTAGGCCGGCCAGCCGCCTTCCTTGGTGCACACGTAGGCGGCGGTGTTCACGGCCGCGCGATGCGCTTCCTTGAGGGAGGCACCGGACAGAATCTTACCGGTGAAGGAGCCGGAGAAGGAATCGCCGGCTCCGACGGTGTCGGCCACCTCGACATGCGGGGTCAGCAGAGTGGAGGTCTCGCCGTCCTTGGCGATGATGGTGCTGAAGGTCGCGCCGCCGGTCAGGATGGTGTACTCCAGATCGAAGCGATCCATGAACACTTGCAGGCCTCTTCGTCGTTGCCCTCCGGAATGGAGAACATCTCACGCATCATGATGAGCTCGTCGTCGTTGATCTTGAAGATGTTGGCGTATCCCAGCAGCTCCTCGATCAGCTCCTTGGAGTAGAAGTTGGCGCGCAGGTTGATGTCGAAGAACTTCAGCGCGCCTTCCTTGGCATGCTGGAGCAGTTTGATGATGGTGTCATGCGATTCCTGGGAACGCAGACCCAGCGTGCCGAAGCAGATGGCGTCGGCCTTGGACACGGCCTCGGCGAGTTCGTCGGTGTAGCCGATGTGGTCCCAAGCCACGTTCTGCACGATGGTGTATTCCGGAATGCCGTTGGTCAGTGCCACGGCGACGGTGCCGGTCGGGTATTCGTTGGTCTGCACCAGCGTGTTGATGCCGGCCTTGTGCGCATCGTTGAGCAGCTCGGCGCCCAGCTCGTCGTTACCGACGGCGCTGATGGCGTAGCTTTCTGCGCCGTTCTGGGACGCGTGGTAGGCGAAGTTGACGGGAGCGCCGCCGGCGCGCTTGCCGGTGGGGAGCATATCCCACAGGATTTCACCGAGGGCGATGACGATTGGCTTGGACATGGGTGGTTCCTTTCTTTGGTGGGCGGCGTGCTATGCGACGCGAAGAACATCGAAGGATGTTCCAGAAAATTGGTTATCGCCACAGCGGCGGCACCGGTAACGGTGGCGTCGGTGGGCAGGGCGGACAGGGTGATTCGGGTGTTGCGCCCGATTTCGGGGATCGTGCGTTCGCGCACGACTTGTGTGACTTCGTCGAGCAACGGCTGGCCGGCTTGCGCGATGATGTCTCCAAGAACGATGTGTGTCGGATTGAAAGCGTTGATGATGGTGACCGCGCCGTACCCAACGTATCGGGCAACATCGAGCATCAGAAGCGTCGCGGTCTCGTCTCCCGCGTTCGCCTTGGCGAACAGTGCTGCGCAAGCCTGCGCATGCGTCATCGTCTCGCATCCGGGAACGATGCTCGGGTTGGCGTTGAGTTGTTCGTGGATGGCGTTGGCGGAGCAGTAGCGTTCCAGGCATCCGACATTGCCGCAGTCGCATGGCTTGCCGTTCACGTCGATGGAGACGTGTCCGATTTCCGTGGCGGTGCCGTGCTCGCCGTAGTAGATGGTGCCGTTGTCGATGACTCCGAGGCCGATGCCTTCGCCAAGCAGATAGTAGGCGAGGGAACCTTCCGACAGTTCCGGATTGAACAGGAACTGCGCCAGCGCGCCGGCGCGGGCGCCTGTTCGACGAACACGGGGACGCGTGAATGCGTTGTCTGAATTCGTCGATGAAGTTGATTTGCCTCCAGCCCTGCATGGAGGAGACCAAAGCGGTGCGTCCTTCGTCCTTTAAATAGGCCCCGGAACCGCCATGCCGACGGCCACGATACTGGGGTCGTCCTTGATGAGCTGGCGTACGGTATCTCGAATGCGCTCCACCGTTTCGGGGATGTGCTCTTCGCTGACGGTAGGCAAGTCGGACAGGAAGATACGGTTGCACTTGAGGTCGAAGACCGCGATTTGCACCAGACTGCGGGCGAACTTCACGCCGATGATGTGGTATTTGGCGCAATTGAGATTCAGACCGATGGAACGGCGGTTCTTGTCTCCGTCCATGTCGCCGGTTTCTTCGATGATGCCCTGCGCCAGCAGTTTCGCGGTGATTTTGGTGATTGCCGCCGGAGTGAGCTTGATGGCTTTGGCGATCTGCGCGCGTGAGCAGATGCCATTGTGGTACAGGTATTGCAGGATGCGGGAACGGTTGTTTTCCGAGATCGATGACTGTTGGGCGCTGTACCTACTCATGCTCACCTCCTTGCGACAGTGCATGGACCCTCGTTGAACTTCTTAATATATTAACGCCGTTAATTGATTAATGCAATTCGTGTTGTGCCGCGTGTCGCGCGCTTATCTGGGTCTCTCTGTGCGAAAGCATGAGTGAAAAAGAAGGACGTAGACCTTGAATGCGACTTTGGCTGGGTCCGTCTCATAAAATGGCTGGTTTTTCTTATTTTCTTTCACTAGTCGTTAAAACGTTGGAATTTCGCCGTTTTAATGCATAGCAGAAAACGGCGAATATAAGGTAGGTGGGTAAAACGGCCTCCAATGAAACGTACGGTTAACATTGCGCGCCGATTCTTGTCACTATATCGCCTTGCACAGGGGCGATTCGGATAGAAAAGAGAGGATTCCATAGTGAATCGCAAGAAAGTTATCGCCGCTCTGGCTTCTGTCGCGGCTCTGGCTTCCCTGGCCGCCTGCGGCGGCGTGAAGGACGGTGGCGCCGCAACTGGCAACACCATCACCGTCGGCACGACCGATAAGATCACCAGCCTTGATCCGGCTGGCTCCTACGACAACGGTTCCTACGCCGTGCAGATTCAGGTGTTCCCGTTCCTGTACGCGCAGAACTACAACACTTCCGAGCTGTCTCCGGACATCGCCGCCGATGACGGCACCTGGAGCGCCGACGGCACCGAGTTCACCGTCAAGCTCAAGAAGGGCCTGAAGTTCGCGAACGGCCACGATCTGACCGCCTCCGACGCAAGTTCTCCTTCGACCGTATCAAGAAGATCAACGACGAGAACGGTCCGTCCTCCCTGCTGGCCAACATCGAGTCCGTCGAGGCCAAGGATGACACCACCGTCGTGTTCCACTCCGCGGTCAAGGACGACGTGACCCTGAAGCAGGTGCTCTCCAGCCCGGCCGCCCGATCGTCGACGAAGAGTCCTTCTCCGCCGACAAGCTGACCGATGCCAACACCATCGTCAAGGACAACGCCTTCGCAGGCCCGTACAAGCTCACCTCCTACAAGGTGAACGAGGCCCTGGCATATGCCAAGAACGTTTCCTACAAGGGTTTGACCCCAGCTAAGAACGACGTTGTGCAGGTCAAGTACTTCGCCGATTCCTCCAACCTGAAGATGGCCGTGCAGCAGGGCCAGGTCGACGTGCCTACCGCTCCATGACCCCGACCGACGTCGAGGACCTGTCCAAGGACAACAAGGTCAAGGTCGTCAAGGGACCGGGCGGCGAAGAGCGCTTCCTTGCCTTCAACTTCAAGATCATGCCGTACGGCGAGAAGTCCAGTGAGCCGAACGCCGACAAGGCCAAGGCCGTGCGTCAGGCCGTCGCAAGCCTGATCGACCGCAACGAGCTGGCCACCAAGGTCTACAAGAGCACCTACACCCCGCTGTACTCCTTCATTCCGGATGGCCTGTCCGGCCACGACGACACCCTGAAGGAAGCCTATGGCGACGGTTCCGGCAAGCCGGATGCGGCCAAGGCCAAGAAGACCCTCGAAGCCGCCGGTGTGAAGACCCCGGTAGACCTGAAGCTCCAGTACAACCCGGACCACTACGGCCAGTCCTCCGCCGACGAGTATGCGGCCATCAAGGCCCAGCTCGAGGAGCGGCCTGTTCAAGGTCGACCTGCAGTCCACCGAATGGACCCAGTTCAACAAGGACCGTGTGGTCACCGAGGATTCCGATGGTTCCTACCCGGTCTACCAGCTCGGCTGGTTCCCGGACTACTCCGATCCGGACAACTACCTGTCCCCGTTCTTCCGTGACGGCAACTTCGTGAACAACGGATACTCCAACAAGGAAGTCAACGATCTGATCGTCAAGCAGGCCGGAGAGACTGACGCCAAGGCCCGTGAGGACCTGTTGAAGGAAATCCAGAAAG